>TARA_R110002050_G_scaffold294247_1_pt1 | contig 39785 bp, 37 predicted proteins | sample TARA_R110002050 | Tara Oceans TARA_R110002050 (sample SAMEA4396988) | marine metagenome | biome: Polar Biome; feature: [DCM] deep chlorophyll maximum layer (ENVO:01000326); material: water (ENVO:00002006), including particulate matter (ENVO:01000060) such as... | depth 25 m
CACCAGCCCAAACCTATGGACTTCCAGTCCATAGTGGTTTAGTTCATATATTTGTTTAAATATCCACTTTCCCTTAAAAATCTTGAATAATCATCAATATTTAAGATATGGTTCACAGCTAATTTTTTGTCTTGTGCTTTATCAAAATATGCTTTTACGATTTCATAACCAATCCAATATCCTAAATCATTAGGTCTTTTGTCTTTTCCACTCGTTTGATATAACCAATCTTTCATATTTGTACCATTCATTAGTAGAACGAATTCTTCACACAATGCTTCTTTATTTTTATTTCCATAAGAGTTGGCATTAGAATTCCCGTGTTTTCCTGTAACTAATTCTGCAATAAAATCTGCTGAACCTTCTAATATGGATTGTTGTAATAAGGTTGTATTTCCATCTTCGGGCCATTTTTGTTGAAAATGAATGGACTCGTGAATAACTAATTCGGGAAGTCCATCTAAATCAGTCAGCATTTCCACTCCAATTAATAAACCTTCTTCTGAAGTTGTTCCGCCACTATTAAATCTTCCAAACACAAAATATACAGGAGGATAAACAGCATAAGGATACCAATATTCTAAAGCGTAAAAATATGGCAATGTTTCTTTTTCCTTTACTTTAATTGGTGACTCTATGTTACGCATTTTTTCATAATCATCTTTTCTCCTTTTAACCATATTCAATAATGAATCCGCACTCATTATTCGACTAGGAATGAATCCCTGAAGTCCTTTCGTTCCATTTTTTATATATCTATTGAATGGATTGTTTTTTGAAATGTCAATCGAATCAAATGCTATCCAGAAATTTTCAATATCACTTGTTACAAATTTGGCGTTAAAAGGTTCTTGAGGAAAAGAATTAGATTGTCCTTTAACTTCAAATATGGTAACGAGAAATACAAATACGGCGAATGATTTTTTCATATCTGTTGGTTTTGCTTACTTGTAACTTTTAGAATATAAATCTGTTTCAATGTTTCATGTCAATCGATATCTGCCTATCGGCAGACAGAAGTGAAATCAGCTTATTAAATCTATAAAATCAATTTGTAATATAAGTTTTGCAGCGCATATTATAATAAAAAACTATAAACTTTTCCTCTTCGGTTTACTTGCTTTTGCCAATGGGTTAAAGGCTAAACATAAATCCATCCAATAGGATAAGTTATCATCAGTATCAAAACCATCGGGCGTTATAAAAATATAGCCTTTCATGGGGCGACCAGTAAAATCCATAGGTAGGCAATTGGGTTTTTCAAGTTCCTTTTTATAAACGTCTTTCCCAATGCGCGCCATTAATAAATGGTCACCATATTTTTTATCAAAGTGAATGCCGCAAAGCATTTTATGATTGACTTTAAAGCATAAACCGCCCATCATTTTAAGTTCTTCAAAATGTGTGTGTTTTTCTTTTAATTGCTGCCGAATTCTATCAGCTAAATAGTCATCATAAGCCATCCTTTTATTTTTTTAAATGATCAATTAATTTCCGAATCATATTATAAACAAGCGTATTGGTTTTTGCATAATAAAATGAAACAAGACAAACACCTATCATAAAAAGAATGGCACCAATAATGGCTTGGGTTGGGTTTAAAGCCTGATTACAAAAATGTTTCAATCCAGTACCCGTAAAACTTCCAAAGAGAATGATAAAATGAATCACATAAATAGATAATGTTTTTTCACCTATTCTGGCAATGATAGACTGTTTTAAAAACCGCTCAAAACTATAAAACACTCCAAACAGGATCAACACATTTCCCATACGGGTAAATAAATAATTGTAATCGGCACTCAATTTTAATAACTCGATATGTGTAAAGCTGTACAGTTTTAAAAGGAACCAGGTAGAATAGTAAACAAGTAAATAGCCAACAACAAAAAATGTAACGATGGTGAATTGTTTAAACCTATTTCTGTGAGCATGCCTAAAAAAAACGGTAGATAAAAAAGCACCTGAAGCTGCATATCCAAACCAGGGTAATATGGTGAAAACGGAACCGTTAACTTTGGTCATATAATTTGCAATGGCCAATGGCATATTGTCAATAACCAAATTTCTATATAATGGTTCAGTAACAAAACACAGACTAGCTAAACCAAAAAGCACAACGGAAAATATATAACTGTGATGCTTAAATAAAATATGCAAACAGACTAATATAATGAGAGAAAGACCAATACATTGTAAAACATCAATCACAAGAAAATAGGGGCTAAAAACCCCTTCAAACCAACTGACTAAATTAATACGAAGCGTATAGCCAATAAAAATAAGCAATAACCCCCTGAATAGTCCTTTTTTAATTCGTCCTTGGTCGTTACCTTTAGCATTGGCGCGTAATAATAAATAAGTAAAAACCAACCCAGCAATAGTAAAAAAAGTAGGCGCCGTTATCCCTCTAAAATAAGACCACAAATTATAAATTGGGTTGGAAGGGTCTCTGTAAATAGGATCAATTAAAGTATCTATAAAATGCCCTTGAAGCATCATTAAAATAGCAAATGCCCTTACAGCATCAATAAAATATAATCGGTTAGAATTCAATAGATATAAGTTCGTTGCCGATAAATATAATCTAAAATTATAAATTCCAACAAATCTTTTAATTTGAAAATAATATATTGGTCTTAAATACTACGAATTAATATGTCTGAACTCAATCAATTTATTGCAGATTTCGCCTCTTTTGTTTGGGGATTGCCACTGTTAATATTACTTATAGGCGGTGGTTTATATTTATTGATTCTTTCAAAATTCCTGCCCTTTAGATATTTGGGACATGCCATCAATGTTTTAAGAGGTAAATATGACAACCCGGATGATAAAGGTGAGATCACACACTTTCAAGCATTAACAACGGCTTTATCTTCTACCATAGGCATGGGAAATATTGCAGGTGTTGCCGTGGCAATAAGTATTGGTGGTCCCGGAGCCATGTTTTGGTTGTGGATAAGCGCCATTATTGGAATGTCTACCAAATTTTTTACCTGTAGCCTATCCATCATGTTTAGGGGCAAAGATAGTGCTGGAAATGTGCAAGGTGGCCCCATGTATTTTATTATGGAAGGTCTGGGCAAATCTTGGAAACCGTTGGCCGTATTTTTTAGTGTATGTGGATTAATTGGTGCATTACCGGTTTTTAATGTGAACCAATTAACGCAGGCCATCAATGATATTTTATTAATTCCGAATGATATTGAAGTAAGCTTTACATCCAACCTGATAATTGGAATTGTATTGGTTATCATTACTTCCATTGTCATATTAGGTGGTTTGAACAGAATAAGTAAAACAGCTTCCAAGCTCGTTCCGACTATGGTAACTCTTTACTTTTTGATGGTTTTGGTTATATTGTTTGTTTATAGAAGTGAAGTTCCTAAATATTTATTGCTTATGGTTACTGATGCATTTAACGCAAGTAATTTTAAAGGCGATTCTTTTCTCGGTGGTGTTACCGGCGGATTAATACTTTTAGGAATAAGGCGTGGTGCATTTTCAAACGAAGCGGGTATTGGTACAGCACCTATGGCTCATGGTGCCGCTAAAACCAATGAGCCCGTAAGGGAAGGCTTGGTGGCTATGTTAGGTCCGGCTATTGACACGTTGTTTATTTGTACATTAACAGCTTTAGCCATTCTTGTAACGGGCGTTTGGCAAACCAGTGCTTCAAATGGTGTAACCCTAACAGCTCAGGCCTTTGATAATGCTATTCCATTTTATGGAAAATATTTGTTGCTGGTTTGTATTGCAACGTTCAGTATTTCCTCGTTATTTTCATATTCATATTATGGTACCAAATGCATGTCGTTTTTATTCGGTTCACATAATAAACATTATTATAATTATTTTTATATAGCCAGTATCATTTTAGGTGCTACAACCTCATTGAGTATGATGTTGAATTTAATTGATAGCGCTTTTGCATTAATGGCAATTCCTACCATGATAGCAACCATCTTATTGGCTCCTCGAGTATTAAAGGCCATTAGCATATATAAGACCAAATACTTTTAAATGATTTCTATAATTTTTGAATTGAAATTAAAATTGCTTTTTAAAATTTATGCTAAATTAGTATATTTATGCTAAAATAATATATATGAAGATTGATCAATGTCCAAATTGTGATTCAAGCACTTATGTTAAGAGTGGAATTGTAAATGATAGACAACGTTATAAATGTAAGTCTTGCGGCTATTATTTCTCTGTAAACAAGGTAGGGAAAAAAATTGACGAATATTATGTTAATAAGGCCTTGCAATTGTATTTAGAAGGGTTAACATATAGAGAAATTGAACGTATTTTAGGGGTTTCCCATGTGAGTATTATGAATTGGGTTAAGAAGTATAATATTAAAAGACCAACTAGCACAAACTATCACCCAACCTATAAAATACTTAATGCTATAGAGTTGTCAAAATACTTCCAAAACATTGAAAACTTATCAGGTGCCGGTGTAGTTGTTACGGAATTAGGAGATAAGTTTATGCTTATAAAATGGGAACGCTTTAGAGATTAACTATAGTTAATTAACATTTATATATATTGATTTTTTTTTAACAGATTCTTTTTTGGAGATTAGTACCGCACACAAAACCAATTTATTAACTAATCATTCAAAAATTTATGAAAAAAAAACTTTCAATAACGTTAATTGCCTGTTTAGGATTGGCATACTTCAGTTATGGTCAGTGGAATGCCAAAGGGCCTTCCAGCGATTTTGGAATCAGCTGGGGTGGTTTTGTTAAAGCAGATTATATATATGACACACGTCAAAATGTAACTGCCAGGGAAGGTGACTTTTTATTATTTCCATCGTTGGCAAATATGGAAGGGGGGAAAGACATTAATGCCGAACCCAATTTCAACATTTTAGCTGTCCAAACTAGGTTAACAGGAAAAATTCATGGGCCCGATTTTTTTGGCATGAAAACTTCTGGCGTTATTGAAGGTGCTTTTTTTGGTCAATCGGACTCAAACATTAATGGATTTAGGTTGCGTCATGCCTATGTGCAATTATCAAATGACAAGGTTGATATTATTATGGGGCAATATTGGAATCCATTATTTGTAGCTACTATGTATCCTGGAACCTATTCATTTAACACAGGGGTGCCCTTTCAACCTTTCTCCAGAAACCCACAATTAAGAATTACAACTAAAGGGAATGTGCGTTTTATCGGCGTTATTTTTTCTGAACGAGACTTCGCAACCAGGGGCCCTGATGCACCGTTAGGATCATCAATCTTTTTAAGAAATTCTGGTTTACCCCAATTTCACACCCAATTGCAATTTGGAGGTAAAGAATTTTTAGGGGGCTTTGGTATTAACTTAAAACCTATAAGACCAGAACTAGGTGGGAATACAATTACCAACACAGTTTTAATTTCTTATATGAAAACAAAAGTGGGTAAAGCTACCTTTAAATTGGAAGGTGTTTATGGTGAAAATATGTCAGATGTGCTTTCTATAAGCGGTTTGGCACAAGACACCAATGGTGGTTATACCTCTAACAGGACCCTCTCTGTTTGGGGTGAATTAGAAGGTAAAGGCAAAAACTTCGAATGGGGTATTTTTTCTGGCTATACTAAAAATAACGGATTTAAAGATCCAGTAGGAGGTGCTATTTATGGATTAGCACCAACAATGGATCACGCTTTTAGAATTTCCCCTCGTATTGGTTGGTTTTCAGGTAATATGATTATAGGAACTGAATTTGAGTATACGTCTGCTCAATATGGTAATTTAGCAGCAAATAATATGGATATAGACACTAATGGAATTGATTCCGTTAGTAATTTCAGGGTATTGGTATCAGCGATTTATGGGTTTTAAACAATTAATTTAAATTATACAATTATGTCAGAAAAACAAAAACATGCAACTGCATATTGGAAAAAAAACTTGAGTTACTTAGTTATATTATTAACTATTTGGTTTTTAGTTTCTTATGGAGCGGGAATATTATTTAAAGATGAATTAAATAATATAAAATTAGGTGGATTTAAACTAGGATTTTGGTTCGCGCAACAAGGTTCAATATACGTATTTGTAATTCTAATTTTCGTTTACGTAAGATTAATGAATAAACTAGATAAAAAATTCGGATTCGATGAGTAATCCTAATACTAACCAAAAAAATATATTATTATGAGCGTTCAAACATGGACATGGATTTTAGTAGGGGTTAGTTTTACCCTATATTTTGGAATTGCATTTTGGGCCAGAGCTGGTTCAACTAAAGAATTCTATGTTGCCGGTGGTGGCGTTTCACCTTTAGCAAATGGTATGGCAACGGCTGCAGACTGGATGAGTGCCGCTTCTTTTATCAGTATGGCAGGAATCATATCATTTGCAGGATATGATGGATCTGTTTATCTGATGGGATGGACAGGGGGTTATGTGCTTTTAGCCTTGCTTTTAGCACCTTATTTAAGAAAATTTGGAAAGTTTACAGTTCCTGATTTTATTGGTGATAGATATTATTCAAATACGGCAAGAACCGTGGCTGTTATTTGTGCTTTAATTGTTTCTTTTACCTATGTGGCTGGACAAATGCGGGGTGTAGGAATTGTATTTTCCCAATTTTTACAAGTTGATATCAATTTAGGGGTAATCATTGGTATGGGAGTTGTTCTTGGATTTGCGCTTTTAGGAGGAATGAAGGGTATAACTTATACTCAAGTAGCTCAATATTGTGTATTGATTTTTGCCTTTATGGTACCAGCCATTTTTATCTCATTTCAAATGACAGGAAATCCAATTCCACAGATAGGGATGGGTAGTAAAACACACGATGGTGTTTTTTTACTGGATAAGTTAGATACGCTTCACACGCAGTTAGGATTTAAAGAATACACCAGTGGCACTAAGTCCACTTGGGATGTTTTTGCCATTACATTGGCATTAATGGTTGGGACGGCTGGTTTACCTCATGTTATAGTTAGATTTTTTACTGTGCCAAAAGTAAAAGATGCAAGAAAATCGGCGGGATTAGCCTTGTTATTTATTGCTATTTTATATACAACCGCACCTGCAATTGCTGTGTTTTCTAGAACTAATCTTATAGAAACAGTTAGTAATAAAGAATATGCTTCAATTCCAGAGTGGTTTAAAAACTGGGAGAATACTGGATTGATTGCTTGGGATGACAAAAATGGTGATGGAAAAATTCAATATATAGAAGGTGCTTCAACTAATGGAAAACCCGCTTATATTAAGGAAAGGGGTGTTCATGGTGAACGATTAATTTCAAATGGAAATGACAATGCTAATGAATTGTATGTTGATAGGGATATCATGGTGTTGGCAAATCCAGAGATTGCTAATTTACCAAACTGGGTTATAGCCTTGGTTGCTGCCGGAGGCTTGGCCGCTGCTTTATCAACGGCAGCTGGGTTGTTATTAGTAATTTCAACATCTATTTCCCACGATTTAATTAAGAAACAGATAAAACCAAACATTTCAGAAAAAGGGGAATTATTGGCTGCCCGTATTTCCATCTTTATAGCAATTCTTATTGCTGGTATTTTTGGCATCTATCCACCAGGGTTTGTTGCAGCTGTTGTTGCTTTAGCTTTTGGTTTAGCAGCAGCTTCTTTCTTTCCTGCAATTATACTTGGAATTTTTGACAAGCGCATGAATAAAGAAGGGGCCATTTCAGGGATGATAGTGGGTGTCACAATTATGTTGTTTTATATGATACGATATAAAACCGGATTAATTGGTATTATGGACGCTAGACCAGCTAGTGAGTGGTGGTTTGGTACATCTCCAGAAGGTTTTGGTACTGTAGCAATGGTTTTAAACGTGATAGTATCTGTAGTTGTTTCAAGATTAACACCTGCCCCGCCATCACATGTTCAAGAAATAGTGGAAAGTATAAGAATACCAAGTGGAGCCAGTGAAGCTTCTTCACACTAATAATGTTGGTTATAAAAACAGTATTGCTTGTATTTGCAATACTGTTTTTTCTTAAATTTAAAACAATTTAAAACAATCTTAAATTTGTACAATGAAAAAGCGTCACGAACAAAAACTTGTTGTTCTATCAATAATTTTGTTTTTACTTTTAAATGTCCCGTTTATTTTGATTTATAATTTAGGTGGTGAAGTTTTTGGTATTCCTACATTTTATTTTTCGATATTTTCAATTTGGTTGTTATCTGTAATCCTTTCTTTTATCGTATTAAGCAGGCACTATGAATAACTATGCTTTAATAAGTATTATCATTTGTTATTTAGCGATTTTATTTTACATCGCTTTTTTGGCAGAGAAAAACGCCAAGAGTAAGTGGGTTAATAATTCAATTGTATACAGTTTATCATTAGCTGTCTATTGTTCTGCATGGACGTATTATGGTAGCGTAGGTATTGCGGCAAATTCAGGAATTAGTTTTCTTCCTATTTACTTAGGTCCTGTGATTGCTGCACCTTTATGGATTGTTGTTCTTAGAAAAATTATGCGCATTTCAAAGCAGCATAAAATTTCTACTTTGGCTGATTTTGTCTCGCTTCGATATGGAAATAATCGCTTTCTGGGAGCTTTAATTACAGTGATTTGTGTTTTTGGGATTGTACCATACATTTCATTGCAGCTAAAAGCTATTTCAGAAACATTTGAGATTATGACGGATGATATCAGTTATATTTCTACTAATATTTTTGATGACTCTACATTCTACATTGCTATTCTATTAGCTGTTTTTGCCGCTTTTTTTGGTACACAAGCCACTGATGCTTCAGAAAAGCATCGAGGTATTGTGGTTTCAGTTGCTTTTGAATCCATTTTAAAATTGGTGTTTTTTTTAATAATTGGGGTGTATGTTACTTTTTTTCTTTTTAATGGTACCACAGATATTTATGATAAAATTTCAATAACTCCAAATTTTGAAAGCTTAACTAAAATAGGTGGCTTAGAAGCAGGGTTTGATTGGTTTTTTATGACGATGATTTCATTTATTGCTGTTTTTTTACTACCCAGGCAATTCCAGGTTTCTGTATTGGAAAACACCAGGGAGAAACATTTGAAACAGGCCATTTGGATGTTCCCTTTGTATTTACTGCTTTTTAATATTTTTGTGATTTTTATAGCGTGGGCAGGAAAATTAACATTTGGTAATGAGGTTAACGCAGAGTATTTTACTTTATTGCTGCCACTTCAGCATAATAGTGTTTTTTTAGCCTTACTGGTATTTCTTGGAGGCTTTTCCGCAGTTATTTCAATGGTAGTGGTTTCAACTTTGGCATTATCGACTATGGTTAGTAATAACCTAATAATTCCATATGGTTTTTTAGATAAGTTTATAAAAGGACAACCCGATAAAAACTCTAATTATATTAAAAATATTCGTCGGATTTCCATTTTTTGCATCATCATTACTGCTTACATTTTCTATATTAATTTTTCAATTGAATTGTCATTATACTCTATTGGGTTAATTTCATTCGTAATCATATCACAATTAGCACCATCTTTTTTTATTGGCTTATTTTGGAATAGGGGATCTTCAAAAGCCGCAATTATTGGCATGATAGTTGGATCTTTAATTACATTTTACACCTTGGTTTTACCATTCACAATAGAAGCACTTACTGGTATAACTGATTTTACAAACCATGGATTGTTTAATATTTCGGTATTAAAACCATATGCCCTTTTTGGTATTGATTTTTTATCCCCACCGGCACACGCGTTTTTCTGGAGTATGTCTGCCAACGTAGTTTGTTATCTTATTTTTTCTTTGACCTCAAAAGGAAACTATCGCGAACGAAATTATGCTGAAATGTTTGTGGACAGCCGTAATTATTCTTCATTACAAGACAGTGCTTTAGTTTGGAAAGGTGAGGCATATGTTTCAGATATAAAAAATGTCTTAAATAAATTTTTAGGGGAAAATAGGGCCCAACGTGCATTGAATTTATTTTTTATGAAGTATAAAATTCCTCCTAATACACAATTGGCTGATGCTAGATTGATCAATTTTTCTGAAAAATTGCTTACTGGCAGTATTGGCAGTGCTTCTGCAAAAATATTAATTGCAAGTGTAGTTAAGGAAGAGCAAATTAGTTTGGTTGAAGTATTGAAAATACTGGATGAATCAAAAGAAAATATTGCCAATAATAAAATTCTTCGTGAAAAATCGGAAGAATTATCTATTCTAGCCCTAAAATTAAAACAGGCTAATGAAGAACTGATAAGTAAAGACAAACAGAAGGATGAATTTTTAGATACAGTTGCACATGAATTAAAAACACCGATTACTGGTATCAGAGCATCTACAGAATTATTGATTGATGAAGATGACATGCCGTCTGAAATAAAGACTGAATTTTTGAAAAACATGCTCAATGATTCAGATAGACTTACAAGGCTTATAAATAATATCCTAGACTTTGAAAAGTTAACAAAGGGAAACCATGAATTAAATATAAGGCAAAACAGTATTAAAACAACCATAAAATATGCTATTGCGAGTGTTCAACAATTAGCAATTAATAAAGGAGTTTCTATCATAAATGATAATTTAATAGATTTTCGTTTTTCATATGATGAAGATAGAATAGTACAGGTAATCACTAATTTATTATCAAATGCTTTGAAGTTTACAGAGCCTGAAAAAGGTAAGATTATCATTGAATATAAAATGATAAACAATATGTTTGAAGTATATGTCATTGATAATGGAAAAGGAATTCCTGATGAGGATTTTGAGTATATCTTTAATAAATTTTATCAATCAAAAAATCAAAATACAATTAAGCCGCAGGGTAGTGGATTAGGTTTAGCGATATGCAAACAAATAATTGAACAACATAATGGAAAAATTTGGATACAAAAAAGCAATAAAAAGGGTACAACCTTTGTTTTTAAGCTACCTTTTAATTAAATTGTACAAGTTTATATGAAGAAGAAGATTTTAATTGTTGATGATGAACCTAACATAGTAATGACTCTTGAATATACTTTTAAAAAGCAAGATTTTGAAGTGTATATTGCAAGAGATGGAAGTGAAGCATTGCATATTTTAGAAAGTAATTTACCAGATATTGTGTTGTTAGATATCATGATGCCAGGTGTAGATGGTTATCAAACATTAAAATATATTAAAGAACAAGACAGTTTAAAGAACACAAAAGTGGTTTTTTTAACTGCTAAAAATAAAGCTTCAGATATTGAAAAAGGCTTAAAACTAGGAGCAGATAAGTATTTAACCAAGCCGTTTTCAGTAAAAAAAATAGTTTCAGAAGTACTTGAACTACTAAATTAATTTTGGTTTTGTGTGCAAACAACCAATGTTTAATTTAAGTAAGTAAATATGAAATTTCAATTAAATCCTTTAACATCAGATACTTTGATAAGTATCTATGTTGTAGTTACCCTATTCTTTCGTTTTAAATTAGAAAATAATACAGAAGTCAGTTATTTAAATTCCATAGTAATGGGAGCGTCTTTTGTTGTTATTATATGGGCTCTTATCAAATTAAAAGTTCTAAATCCAAATTGGTTTGGTTTATTTAATAAAAAAAACAATTAATTATGAGTTATCAAAAACATTACGACAGTAGTATTGAGAGCCCAGAACAATTTTGGGCTAAACAAGCGAATAACTTAAAATGGTATAAAAAACCAACCGCTATTTTATCAAAAGATGAAAATGGTTTTGACCGTTGGTTCGCCGATGGAAAACTAAATATTTGTTATTTAGCAGTTGATAAACACGTTGAAGCTGGGTTTGGAGAACAAACCGCGATCATATACGAATCACCAGTTACGCAACAAAAAGTTTTGTATTCTTTTAACGAAGTAAAAAGACGAGTAGAACGATTGGCTGGAGGACTTCGTGATTTGGGTGTAAAAAAAGGAGATACAGTTATTATTTACATGCCTATGATTCCGCATGCAGCATTTAGTATGCTGGCTTGCGCTCGTATTGGAGCGATACATTCTGTAGTTTTCGGAGGTTTTGCACCTCATGAATTAGCTGTTAGAATAGATGATTGTAAACCAAAAGTAATTATTACTGCGACTTCAGGAATGGAAATCGATCGATTGATAGCGTACAAACCTTTGGTTGATGAAGCTGTGGAATTAGCAATTCATAAGCCAGAGAAAGTTATTGTATATCAGCGTAATCTAGGTGCAGTAAACCCAAAAACAGAACGCTATATTAGTTATAAAAAATTAGTAAAAAACTCAGAACCTGTTGATTGCGTTGAAATGAATTCAACCGATCCATTATATATTTTATATACTTCTGGAACCACTGGAAAACCAAAAGGTATTTTACGTGATACAGGTGGTTATGCAACGGCTTTAAAATATTCAATGAAAAACATTTATGGGGTTGAAGAAGGAGATACTTTTTGGGCAGCATCAGATGTTGGTTGGGTTGTTGGTCATAGTTACATTGTGTACGGACCACTTTTAAATAGAAATACCACCATTGTTTTTGAAGGAAAACCTATAAAAACGCCAGATGCATCTACATTTTGGAGAATTATTAGTGAAAACAATGTGAAAGTTATGTTCACGGCCCCAACGGCTATTCGTGCCATTAAAAAAGAAGATCCGAATGGGGACTTGCTGAAAATGTACGATTTAAGTTGCTTGAAATATCAATTTTTAGCAGGTGAACGTTGTGATGTTGCTACATTAAATTGGTTAGAAGAGCAATTACATATTCCAGTAATAGATCACTGGTGGCAAACAGAATCGGGTTGGCCAATGGTATCAAATTTGATGGGTGTTGAAGCACTTCCAGTAAAGCCTGGATCTGCAGGAAGACCAGTTAGTGGTTATGACATTCAAATTTTAAATAATGAAGGCCAAATAGTTGGTTCAAATGAAGAAGGTTTGGTTGCTGTTAAATTACCATTGCCTCCAGGAAATTTATTAAATATTTGGGGGAATACAGAACGTTATGTAGAAGGTTATTTGAAAAAATTCCCAGGGTATTATTTTTCAGGTGATGGTGGTTATAAAGATGAAGATGGTTATGTATATATTACAGGAAGGGTAGATGATGTGATTAATGTTGCAGGTCACAGACTATCAACTGCTGAAATGGAAGAAGTTGTTGCATTAAATCCATCAGTGGCAGAATGTGCTGTTTTTGGAATTGCAGATGATTTAAAAGGACAAGTGCCGCTTGCTTTAGTGGTATTAAAATCAGGTGATTATGTATCTGGATTTGAATTAGAATATAAAATAGTTCAAGAAGTTAGAAAACAAATTGGAGCCGTTGCTTCCCTTAAAAGAGTCTTGATTGTAACTAGATTACCAAAAACACGTTCTGGGAAAATTCTTCGAAAATTATTAAGAAATATAGCTGATGGTGTAGCATATACAATACCTTCAACTATTGATGATCCAGAAATTGTTAATGAAATTACGCATGAATTCAAATTACATAAAATAGGAATATTTGAACATGCTACTGAAGAAGAAAAACAAACGCTAGCTGATTTAAAAATTGATTCCTTTATTAAATACTATAAGTCTTATCAACATAGTGTAAATGATCCTGAAGGATTTTGGGGACAAATTGCAGATACGTTTACGTGGCGTAAAAAATGGGATAAAGTTGTTGAATACGATTGGGATAAAGCGAAATTTGAATGGTTTAAAGGAGCTAAATTAAATATAACTGAAAATTGTTTAGATCGCCATTTAGAGAAAAGAGGTAATGAAACTGCTATTATTTGGGAACCTAACGACCCAACGGAAGCAAATAGAATTTTAACGTATAAAGAATTGCATACTGAAGTGAGTAGATTTTCAAATGTACTTAAAAGAAAAGGTATAGTTAAAGGTGATAGAGTTTGTATTTATATGCCAATGGTACCAGAATTAGCAATTGCACTATTGGCATGTGCCAGAATTGGAGCTATACATTCTGTTGTTTTTGCAGGGTTTTCTGCAGTTGCGCTTTCAACGAGGATAAATGATGCCGAGTGTAAACTATTATTAACTTCTGATGGTGTTTTTAGAGGAAATAAAGCAGTTGATTTTAAGAGTATTGTTGATGAAGCATTAGAAACATGTCCAACTATTGAAACTTCCATTGTATTAAATAGAGTGAATGGAAATATTAAAATGAAAGAAGGACGTGATGTTTGGTGGCATGAAGAATTAACATTGGTTGATGCTGTTTGTCCAGCCGAAGAAATGGACGCAGAAGATATGTTATTTATTTTATACACTTCTGGTTCTACAGGTAAACCTAAAGGAATGGTGCACACATGCGCAGGATATATGGTGCAAACAGCGCATAGTTTTAAAAATGTATTTCAATATACACAAGGAGATGTTTATTTCTGTACCGCTGATATAGGTTGGATTACAGGTCACTCATACATCGTATATGGGCCATTGGCAGCAGGAGCAACAACATTAATGTTTGAAGGAGTTCCTTCATACCCAGATTATAGTCGTTTTTGGCAAATAGTTGAAAAGTATAAAGTAAATCAATTTTATACGGCACCAACGGCAATTAGGGCTTTGGCAGCACAAGGGAATGCCATGACAGAAAGAAATGATTTAAGTTCCTTAAAAGTATTAGGAACTGTTGGTGAACCTATTAATGAAGAGGCATGGCACTGGTATGATGAAAAAATTGGAAAACAAAAATCACCAATTGTAGATACTTGGTGGCAAACAGAGACTGGAAGTATTATGATTTCTCCACTAGCTGGTGTAACACCAACTAAGCCAACTTTTGCAACCAGACCAATGCCAGGAGTACAACCTTGTTTAATTGATGAATCAGGAAATGAATTAAATTCAAATCCGGCAGAAGGCAGGTTATGTATTAAATATCCTTGGCCATCCATTGCGCGAACTATTTATGGAGATCACAAACGTTATAAAGAAACATATTTTACAGCCTTTCCAGGGAAATATTTTACAGGAGATGGTTCCTTTAGAGATTTAGAAGGAAATTATAGAATCATTGGCAGAGTAGATGATGTCGTTATAGTTTCTGGTCACAATTTAGGAACAGCACCAATTGAAAACATAATTAATGAGCACAGCAATGTGGTTGAATCTGCTATTGTTGGGTACCCTCATAACATTAAAGGAAATGCATTATATGCCTATGTTATTGTTTATGAAACTCCTAAAAATGAAGATTTTTTACGTCACGAAATAAACGATTTAATAAGTCGTTCTATAGGACCCATCGCTAAATTAGATAAAATTCAGTTCGTGCCAGGATTGCCAAAAACACGCTCAGGAAAAATTATGAGACGTATTTTGAGAAAAATAGCTGAAAATGAAACTTCTAATTTAGGAGATATTTCAACCTTATTAAATCCTGATGTAGTTGAAGCTATTATGGAAGGATCTTTGGTTAAATAAATTACACTATGTTAACACTAAGAGGCTGTCTAAAAGGCACATATTAACCGTCATTACGAGAAATTTTTATTTCGAAGTAATCTGTAAATCAATAACTTGCAATTTACAGATTGTTTCTCCCGATAGCTATCGGGACTCGCAATGACGACTTTTTAAACAGCCTCTTTTTTATATCAACCCTTTATTATTGGAAGTTCTAAATAAATCGGAATAATGAACATTTCGTTCTTGTTTTAATTTTGAAACAATTTTTAAAAATAGGAGCGCAGTCATAAATGCATCACCTGAAGCTGTATGCCTATCGTGTTTTGGAATATTGAATTCAGTACACAACACATCTAAAGAAATATGAGATTCTTTTTTCCCTTCTAATTTTTTGTACAAAATCCCAGTATCAATAGTTTTATTCTTCAATTTTGGAAGGTTTAATCTTTTTAAAGCACTATTTATCATTTCAATATCAAAAGCCGTATGATGAGCCACTAAAACAGCGTTTCCTACATAGTTAATAAATTGTTCAATAGCGTCATTTTCATTTATTTTAACTAAGTTTCCTTCCTTTAGTATTCCATGAATCTCAACGGTTTCAGCTTTAAATTCATCTTGTTTTAAATAAACTTCAATGCTATCTGAAACGTCTATTATATTGTTAAAAATACTAATAGTACCAATAGATAAAATCCGATCTTTTAAAGTGTCAAAACCTGTAGTTTCTGTATCAAAAACAACAAATCGTGTGTTTTCAATGGTTTTGGGTTGGGAAGTTTTAAATTTCTTTAAATATTCGTTCCAAAAAACAGGATATTTCTTCTTTTTAAACCAAAGCATGCTATAAAAATTGTGAAAGGTTGAATCTAACTAAAATTAATTCCTGTATTTCTTTGATGGCTTTAAAGCAATTTTTTAATTCTAATCGATCTGCTTTGCTTAAAGACTTTAAATCAATAAATCTTCCTGAATCATGATGCTTTAATCCTTGTGCTGTTCTAAAATGCAGTAAATTTTTAAACGCAATTAAACAATCATTATATAATTCTTTATTCTGTGGTTCTACTTCTATCAGCTTCTCGTATCGTAAGATGGTATTATTATGGGCTTTTATATTGTTTGAAAGAATCAATAGTCTGGCAGCATCTACTAAAGGCATCATTGCCCGGGTTTTTATATCAAACTGGTCTTTATGCTCCCCACTTTGTTCCACTAAAAACTGTCTAAAGAAACTTAATGGCGGTGGATTTTTTAATGCATTAACCCCTAGGTGATTTAAAAATATTTCATGTTTACTTATTGATTCAAAAATACCTTCAGACATATTTTCAACTAAATCTTTATTGCCATAAATTGGCTCAAAATCGAAAAAGATGGTACATAACATCAAATTATCTTGGTCAGGTGAAGTAATCCATCGTTTGAATTGTTTTGTCCATTGGGATAATGATAAACACCATTTAGTATTACTAGCCATCATATTCGCAGGACAGAATTCAAATCCAACAGTATTCAAATCTTGGGTTACTTTTTTTGAAAGTTTCAAAAAATAGCCTTTAGTTTTTTTGAAATCTTTTTCAGGAACATCATCAAAAACTAACGCATTGTCTTGGTCTGTTAACAATAACTGTTCTTCTCTACCTTGACTTCCTATTGCTAACCATGTAAATGAAGTTGGTAATGGATAATTCATGAAACTTATAGCATTTTCAATAATTTTAATGGTAATGCTATTATTAATTTCAGTTATAATTTTAGAAGCAAATGTTATAGGAATTTGTTGTTCAATATAGCGTTTAAGTAAATTTTGACCACGTAATCGAATTTGTTTTAAATCTTCGATGGATTTAGATCTTTTTACTTCTTTAATTAAAACAGTCGCATTATTCTCTCTTATAACAATGATGTCGTGTTCTGAAAGAATTCCTGTTAATTCAGAATTCACAGTACCATCTTTTGTAATACATAAGTGTTTTATTCTGTGTTTTAACATGGCTATTTGAGCTTCAGCAACGGTTATATTTGTGTGATATGTTATAACAGGAGAAGACATTATTTTACTCACACTTTCTTCTATTGAAAATAATCCTGTTGCAATTTTTGTTCTTAAATCTTTATCAGTAATTATCCCAAGAGGCTTGTTTTTTTGAGTAATTATTATGGATCCAACACGATTTTCCGTCATTAATAAAGCGGCGTCTTTAATACTGGTTTTAGGAGCGCATGTTACGGGATTTTTTGAGTAATCAGCAGATTGTTCTTCTAAAAAATCCTGTATTACCGGAGCTGTATGATGAAGCGAAGCAAAAACATTATGGCTTTGGTCCTCAATATTAGATTTTCTGTAATTAGAAACTAAATTGGTCATTAAATATTTGCTAGCTTCTGAATTTGAGGCAATAAAATCATCAAAAAGTGTTGACGAAATACTATAAACTATGCTTTCTTCAATGGCTTTGGCACTTAACAAATAATTGCCTTGACGCACTAAGGCGCGTAAGCCAAAAATATCACCTTCATCGCACTCATCAACAAGTTCATTGGATGCTGTAAACAAACCAATATCACCATCTTTTACAACATAAAATTTTTCTTTTACCGGCTCATTTGTTTTAAATATAAAGCTATCTTTTTCAACATAATGAACTTGAATAGATTTACAAATTGACAACAAGCTTTCAGGTAAAAGCATATTAAAAGGAGGAAACGCTTTTAGAAAATCATAAATACGTTCAGCAATGGTGTTCATACAAGCAATTTAGTAAAAAATTGAGGTACAATCTATGAACTATATCATCTTTTATGCTAAATAAGTATAGCTATAAAAGTGATGATTAAACTATTTTAAAATCCAACAGTAGTTCTCCTTCAATAGAAGCTTGTAAGTGATCGCCTTTAACATTCAATCCGGCTCCAACAGCAGGCGTACCTGTAAAGATCAAATCACCAGGTTCCAAAGTCATGTATTTAGATACAAAGGCAATAATTTCACTGAAATTATAAATGATTAATCTGGTATTTCCAACTTGTTTTTGTGCTCCGTTAATAGCTAAATCAAAATTTATATTATTCAAATCCGGAAAATTTGAAACCGATTTAAAACTTGAAATTGGTGATGCACCATCAAACCCTTTAGCTAAAGTCCATGGTCCTTTATTAGCCCTACTTGCATTGAGGACATCTTTGGCAGTATAATCAATGCCAACTCCAATTTCTGAAATATGGGAGGTAGCATTTATTAAGGGAATATCTTTTCCTTTTTTACCAATTTTCACAACCAGTTCAACTTCGTAAGCCAATTCATTTGTGATGGAAGGGTAAACAACATCGGCATTGTCAGTAACCAACGTGCTTTCAGCTTTTAAAAATATGGTTTGTTCACCAGTTTTAAGAGCACTAATTTCAGATTTGTCATTGACATAATTTTTCCCAATACCTATAATTTTCATTCGTTCAAGTTTAATTTAACAAGAAATAAATGTAACAAATAATTTCTATAAATTTAATAGAATTTTAACTTCTGGGCAGTTTTGATTTATAGAGATTTATGTACCTTCATAATCTGTAATCTTAATAAAATATCATGAAAAAAATAAACGCTTATGCGGCCAAAGAGGCTGGAGGAAAACTGGAAAAATATCAATATGAATTACCTAATATTGGAAATGAAGAAGTAGATATAAAAGTTCATTTTTGCGGAGTTTGTCATTCAGATTTAAGTATGATTAATAATGAATGGGGCATGACCCAATTCCCATTGGTTCCTGGCCATGAAATTGTTGGTGAAGTTACAGCTTTAGGAAGTGAAGTAAAGGGACTGAAGATTGGAGATAAAGTTGGTATGGGCTGGTATTCTCAATCGTGTATGCACTGCAATGAATGTATGGATGGAAAACAGCATTTATGTGGTACTGTAGAAAGCACCATTGTAGGTCGTCATGGTGGTTTTGCTGATGGTGTTAGAGGCCATTGGTCATGGGTTACTTTATTGCCAAAAGGATTGGATATGGCCAAAGCGGGTCCTTTATTTTGCGGAGGTATTACCGTATTTAATCCCATAGTTTTATCAGGTGTTCAACCTACAGATAAAGTAGGAGTTATTGGTGTTGGTGGATTAGGTCATATGGCCATTAAATTTTTAAAAGCATGGGGTTGTGAGGTGACAGCTTTCAGTTCAAATCCTAACAAAAAGGCAGAAATATTAAAAATGGGCGCACATCAGGTCATAGATTCTACAAAACCCGAAGATTTAAATAGTATAGCTGGGTCATTAAATTTTATTTTAAATACAACCAATGTCAGTTTAGATTGGAATTCATACTTAAGTGCATTAGCACCTCAAGGAAAATTACATACAGTTGGAGCAGTATTGGAGCCCATGGCTATTCCAGCTTTTAGTTTAATTATGGGGGAAAAATCGGTTGGAGGTAGCCCATTAGGGAGTGTTGCTTTAACCCGAAAAATGCTTGAATTCTGTGTGCGTCACAATATTTATCCAACAGTTGAAGAGTTTAAAATGGCAGATGTCAATAAGGCCATGAAACATCTTGAAGACGGTAAAGCGCGTTTCAGACTGGTGCTTAAAGCTTAATAATTTTTACAGTTTAACAATTTAGATTTTTTTTTATTATTTTTAATCAATAAATAAAAGTATTAACATAAAAATATAATCAATTATGGCAAAATCACAAGACGCAAAAAAAAATGTAAAAAAGGAGCCATTAAAATCGGCTAAAGAAAAGAAAGCCGAGAAAATAGCTAAAAAGGCAAAACGCACTTAGGTTATTTTTAATATGCTTATAACTTCAAAAACCACGTCTCAAGGCGTGGTTTTTTATTTAATACGAAAATTGATTTTATTTGAAATGGTTTCAGTAAATTTTAGTTTGAACGTTAGCCTAACCTAAAGAAAAGCTATTTTTGCAGTTATAAATTTTATTATTGAAATTAATTTTATGCAAGAGCTTAAAGATAAAAACAAAACAAAGTCAAAGGTAACCATGTCGCAAGCCTTTAAAACTATTATTTGGCCGAGACGAAAACTGGTTTTTATTGGTTTAATATTAATTATTCTCAGCAGATTATCAAGTTTGGTATTGCCATGGAAAAGTAAAGCCTTGTTAGATGATGTCATTCCAAACAAAGATTATGACCAATTATATAACCTTTTACTAATCGTTGGAATAGCCATATTGGTTCAAGCGGTAACATCTTTCTTACTAACAAAAATTTTAAGTGTTCAAGCCCAATTTCTGATAAGCGAACTACGTACCCAGGTTCAGAAAAAAGTATTGTCATTACCCATTAGTTTTTTTGACAACACAAAATCTGGAGCTTTGGTTTCCCGTATTATGACAGATGTTGAAGGGGTAAGAAACTTAATTGGTACTGGTTTAGTGCAAATGGTTGGAGGAACAATTACGGCTGTTATTTCTTTGGTATTATTAATAAGAATAAGTCCATCCATGACCTTTTTTGTTTTAGTTCCTGTGGCTATTTTTGGGATTATCGCACTTAAGGCCTTTGGATATATCCGGCCAATTTTTAGAACGCGTGGTGTGATTAACGCTGAGGTGACCGGTAGGCTAAATGAAACCTTATCCGGTGTGCGGGTTATAAAGGCTTTTAACGCTGAAGACCAAGAAAATAAAGTCTTTGAAATTGGGGTTGAAAGATTATTTCAAAACGTAAAGAAAAGCTTAACGGCAACGGCTTTTATGACCAGTAGTTCCACTTTTTTATTAGGCATTGCTTCTACGGGCATCATGGGCATTGGTGGATATAAGATTATGACTGGCGATTTAACTGTTGGTGATTTCTTGTCCTTTACCTTATTACTTGGTTTTATGATTGCACCCATAGTTCAGATGAGCAACATAGGAAGTCAGCTTACTGAAGCTTTGGCTGGATTGGATAGAACGGAGGATTTAATGAACATGACTGCAGAAGAAGATAATGACGAACGCATTATAAAATTGGATCATATTCAAGGTGAGATTGTTTTTGATGATGTGTCCTTTTCATACGAAGCAGGAAAAGAAGTGTTACACAACATTAGTTTTACTGCCCCAGCAGGTTCCGTAACGGCCTTGGTTGGAAGCTCTGGTTCAGGTAAATCAACAATTGCAGGACTATCCGCAACCTTTTTGAATCCGAAGTCCGGTAAAATAACTATTGATCATCAAGATTTATCAAAAGTTAATTTAAGCAGTTACAGGCAACATTTAGGTGTTGTGTTGCAGGATGAATTTTTATTTGAAGGGACCATAAGAGAAAATATTATGTTTCCCAGACCAGATGCTTCTGAAAAAGATCTGCAAAGTGCCGTAAAAGCTGCCTATGTTAATGAGTTTACAGACCGTTTTGATGAAGGTTTAGACACCTTGATTGGTGAACGAGGTGTGAAATTATCTGGAGGACAAAGACAACGGTTAGCTATTGCAAGAGCTATTTTAGCCGATCCAAAAATTATAATTTTAGATGAAGCTACCTCAAGTTTAGATACAGAAAGCGAATCTTTAATTCAAAAAAGTTTAACCGAGTTAATAAAAGACAGAACAACTATTGTCATTGCTCACAGATTAAGTACCATAAGGAAAGCAGATCAAATTCTGGTTATTGAAGCTGGACATATTGTGGAACGCGGCACGCATGACGAATTAATTGCTAAACAAGGACGTTACTTTGATTTATACACCTATCAGGCTAAAATTTAATCAATTGTCATTGCTGAACAACGTGAAGCAATCTGTTTCTTAAATAACGTCAAGGAGGAGGCACGACGTGGCAATCTGTTTATCGTTTAGTTTAAGTGTGTGGAGTTTTAATTCTAGAGATTACTTCGTCGCTTTGCTTCGTAATGACGAATCATATTAATTGAAAATAATTTATTATTTTAGAATAAAAAGAAATGACAATAACAGACTTAAAAGAAACAGAATACAATGCTTATTATGGCAAATACCTGAATCTCATTCCTAGAGAAACGTCTTTAATAGAAGGCTTTAAAAAAGATTTAATTTCCACTTTAGAATTTTTTCAATCAATTCCTTCAGATAAATTGAATTTTAAATATGCTAAAGATAAATGGAGTGTCAAAGAAGTTTTTCAACATCTTATTGATACTGAACGTGTTTTTCAATATCGTTGTTTTAGAATTGCAAGACATGATAGTACATCACTTTCAGGATTTGATGAAAATAATTATACAAAACCTTCACAAGCTAGCAATAAAAATATAGAGGCACTTCTTGAAGAATTTAAAACAGTGCGACAAAGCTTTATGGTTTTATTAAATAGTTTGGGTGAAAATGATTTAAAATTTGTAGGGGAGGCTAATGGAAGTCCTTTATCGGCAAGAGCCGCCGCTTTTATTATTTTAGGTCATACGCTTTGGCATATAAATGTTATTAAGGAACGTTATTTATAAGTCAAAATTTATTCAGACAGTGCTTAATGCTGGTTTTCTTTTTAAAACAATACATATTAGGAGAGACAAGATTCCAAAAATTGAAAACCCAATAAATAATGGCAGTACAGAATCAATAACAAAACTACCAATGTAATTGGCAATAGGAACTGCCATTACGGTAGAAACAAACCCATTGATAGCGGCGCCAACACCTGCAATATGCCCTAAAGGTTCCATGGCTAAAGCTCTTAAATTGCCGAATAAAAATCCAATAGCAAAGAATTGTAAAGCAAAAAAACCAATTAAAATACCAATACTTGGATTCTCACCTGACCAAAACAGGATAATGTATAATACAGAAATAATAACATAGACAATAATAGCTAGATAAGCGATTCGCATCATCCCATATTTAACAACTAAAATACTATTTAAATACGTAGCTAATCCCACTGAAATTGCAAGACTTGCAAAAATGTAAGGAAACATATCTGCTAAATTATATTGTTTTTCAAAGATCTGTTGTGAGGTGCTTAAATACACCATGAACGAGCCCGTTATAAACCCCGAAATAAGTGTAAACGCAATGGCATCATTATATTTTACAAATTCTTTTGTGCCATCAATAAAAAGGTGAGATGAAAAACGAATTCTTTTTTCTTTCGGTAAGGTTTCTGGTTGACGTTTCCAAAACCAAATCATTACTAAAGCACCAAAAATTAGATTCACATAAAAGATGGATTCCCAATTGTAAAAATTAAGTAAAAACTGACCTAATGATGGTGCTATCACAGGGACCAGAATAAAAACCATGACCACAATAGATAAAATTTTAGCCATATAATTTCCACTGTATGAATCTCTAACAATGGCGATACTTAATGTCCTTGGTGAAGACAATCCGATACCTTGAAGAATCCTGCCAAAAATCATCATTTCAAAACTTTTAGTCGTAACACAAATGATGCTGGCAATTACAAATATTAAAAACCCAATGAAAACAACTGGTTTTCTTCCAAAACTATCTGATAATGTGCCAAATATGAGTTGGCCAAAACCTAAACCTAAAAAAATCATGGTAATAAATAATTGGTTGTCACTCAGGTTTGTAACACCTACTGAATTCCCAATATCTGGTAAAGCTGGTAATAGGGCATCAATAGAAAGCGCTACAATTGCCATTAAGGAAGCCATTAAAGCTATAAATTCAAATTCAAAAGTGCTTTTGTTTTGCATAGCGCAAAAGTAAGTGAATTAAATAATTCAAAAATCAATTTTTTGATTATTAGCAATTTTATATTTTTAAATTTGTTACTAATTAAATCATTAATGCTTTTAAAAACCTTAACTAAACTTTTTGTTAGAGACCTTAATAAACTTAAAGTCGAAATTGAATTGTATAACAACGAAAAGAATCTATGGGTTTTAGATAAAACCATTTTAAATTCTGCTGGAAACCTGTGTTTGCATTTGGTTGGCAATCTTAATCATTATATAGGGAGTGTTCTTGGAAAAACAGATTATATGAGACAAAGAGACCTAGAATTTTCATTAAAAGATATTCCTAGAAAAGAATTGATTAAAATGGTTGATGACACTATTATTATGGTTGAAAAGACATTAAAAAAAGTGTCTAATGAAGAATTGGATAAAGATTATCCGCTAATAGTATTTAAAGAAACTATGACAACTGAATACTTTTTAGTTCACTTAGCAACACATTTAGCATATCACTTAGGGCAAATAAATTATCACAGACGCTTATTGGATTAAGAATTAATTTAGTTAGGAAGTAAATAAAAATGATGCAAAATAAAGCAGAACCTCTTTTAAAATATATAAGAAACCATATAAGTTTGACCAAAGAAGAAGAAGCGTTTCTTTTGTCTAAAGTATTTCTCAGGAAATATTTAAAAGGGCAATACGTTGTTCAGCAAGGCGATATATGCAAATATGAATGTTTTGTTTTATCTGGTTGTACAAAAATGTTCTATGTAGATGACGATGGACAAGAACATATCATTATGTTTTCAATAGAAGATTGGTGGACGTCAGATATGGGAAGTTTCATTACCCAAACACCTGCCGATTTTAATATTCAGTGTATAGAAAACACAGAACTGGCTATGTTTTCTTATGATATTATTGAAGAATTATATACTGAAATTCCAAAACTGGAACGTTTTTTTAGACAAATCATAGAAAGGGCATTTGTAGCCTCCCAAAAACGAATTGTTAGAAATTTTGCCCTTACCGCTAAAGACAGATACCTTTATTTTAGAAACCAATATCCAAAAATTGAACAACGTATTCCGCAATACATGATTGCCTCTTACCTTGGTATTACCAAAGAATTTTTAAGTAAAATTAAAAGCCAACTTATTTTGGAACAGTAATTGTTAAACTAGATTAACGTCATTTAATAAACTACCTTATTTTCTTCCAGAGAATTGTTACAGAACTTTGTATCATAATTTTTAAATAAAAATGCAATGAATAATTTAATTGAAAAAATAAGCACATTAAATGATATGATTCTTCAAGGAAAAGCCTTGGAAGCATTTGAAGAGTTTTATCATGAACAGATTGTTATGCAAGAAAATGACAACGAGGAATTTGTTGGGAAAGAAATTAACAGAAAAAGAGAAGAAGAATTTTTTGCATCCATAACAGAATTTAGAGGAGCAAAACCATTAAAAGTAGCCATTGGCGAAAATACAACCATGGTTGAGTGGCATTTTGACTATACCCATAAAGATTGGGGCGTTAAAAATTATACTCAAGTAGCAGTCCAAGACTGGAAAGACGGAAAGATTATTAAAGAAAAATTTTATTACGGATCATAAACTAAAAAAAAATGAAAAACACAATTAAAAATTTAGCTCTTGCAACTGTTGTTGCATGTATTACGTTTTCTTTCACAACACTTGAAAGAGAAAAAAAAGACATTAAAATAGATCAAAGTAAAGTGGTTTGGAAAGGCTATAAAGTAACAGGCTCTCATGAAGGGACTATAGTTTTAAAAACGGGTTCATTAGACTTTAGTGAAGATAAATTAATAGGTGGAGTATTTGTTATGAACATGACTTCTCTTAATGTTACGGATTTAGAGGGTGAAAACAAAGTAAAATTAGAAGGCCATTTAAAATCTGCTGATTTTTTTGGAGTTGATGCTCATCCTACAGCCTCATTGGTTTTTACCAATGTGGAACCCTCTGGTAAAAATTCATATACAGTTACTGGAGATTTAACCATTAAAGGCATTACAAACCCCGTTATTTTTAGTATGTCTATTTACGGAAACAAAGCAACAGCATCTTTAAAAATTGATAGAACGAAATATGATGTAAAATATGGTTCAGCAAGTTTTTTTGATGGATTAAAAGATAAAGCTATTTATGACGATTTTGATTTAGTAGCTGATTTACAGTTTTAAATATAAAGTGATTTTTAGCAAAAAAAGAGCGTTCAGAAATGGAGGCTCTTTTTGTTTTGAAAAATTACGAAACGGTTTTTAAAGACTATCTTTGTTTTGAATTAACACTTAAAATATGCCATTTAAAAAATTAATAGATCCACTTAAAGAAAGGCTTAAAGAACAAGGATTTGAAACACCATTACCATTTCAAAAACTAATCCTATCAAAAATTAAAAGTGGTGCAAATTTGTTTGGAATTGGCCCTGTTGGTTGCGGAAAAACAACTTCTATTATTATAAGTGTTATTAATAAATTAAATGGAGAGGCTTTTGAAGATGCTCCAAGAGCTTTGATTTTTGTTAAAGATAAAGTAGCAGCCCTTGATTTGGAATTAAAATTTAAAGCATTTACCAGAGGAACAGACTTACGTATTTATGTGGCGTATGACGAGTATAATCTGGAATTGCAGCGTGAAGATTTATATTTAGGAACTGATATTGTCATAGCAACACCAAAAAGGCTCAATAGAATATTTTATTTGAACGGCATCAATTTAAATAAGCTTCAATTATTTATAGTTGATGATGCCGAATTTTTATTTAGAAACAGCAATTTTGCCGAAGTTGCAAGAACTCCTGAAAGTATAGATAAATGCCAATATCTTATTTTCTCAACTAAGTATGATGTGCGTTTTGACCGTTGGCGAGAATCTTTTATGCACAAATCCCGTTTAATTAAAATAGGCTAAATTTTATAAATAATTTTATTCTGAATAACTACTATGGAAAAATTATTAAGATTTATCGGCGCTGCCTGGGGAGCAAAAAAAATAGGTGGTGGAAAATGTGGATGCGTTGGAACCATTGTTGTGTTCCTGATTTTATATTGGTTACTCGGTTATGTTTTTAAGGTACTTTAAGCTAAAAACAATTTTTTAAATAGTGCGTTTTAATATTTAAATTTAAGTTCAATCCAATTTAAATAAATTGAAAATTGGAGCTACATTTGCTGGAAAATTTCTATATTAAGTTCTTATGAAAAAGATTCTTTTAGTTAGTTTAATGTTTTTATTTTTCGGGACAATAGTTTTTTCTCAAAAAATAAGTAATGAAGACATATCAAAACAAATTCTTCAATATAAAAAGGATGTTCGCGGACCATACAAAGATATTCGTTGGTTTTGTACGGATGGCAGCATAAGACAACCAAAGGATCCTTGTCCAGATAACATTGGTCCAGGTGTACAACATGCCCGTTATAAAGACGCCGTGGTACAATTGGCTAAAACCAATCACATTTATTTAGGACAAATTTTAAGTAGTACGGATAAGGTAGAATTTTGGGATGCAGAAAATAACCATTCCCGCTTGAAACAATATCAGCTTGACAAATACTTAAGGGCCATTGATAATGGTTGGATTAATGAAAAAGGGCAGTTTTACAGAGGGGCCATACAATCTGAAGATGAAGAGGCTTGGGGAATCAGTTTTTATGAATGGTTACTGGCCAATGATCAAAATATTGAAAAGAACTTTTTCTTAATACGTCAGACATTAAGGGATGTGCCACATAATGGTGACGATAATTTATCTCAACTTATTAGAAGTCAGTCTAAAGTGATTTCTGATGAATTTGTGCAATTCATGGATTTACGGGTGAAAATCCATAGTCAACCGGAATTTGGTGATATCAATAAAGTTTTGGCATTTAAAGAAAAGTATAAAATTCAACTTTTAAATGATCAGATTTCCAAATTAGATGAACTTGTAAAAACCATGACCAAGTTTTATAAACCCATTGATATTAAAACCCTGATTAATAAATCATCTTTATTTAAAAACACAGCAATTGGCGAAAAGATAAAAAGTTATATTTCAAATAATAGCTCAGAAACAGCTGCGTCCATTTTAATTCCGGAAACTGCTCAACTTTTATTGGATATTAGAACCGCTATTGTAGATGAAGAAAAAAGACCGTTAGCACGATTACAATTGTTTGATATTTCATTAAAACTAGAGGATATTCTTTTTAAAACGGCATCACGATGGGAACCTGAAAACCTTCAGCAAATGCTTAATAAAGTATGTTATTTAGGCATGGCAACCGCGGGTTGCGGGTATATTGAATTAACAGAATGGGATCAAATAAACTTAAAATCACCTTTTGATGATGAAGTTAGTTTAACCTTAGAAGAATTAACTGCCAATTTGGAAAATGCACGTAGTCTGGTTGAATGGAGTTCTTCCATGGTGAAAGCCAATTATCAAAACATAGTCGATATTTATACTGGTTTTGAACCAAAAGCCTATGGTTTTATTGATGATAAAATCAGAGGTTCTATCGCTTTATATCTGGGTGAAAGTGTGGGTAAACTAGGTGATTTTATAGCTAAAGAATCAGCTTTGACCAATAAGGTTATGAATATTCCCAATCAAAGTTCATTTAGAGGCTTAAACCCTGGATATGCTTTTGGTGAGCTGGTTGTTGTTGATGGGTCACCTGATGATATTGAAGTGTCATCAAATAATATATATATATTTCAACGACCACCGTCTGATTTAAAACCTATTGCAGGTATTGCAACTGTTTCTGAAGGAAATATGGTTTCCCATGTGCAATTATTGGCTAGAAATTTAGGAATTCCTAATGCGGCTTTATCCGATGAAAATTTAAAGGATTTGAAAAAATACAGTGGTCAGAACGTGTTTTATGCCGTTTCAAATAAAGGAAATGTTATTATGAAACCAGAGTCAGAAATGACTGAAACTGAACGATTGCTTTTTGTGAAAAAAGAACGAAACGAAGAAAAAATTGAAGTGCCCATAAAAAACATAAGATTAACTGAAACAAATATTTTGAACTTACGAGATGTTGATGCCAATGACTCCGGAAAACTTTGTGGACCGAAAGCCGCTAATTTAGGACAATTGAAAAAGATGTTTCCTGATAATGTGGTTGAAGGTTTTGTAATTCCATTTGGAATTTTTAAAGAGCATATGGATCAAAAAATGCCAAAGAGTGACATGTCTTATTGGACGTTTTTAAATAATATGTTTGCCAAAGCTGAGACTATGCGTACGCAAAATGTTTCGGAGTTAGAAGTAGAAAATTATCAGTTACAACACCTGGAAATATTGCGAAATGCTATTAAAAATATAACCTTAAAACCTGAATTTGTAACGCAGTTAGAAACTGGTTTTAAGTCTATTTTAGGTAAAAACTTAGGCGAAACACCTGTTTTTTTAAGAAGCGACACCAATATGGAAGATCTTAAAGATTTTACAGGTGCGGGGTTAAATTTAACGCTATTTAATGTTACTGATAAAAATAAAATTCTTGATGGTATTAAAGAAGTTTGGGCATCTCCGTATACTGAACGCAGTTTTAAATGGCGCCAAAAATATTTATTAAACCCAGAAAATGTATTTCCATCCATATTGGTAATTCCAAGTGTTGACGTTGATTATTCGGGGGTATTAATAACTAAAGGGATTAGCAATGGTAATGAAAATGATTTAACGGTTGCTTTTAGCAGGGGAGCTGGTGGTGCTGTTGATGGGCAATCCGCAGAAACCTATTTAATTGAAATGAATGGTGGAACACGATTTTTAGCACCAGCCCGAGAACAACTCTATAATAGTTTACCAACAACTGGAGGAACAGGAAAGAAACAAGCCACTTTTGAAAAACCAATTTTAAATCAACAAAATATGAACGACATACGTCATTTGGCCAAAACGATCAGAGAAAAACTTCCGAAGGAAACAAATTCAGACGATAAAGGGGCTTATGATGTTGAACTCGGGTTTAAGGATAATAAGTTATGGTTATTTCAAATAAGGCCATTTGTTGAAAATAGAAAAGCATTGAGTTCTGAGTATTTAGAGTCTATCACACCAATCATTAATAAAAATAAAGCAATTTTGCTTTCTGAAAAATTATAATATAATATGAAAAAAATTCTTTTAATTTTTAGCATCGTCATCATCTGTTCGGCATTTACAACGTTACATTATTATCCTATTGACGGATATTCCCATACAGGAATTAAACGGTTAAAACGTTTAGAACTTATTAAAAGTGGTGAACTTAAAGATGTTTCCAAGCTTCCTGCAGGGGCAATGAAGTCCTATTTAGATATTAAGTTGAATTTACTTCCAAAAGAGAATGATAGCGTAGAATGCTATTTAAAAGTTAATGACAAGTTTCAAAAAGACATTAATAATTTATTTAGAGGTTTGGACAAAAGCTATTCGTTAGCCGTTTTAGATATTTCAGATATAAATCATGTACGATATGCTCAACGTAATGAAAAAGCAGGTTATCAACCGGGGAGTGTAGGTAAATTAGCCGTTTTAACCGGTTTGTTCACGCAATTAGCAAAGATATATCCAAATGATTTTGAAAAGCGATTAGATTTATTGAGAAATAAATCTGTAAAATCTGGGGTTTGGGGTTTAACAGATGAACATACCATTCCAATTTATAATATTGAAACTCAAAAATTAGTGAAACGTCAAGTGATAGCTAGCGACGTATTTACGTTGTTTGAATGGGCAGACCATATGTTATCTGTTAGCAACAATGGAGCCGCTAGTATCGTTTGGAGAGAGGTATTATTAATGGAAGCCTTTGGTGATAAATATCCAAATTTAACTCAAGAAGAAACGGATGCCTATTTTAAAAATACACCAAGAAAGGAATTAACAGATATCGGAAATGATGTGGTTAATTTGCCTTTGCGTAATTTAGGAATTACTTCAGACGAATGGCGTTTGGGTAGCTTTTTTACAAAAGGTGCCAATACCTATGTTGGTGATAAAGGTGGAAGCATAGGAACCACTATTGGTTTAATGAAATTTTTAGTACAACTTGAGCAAGGCAATGTCGTTGACCCACAATCTAGTTTAGAAATGAAACGCTTAATGTATATGACTGATAGACGTATTAGATATGCACAATCTCCTGCTTTAAAAGATGCCGCTGTTTATTTTAAATCTGGAAGTTTATATAAATGTGATAGAAGTAAGGGGGAAGCTTGCGGAAAATACATGGGGAATGTACAAAATTTTATGAATTCAGTGGCCATTGTTGAGCACCCAAATAATTGTAATTACATGGTAGTTTTAATGACGAATGTATTACGTAAAAATTCTGCCACAGATCATATGATGTTGGCAGCCAGTATTGATAAAATCATACAGAATACATCTAATTAGATTGCAATACGGATAATGTTTCTAATGCAAAGCCTCTTAATTTTTCATCTTCATTAGTGATAAATTTTTCAACTAAAGGAATGTATTTTGAATCGTTTTGAATTTTTATAAGATATAAAACAGCTAGTTTTATTTTCAAGTCATTAGCATCTAAAAGTAATTGAAAGCACTCAAATTCTGTTAATATTTTTTGTTGAATTTTTTGAATGACTTCGTCAGACGTGATATCTAAAACCGTGTTTTCAATAATTGGAATTAGGGTTCTTTTTAAATCACCAGTAAGTAAATTATCTAAAAATTCTATGGCATTAGCCTGTGCTTCATGTTTTTCACTCATCAAGCCAGAATATGCAATATCTATATCTTTTTGTTGATATTTTAAACCTAATAATTTAAAAATACGTTCCAGTCCGGATTCTAGACGATGTTCCAGTAAATCCAACAAGGCGGCTCTTGCTTCACGTTCTTCATCACTAACCAAAACTTTGGTTTTTCTTCTGTTACGGTATTGTTGAATAATTTCTGTGTGCATAGCAGAAAGTGTTTTTTGATGTAATTTACATTCATCAAAAATTATTTTAACAATTTTTAATTGATTAATTATTAAACGCGGTGATTTCCGTTTTAAGTTACTAAGTGCCCGTATAACTTCCAAGCGAATGGTTAAATCTCTATCTCCTAATAAAGGAATTAAATATTTAATAGACTCTTGTGAATTAAAGACCTCAAAGACCATTGGAATACATCTACATATAGCAAGTGGCTCACTTCTGTCTTTAATACTACTGGAAAGTATTGGCAATAATTGTTCTCCGTAATTCAGTAAAGCTCCTTTCACAGATTCTCTATATATTTTATTTGGTAAAAAACGTAAGAGCGGTGAAATAAATTGAGTATGCATCGTTAAACCAGCGGCATAAATGGCAGATGTAACGACTTCCTGATTTTTATTATTTAAATAAGATTGAATGAATGAATGGTATTTTATAAAGTTAGCATTACCTATTGTTCTTAATAGGAATTTTAGTGTTGAAATATCATCCGGATTATTCTTAACATAATCTATTTTATTGCTAATACGGTCTTCTAATTGAAAGGACTGTTTTAAATCTTGGTTATCTTTAGCTTCTCTAGCTAAACATAATAAAGCGGCATTGGAAATTTTAAAGTTCGCATGATTCAGATATTCATTATAAACATGACTGCTGTCTTTACTTTCATGCAATAATAAATATTCTAAAGTTGACAAAACCAAGTCCTCATTATCCGATTTCAATAATTCTGGTACTTCAGTTACTAAAGACGTGCTATTTAAAAAGTACATGTTTTGGATGGCAGCCGTTTTTATAGCATCTGATGGATGTTGCAATAACTTTTGTACATCATTTACAAAACGTTTATCATTAATTTCCTGAAGTTTTTTTAACATAAACAGAATTTGACTTTCTGTGCCATTTTCAAAAACGGTTTTCATGCCTTTTAATACAGAGGTGTTAGAAGGAATAGGTTTTTTATTCTTTTCAATTTTTTCTGAAATAACAGATAAATTTTCACGAAACGTTTTGAAATATTCCAGGCGTACTTTATAAACAAAATATACCCAAACAATAACAAGCACCATAATAATTGCTGAAATGTAAGATGAGCTAAGATTTAATCCTTTCACAATAAAAATCAATATAAAGCCTGCAATGCCTGTAGCGATGCTGTCCACCACCACGTCAATATATGATTTGGTTTTATTTTTTAAATCAAAAGGCAGTGGGAGGGATAATAATTCAATAGCACTTTTGTGAATAGATTGTTTCATGGTGCCATCAATAGCCTTAATTAAAACAACAACGGCTAATTCTGGAAATATAAAAAACAGCAAACTACCCATAAAAATACCTATTGGAAGTAGTACTAATGAAAATCCAACACCCCAAATCCCTACAATTTTTCTGGTGACAAATAATTGTATGCTTAACGAAATAAGGTTAAATGTTGAAAACCAAAAAGCAAAAAAGGATGCCAGGTCATCAGGGTCTGTTATGGATGCCGAAGCAAAATCACTGAATAAATAATCAACCAATTTGGCAACTATGACACTAATGCCAACAATACCTGCAATGTAGGTTAGGTGTTTAGAGTTTTTTATTAAAGTGAACGGCTTATCGGCATTGGATATAGTTCTTTTTTTTTGCTTAAACGCATTTAAGTTTTGAACCCTTAATTTCCATATTTTACTAAGTAAAGGGACACAAATGGCCAGAAATAATGCCGCTATGAACATTAAATTTTCAATACCAATCCAAGGCACTAATAAGGACGTCAAATAACCCCCAAAAATCCCCCCTAAAATGGCTCCTGAACCTATAAAACCAAATATTCGTTTTGCTTCTCTTACATTAAAAACAATATTGGCTAGTACCCAAAATTGGGAAGCAGATAATACCGCATAAATGGCTACCCAAACGTAAAAAAAGTAAAGCAGCCAGATGTTAATAATGTTAAAATTTAAAATAATCCCTAACCCGGTCAATAAAACTATTGAGCTAATTAAGGTTGCCTCTATAATTTTGTTTAATGGATATTTATCAAGGGCTTTATAATAAAAAAAAGAGCTGAATACGGCAACAAGGGCAACAATTAAAAAGGCAAAAGGTAAGCTTTCAACGCCTAATCCTGAAAGAAATAAAGCATTAACCGTTGGTTTAACAATAAGAAGGGTAGTGATAATTAAAAAAATATAACCTTGCATCAAAAAAGAAATTTTAAATTCTCCTTCTCTGATGTCGAAAATTTTGTTAACCGTTTTTAATATCATAATGCATTTAAGGCGTTTTTAACTTTTAGTTTTTGATTTAGTTATTTTTAAAACCCTTTCAACAGGGTAAACTAAATCCTTAATAATTTGCCCTCCTCTTGGGTCATCTATAAGTGCCACTAAAATATAACGTCTGTTTGTATCATTTCCCCATACTAAAATAGAATCTGAATGATAGGTTTTCCAGGTTCCTGATTTTCTAAAAAGTTTAGCTTGAGGTGCAATTTTTTCTAACACGGCAACAAATTTATGATGTAAATCTGGGTTGCCCATAATTTCAAGCATTTGTTTAGAGCGTTCATAGTTAACCAATTTACCATTTGCAAGTAAGTAATAGTATCTACACACTTTATTTACGGTCGCTGCATGACTTAAATGTTTAAGGGGTTCTCTGTTGGTATCACCGGCACCTCCATAACGTTTTCCTACCCAAAGACCACCACCGTGTTCTTCATCATATAACATATATTTCGGATCCGTCATAACACTTTCTATTTTTTCATATCCTACCCTATTAATCATTCGCGTTGCGGCATGATTATCAGATTTTGCAATCATTAAACGCATATCCGTTTTAACCTCCGATGTTTCTTTTAATTCTCCTTTTTCAATAGCATCCATAGCCGACAACAGGATGGCGATTTTTGGTAAACTTGCAGCGTACATCATGTAATTGCCATTTACGCTTGCATATTTTACATTATACGGACTACTTAAATCAACCACGCCAACAGCCATCTTTTTTTGGGCAATTAATTTTTTCCATACAGGATGTGCATTTAATTCCTTTTCCAAATTTTTTTGCATGGAATTATCTTTTAATTCCATTAATGGTTTAATCTTAGAATCATCTATTCTAATTGGTAATCCGGTTTGATTATCCGATAGGAAAGCAGCACTGAAAAGAAACATCAAAAAAAATGCTTTTGTAGTCATATTTTAAATGAATGAAATTTGCTGTAAATGTATTTAAAATACACTGTATTAAAATGTTAAATTTTCATTTGAAACTAAATGAAATTTCTTGAACAAATACGCGTATTAGTGGGTTTTCAGACTTTTTAAATTGTTAAATTTTTCAATAGAACTTATAAAACTATAAAGGGATATTCCCATGTTTTCTAATTGGTTTTTCAACCAGCTTATCTTCTAACATCGAAAAGGCTTTTATCAATTTGCGTCTGGTATCTTGTGGTAGAATCACCTCATCAATAAAACCACGTTGGGCTGCTCCGTAAGGGTCTGCAAACGTACTGGCATATTCAGCTTCTTTTTCTTTCCATTTAGCGTTTGGGTCTGCAGCTTCTTTTATCTCATTCTTGAAAATGATTTCTGCAGCTCCTTTTGCTCCCATAACAGCAATTTCTGCAGTAGGCCATGCAAAATTCATATCAGCGCCAATATGTTTTGAATTCATAACGTCATAGGCACCGCCATAAGCTTTTCGGGTAATAACCGTTACTCTTGGTACCGTAGCTTCACTAAACGCATATAATAATTTGGAACCTTGAATAATAATAGCATTCCACTCTTGGTCAGTCCCAGGTAAAAATCCTGGCACATCAACTAAAACCAATAGAGGGATATTAAAACAATCGCAAAAGCGAACAAAACGAGCTGCTTTTTTTGAACTTTTAACATCCAAGACCCCAGCTAAAAACATAGGTTGATTGGCAACAATTCCAACGCTGCGCCCACCAATTCTTGAAAAGCCTACAATAATATTTTCTGCATAATCTTTATGTATTTCATAAAAAGAATCTGTATCAATGATGCCTGAAATAACCTGATGCATATCATAAGGTTTATTGGGATTACCAGGAATAATACTTGATAGTACGTCCCTAATTTCATCATGAAGTTTGAAGGCTATTTTTTTTGGTGTTTCTTTATTGTTTTGAGGTAAATAGCTTAATAATTTTTTGAGGTCTTCTAAACATTCTACGTCATTTGCTGATGTTTTATGAGCAACTCCAGATTTGGTAGCATGCGTAGAGGCACCTCCTAATTCTTCGCTTGTCACTTCTTCATTTGTTACTGTTTTTACCACATTAGGTCCCGTAACAAACATATAACTGGTATTTTCTACCATCAAAGTAAAATCAGTCATGGCAGGGGAATACACAGCGCCACCAGCGCAAGGACCCATGATGAGTGATATTTGAGGAATCACTCCAGAAGATTTTACATTTCTAAAAAATATGTCGGCATAACCACCTAAAGAACGAACGCCTTCTTGAATACGGGCGCCACCTGAATCATTCAAACCAATGATTGGCGCTCCAACTTTAAGTGCTAAATCCATTACTTTACATATTTTTTCTGCATGTGTTTCAGATAACGCGCCTCCAAAAACAGTAAAATCCTGGGCAAAAACATAAACTAACCTGCCGTTTATGGTACCATATCCTGTTATGACCCCATCACCGAAATACACCTCCTTTTCCATTCCAAAATCAGTGGTTCTATGGGTAACCAAAATACCAATTTCCTCAAAAGAGCCTTCATCCATTACATAGTCTACACGTTCCCGGGCAGTCAATTTTTTCTTTTCATGCTGCTTATCAATACGTTTTTCACCTCCGCCTACATGGGCTAAAGCAAGGCGCTCATTTAATTTTTTTATTTTTGGATCCATAGTTTATGGGTTTGGTAATCTAACTAATTTTTGATCTATGATGTATTGTTTTACAGCCAACAAAGCAGCTATTCTAGCTTCTGTTTTTGTTTGGTTTTTCAATGCTTCCGGTGAATAATATTTTTTTACAAAATGTGTATCAAAATGTCCAGACAGAAAGGCTTCATGTTCAAAAACAAATTTCCCAAAAGCCAATGTGTTTTGTACACCTTCAATAAAATAGTTATCAATAGCTTTCAACATTAATTCAATAGCTTCCTCACGCGTTTTACCATAGGTGATTAACTTTGCTAGCATGGGGTCATAATAAATGGGGATATCCATGCCTTCTTCAAAACCATTATCTACACGAATACCATCACCTACCGGAATTTTATACCTATCTAAATGTCCCACACTTGGAAGAAAACCATGCAAAGGATCTTCAGCATAAACACGCAACTCTAGCGCATGACCATGTATTTTTAAATCGTCTTGTTTTATTTGAAGTGCTTCACCACGAGCCACTCGAATTTGCAATTCTACCAAATCTACGCCTGAAATCAATTCAGTAACCGGATGCTCAACTTGCAGCCGGGTATTCATTTCCAAAAAATAAAAATTATATTTGTCGTCTAACAAAAACTCAACAGTTCCGGCACCTAAATAATCACAGGATTTTGCAACCATAATAGCGGCTGCAGCCATTTTTGCTCTTAATTCAGGAGTTAAGACAGCTGAAGGCGCTTCTTCTATTACTTTTTGATGACGACGCTGAATGCTGCATTCACGTTCAAAGAAATGTAATATATTGCCATGACTATCTGCCATGATTTGAATTTCAATATGCCTAGGTGCCATAACATATTTTTCAATAAAGACTGAACCATCACCAAAAGCCGACGTAGCTTCACTTATAGCTTGGGTCATTTGAGAATTTAAATCACTTTCTTTTTCAACGATACGCATCCCTTTTCCGCCACCGCCAGCGGATGCTTTGATTAAAATGGGGTATCCAATTTTGTTTGCTACAATTTTTGCTTTTTCAACATCTGTAATAGGTTCATCAATGCCTGGAACCATTGGTATGTTAAAATGTCTTACAGCTTCTTTTGCAGCTAATTTACTTCCCATAATTTTTATGGCTTTTGAACGCGGACCAATAAAAACGATATTATTTTCTTCACAAAGTTCGGCAAAATGTGCATTTTCACTTAAAAAACCATAACCCGGATGGATGGCATCTACCTGCAATTGTTTTGCTACTTCAATAATTTTATCACCGCGTAAATAAGACTCACTTGATGGTGCTTCACCAATGCAAACGGCTTCATCTGCAAATTTTACGTGAGGTGAATTTCTATCAACTTTAGAATAAACTGCAACGGTTTTTATTCCCATTTTTTGAGCTGTTTTCATCACTCTTATGGCAATTTCACCTCTATTTGCTATTAAAATTTTTTTCATTTTAAATTGGAATTTACAGTAATATAAAGTTTCAATTCTACAGTAAAAACCGCATAATTTTCATCTTTAGTTTACTGTATTTATTTTTACTCAAATTCAATGAGTATTTGATTTTTTTCAACAGCATCACCTTCAACGGCTGAAATTGTTTTGATAACACCAGCTCTTGGTGATAGAATGTTGTTTTCCATTTTCATGGCTACCAGAATAAGCAATGGGTCATTTTCTTTAATTTCTTGGCCAATGTTTACATGTATGCCCAATATTAAACCGGGCATAGGCGCTTTCACAAAATTAATATGTTTTTGTGTACCTATTGAAAAGCCTATTTTTTCTATAAGCAATTCTAAGGCGTTGATTATGTTTACTTTATAATTGTTATTGTTGATTTTTATCTGATATGTTTTAGTATTGAAATCGGCATTTGTAATTTCTGCCTTATAAGATTTATGTTGCTGAATAATGTGAAAATCAGTATCAGAAAGTTTGATACTATCAAGGTTGGATATGTCATTTTCAGCAAATTCAAAATCAAATGTATTATTAACCTTGGCTTTAAAAATTTTACTCATGGGTGACCTGTTTATTTCATAGTAAATATAAGAAATATGCTGAGAGTTATTTCATGAGTTGTTATAATGTTAGTTATTGGTTACATGAAACATTTTAATAATAATGGTTTGAGGGGTTTTTATAGAATATACCAGATTAGATGGAGTCAAGGCACTCCGGAAACTCCATTATTCACCATAACAAAACCCTAAAACAGCAACATTACATTCTTTTATCCTATAAAAATTAAAGAATAACAAGTATTTCAGCATATATGTAACACGTTATGCAACAGTAAAAATCATTGCGTAAAAATTGAAGTTTTGAATAAAATTAGTAACTTTGATATTATGGATTTAAGTCTACAAAATAAAAAAATAGAATTGATACATTGGCTTTCGACATTGAATGACCAATCTTTGATTGATAAATTAATGAAATTAAGAGAAAAAGAAAAAACCGATTGGTGGAATGAAATTTCGGCTACTGAAAAAAAATCAATAGAAAAAGGAATACAAGATGCCGAAAATGGCAAACTGACTTCTCACTCAAACGTTAAGAAAATTTATGAAAAGTGGCTATAAAGTCTTGTGGACTGACCACGCAATCTCTGAACTAAAAGAAGCGATTGAATATTTAGAGAAAAATTGGACAGAAAGGGAATTAAGAAATTTTTCTGCAAAATTAGACCACACTATCGAATTAATTTCAAAAACCCCAGAAATTTTCCCTTCTTCATTTGAGAAAAAAGAAATCCGAAAAGCGGTAGTGGAAAAACATAACAATCTTTTACTATAGGATAATTGAAAATTCGGTTGAAATAGTTTCGCTATTTTCAAACCGAAAAAATCCTGATAAGAAAAAAATATAATACCGTTGCTTAACATTCCCCACATCAGAATCCGATTAATTCCTCGAGCTAACGAGA
>TARA_R110002050_G_scaffold10787_9_pt1 | contig 39399 bp, 20 predicted proteins | sample TARA_R110002050 | Tara Oceans TARA_R110002050 (sample SAMEA4396988) | marine metagenome | biome: Polar Biome; feature: [DCM] deep chlorophyll maximum layer (ENVO:01000326); material: water (ENVO:00002006), including particulate matter (ENVO:01000060) such as... | depth 25 m
TTACACCCGTCGACAACCCGCATATTGTTTTCTGTTCCCGGCACGGCAACATTAACCGCACGGTCAAGCTTCTCCATCAGGTCGCGACGAACGAGGCCCTTTCCCCGGCGGATTTCAGCATGTCGGTCCATAATGCCTTTGTCGGTATTGCCTCTATCAACTGGTCGATCACCCAGAGCCACACGGCCATTGCCGCGGGCAATGACAGCCTGATCGCCGGACTGACCGAAACCGTCTGTCAAATGATGGCAACACAAAGCCCCGTCATCCTGTGCTATGTCGATTTACCGTTGCCAGATGTCTATACTGATACTGTCGCCGAACCCCAGACGGCGATTGCCTTTGCCATGCGCCTTGAGCCCGATGGCGACACCACCCCTGATATCCCGGCGACAGGTAAAGCCCTTGCTTTCTCATCCTGCGGATCAGACCGGGCACAGACCATCGCCGCATCATCATATGATCAGGTCAAAAACCTGACTGCCTTTTTTGAATCACCCTCTGCCCCCCCACTAACCCTTGGCAGCACCACCACCGCATGGACCGTTTCGCGTCATGACTAAACCTGCCTGCGCCGAAACAGTACAAAGCACCCGCAGGAACCTGAACTGGTACTGGCGACTTGTTGGCACCGGGTTGGCGTTTTCCATCTTCGGGCTGGGCGGCCTGTTCATGGCTCTGACGATTTTTCCGGCCCTGATGGTGATTTTACGCAACCGTGCCAAACGGCGTAAATATGCCCAACTGGTGATTTGCCGTGGCTTTCGCCTGTTTGTCTGGATGCTTGATCATTCCGGCGTTGCCGAGGTGGAAACACACCACCTCGAACGGTTGCGCGATGCCACAGGCTCGCTGATTATTGCCAATCACCCGACCTTGCTTGATGTGGTGATGATCCTGTCGCAGCTTGATCGCTGCCAATGTGTGGTCAAACACGAACTGTTTCGCAATCCGTTCCTGTTTGGGGTTGTGCGTGCTGCCGGATTTATTCGCAATGACGACAACCCGGAAAACCTGATCATGCAGGCCCGACATCATCTGCAATCGGGGGCCAATATCCTGATCTTCCCCGAAGGCACTCGCACACCCAGCCAGAAAAAACTTGGAAAACTGCAACGCGGCGTCGCAAACATCGCGATAGAGACACAAGCCGACTTGATTCCTGTGGTTGTGCACTGTAATCACGATACCTTGAAAAAGGGGGTACCGTGGTATCGCATTCCACCGTCGAAAATTCGTTACCGACTGGAAGTCGATCATCCGTTATCATTTGACGATATTAACGATCCGGACTTGCCGCGCGCCAAACAAGCGCGCGCTTTGACCCGGTTCATCAAAGATTACATTCTGGACAGACTTAAAGATGACTTCGCTGGAAACCGAACTTAAAGCTTTCATCATCGACACGCTCAATCTTGAGGATGTCGATGTAAACGATATCGACAGCGAAGAAGCCCTGTTTGTCGACGGTCTGGGTCTTGATTCCATTGATGCACTTGAACTTGGCGTCGCGATCCAGAAAAAATATGATGTCCGGATTGATGCCAAAGACGAAGATGTGAAAACCCATTTCGCATCGGTGCATAATCTGGCGAAATTCATTCAGGCTTCGGGAAAGGAGGGGTAATCATGCACAGTCGCCAAGACGTTTATCAGCAGCTTCACAATTATCTGGTCGAACTTTTCGAAGTCCCCGCCGAGGATATCACCCCCGATGCCCGCCTGTTCGAAGACCTTGACCTCGACAGCATCGATGCCGTCGACCTAATCGTCAAATTCCAGGAAATCACCGGCAAGAAAATCCCAGCGATGGAATTCAGGTCTGTCCGCACCGTCGACGATGTCGTCGAGAAAATCCATGTCTTGGTCAGCTCCTAAACGGGTCGCAACCTTTCTGCTTGCCGCACTGGGTGTTGCCTATCCGGTTCTGGTTTATTTCGGGCTGTCGGTATTTCCCCCGCAGTTCATCCTGATCGGGCTTCTGATCGTGGTGCTTTTACGCGCCGTGACATTTGTTTTCGCAGAACGCTATGCCGCCGCCGGTCTTGCGGTTCTGGTTGCCATCATTGTTGCCATCGGTGGGATTGCAAGCGAGATTCTTGCCATTCGTTTCTATCCGGTAATCGTCAGCCTGACGATGGGATCGGTCTTTACCATCACGCTTTTTACCGACCAACCGATGGTCGAACGCCTCGCCCGGATCAAGATACCCGATCTTGACGATTATTCGATTGCCTATACCCGCAAACTGACCAAGGTCTGGATCGGGTTCTTTGCCGCCAATGCAATCATCGCCGGTTGGACGGCACAATATACCAGCATGGAAATCTGGACGCTGTATAACGGCCTTATTTCCTACATCGTGATGGGCCTATTGTTCGTTGGCGAATGGCCGGTCCGGCGCATTCTGCGCGCCCGTCATGACCGCAAAACCCGAAACGGCACGGAAACCCCATGACCGGATTTATCGAAAATCTGCATAATCCGAAGAACGCCACCGTCGCCCTTTGCATCGAAGGTGACCGGGTGTTTAGCACGGGCGATCTGCGTTCCGATATCGACCGTCTTTGCCCTGCCCTGTTCGCGTCTTCACGCATCGCCATCCATTGCCAGTCGGCCCGCCTGTTCCTGATTGCAATCACCGCCGCATGGCGTGCGGGTGCGACCGTAATTTTTCCGGCAACCGACCGCTCGGCCTATCTCGACGGCATTAGCGACCAGTTCGATCTGTATCTTGATGACGCAGCAATCCGCGAAAGGCTCGCCGCGGCCGCCACCACCACAAACACCAGCAACATGACGCTGCCCCCCGCATCCAATTGCCGCGCGGTGTTCTTTACTTCCGGCTCGACCGGCGATGCCAAACCGGTCGCCAAGACCCTCGCCCTGATCGAAGCAGAAATCACAGTGCAGGAACAGCTTTGGCGGCCTCAAATTCCTGCGGGCGCGCGCATTGTCGGACTGGTATCCCATCAGCATATCTATGGCCTGATTTTCCGCATCGTCTGGCCGGTGATGACCGGGCGCATCTTTACCGCCGATCCCACCCCCTATTGGGAAATGATGCAGGGCGATATCGTGACCGGCGATATCCTGATCACAAGCCCGGCCCATCTTAAAAACCTGCATCCCGATCTGGCAAACGTTCCGCGCCCATCCCTGATCTTTTCATCGGGTGGTCCTCTTGATGTTGCCGCTGCAAGTGAAACCACCGCGATGCTCGGCACCTGCCCGACCGAAATTTTCGGCAGCACCGAAACAGGGGGCATCGCCCATCGCCGCCAACTTGACGCCCAAAGCGTCTGGCATCCCCTACCGGGGGTTGAGGTGGCGCTGAATGACGCCGGATGCCTGCGCGTGTGCGCCGCCCACATCGCAGGCGAGAACTGGTATCAGACCGAAGACATCGCAAAGATCGATGGCGCAACCTTCACCCTGCATGGCCGGGCCGACCGGGTGGTCAAGATCGAAGGCAAACGCATTTCGCTCGGCGGTGTTGAACGCCATTTGCGCCAAAGCAGTCTGGTCGAAGACGCCATTGCGCTGATCCCCGATGAAAGTGACCGCCGCCTTGGCGTGGTGGCTATCCTGTCGCCCGCGGGCCGCGATATGCTGGCCGATATCGGACGGTTTCGCATGGGGCGGAAACTCCGGCGTGAAATCGCCAAATTCGAAGATGACGCTGCCCTACCGCAACGCTGGCGCTTTGTCGATCAACTGCCGTCTGACAGTCAGGGCAAACGCCCGCTTCATTTATTGCGTTCTCTTTTTACCAATATGGAACCTTTAACGCCTGAAATCGTTATACAAAATCGCGATAATGACCGGATCAACCTGTCGCTGCGCCTGTCGGCCGATCTGCTTTATTTCCGTGGCCACTTTCCTGGCATGCCGATCCTGCCTGGTGTCGTGCAACTGCACTGGGCGATCCATCAAGCCGCAACGCTTTTTGGTGTCCCGGTTACCATCAGTGAAGTGACGCAACTTAAATACCGCAAACCGATTGCACCGGGATCAACACTGATGCTTGAACTTGATTGCGATCGGGACAACAGGAAAGTCAGATTCCGCTACCATTCCGACGCGGAAGGCGACCACAGTTCCGGCATTCTGAAATGGCGCGAGGCTTCCACATGAAAATCTGTGCCGTCATCCCGACCTATAACCATCATGACGTGCTTGGCGATGTGGTGGCGCGTGTGCGTGAATATGACCTGCCGGTGATCATCATTGATGACGGATCAAACACGCCGACACACGATATTGTCGCTGCCCTGCATGATCCCGAAAACGGCGTCACCTGTCAGCATCTGGCCGAAAATGGTGGCAAGGGTGTCGCGGTGATGGCGGGCCTTGCCATGGCCGAACGCGCCGGTTTCACCCACGCGATCCAGGTCGATGCCGACGGGCAGCACAATCTTGACCGCCTTACCGAAATGATCCGCATCGCGCACGAAGACCCAACCGCGCTGATCACCGGCCTTCCGGTCTATGATGACAGCATCCCGCAAAAACGCCGCATTGGACGCTGGGTATCCCATGTATGGGTCTGGATCGAAACATTATCGACCCACATCCGCGACAGCATGTGCGGCTTTCGCGTGTACCCGGTTTCCGAAAGCCTTGCGGTCTGGCGCGAAGAAGGCTGCGGCCGCAAAATGGATTTCGATACCGAATTGATGGTGCGCCTTTACTGGCGCGGTGTCCCCGTCCACCATGTTCCGACCGAGGTCACATACCCCGAAAACAACACCTCAAACTTCCGCATGTGGAAGGACAACCTTTTGATTAGCTGGATGCATACGAGGCTGGTGTTTGGCATGCTTGGCCGACTGCCCGGTTACATTTGGCGCGGCGGAAAATTTGCCCAGAATCAAACGGCTGATCGCGGACAGGATAGCAAGGATGCGTCCGCCCACTGGGCGGAAATCGACGAGCGCGGCATGTATTTTGGCATGCGGTTTCTTGGCTGGGTTTACCGCGTTGCCGGACGGCGCGCCTGTCTTGCAATCATGCTGCCCGTAATCGTCTATTTTTATCTGACCGGCGGCATTGCACGGCGCGCATCGCATGATTTTCTGACCCGCGCGCACCAAAATGGTGCACCCGTTGCCCCCACCCGCTGGAACAGTTTCCGTCATTTTCTGCGCTTTGGCGAAAGTGCACTTGATAAAATCGCCGCGTGGTGTGGTGAGCTAAAAATAGATGATCTCGAATTGCCTGATGACGCCGGCAATCTGTTTGCCTATATGCCGCGTGATCAGGCCGCCGTTTTGCTGGTATCGCATTTTGGCAATATGGAACTGGTGCGTGCCATCGCCAGCCGGGATCGCGATTTCCGCGTTAATGTCTTGCTGCATCAAAAAAATGCGGCCCGGTTTGGCCGCGTGCTGCAAAAACTGGCCCCGGAAAGTCAGGTCGACCTGATCGAAGTCACCGACATCGGCCCTGATACCGCCATCATGCTGCGCGAACGGGTTGAACGTGGGGAATGGATTGTCATTGCCGCAGACCGGGTTGCGATTGGTGCCCGCGATAAATCCGTCGCGGTTCCCTTCCTTGGTCAAGATGCCAATTTCCCGCAAGGACCTTTTGTTCTGGCGTATCTGCTACAATGCCCGGTTTATATGGCAGCCGCCTGGCGCTCGGGAAAACGATTTAAAATCGAGTGGCAGAAACTGGCCGACACAATGACCTTGCCACGTAAGCACCGGACCGAGGCCATCACAGGCTACGCCACCCAATATGCGCAATGGCTTGAAAAGATAGTTGTTATGGAACCGCTGCAATGGTTCAATTTCCATGATTTCTGGGCAAAGAAAAAGGACGGTGATGACCAATAATCGCATCAATGTAATCTTTGGCGAAAACGATCTTACGGTCGAAGATGTCATTGCTCTGTCCGAACAACGTGCCCAGCCCGTGCTGTCAGGGGATCGCGATTTTCGTGCCCGCATTCAAAAGGGTGCTGATTTCCTTGATCAGCAACTGCGCGACAAGGGTCATATTTATGGTGTGACCACCGGCTATGGTGATTCTGTTTCACGCCGTGTGCCCCCAGAACTGGTTGCAGAACTGCCGCTTCATCTTAGTCGCTTTCACGGCTGCGGGCTGGGCGATATTCTCGCCCCCGAACAGGCACGCGCGGTTCTGACCGTACGTCTGGCATCCCTTTGTACTGGCTATTCCGGTGTCAGTGTTGATTTGCTCACCCAGCTGACGGGCTTGCTGGCCCATGACATTACCCCGCTGATCCCCGAAGAAGGATCGGTCGGTGCCAGTGGCGATCTAACCCCGCTTTCTTATGTTGCCGCGGCTTTGATCGGCGAACGTGACGTTCTTTATCGCGGTCAGAAAACATCCGCCCAAGACGCCTTGGCAACCGCCGGATTAACCCCGCTGACCTTGCGCCCCAAAGAGGCCCTTGCCATCATGAACGGCACGGCCGTGATGACTGCCCTCATGTGTCAGGCCTTTGTGCGCGCCAATTATCTGTGCAAACTGACATCGCGTATTACCGCCCTTGCCAGCATGGGATTACTTGGCAATCCCGCCCATTTCGACAAGCGTCTTTTTGCCGCCAAACCCCACCCTGGGCAGGCGCAAATTGCGGCATGGATCGAAGATGATTTGTCATCGCTGGGTAGCACCTATGAACCGGCCCGGCTTCAGGATCGCTACTCGCTGCGCTGCGCACCGCATGTAATCGGGGTTCTGGCCGACATGATGCCGACCTTCCGACGTACCCTCGAAATTGAGCTCAATAGTGCCAACGACAACCCGCTTTTGGATGTCACGGAAAACACCATTTTGCATGGCGGGCATTTCTATGGCGGGCATGTCGCCTTTGTTGCCGATGGCATGAAAACGCTGGTCGCCAATCTGGCTGATTTGATGGATCGCCAGATGGCGCTTCTGGTCGATACCAAATTCAACCATGGTCTGGCATCGAACCTTTCGGGGGCTGATCCCGACCGTGCATCGATTAATCACGGACTTAAGGCCGTGCAAATCGGCGCATCCGCCTGGACGGCCGAGGCATTGAAACAAACCATGCCCGCCAGCGTCTTTTCACGTTCTACCGAATGTCATAATCAGGACAAGGTCAGCATGGGCACGATTGCCGCACGCGATTGCCTGCGCGTCCTGCAACTGACCGAACAGGTCGTGGCGGCAAACCTTTTGGCTGTTGGTCAGGCCATCGCGTTGCGCGAAAAATCTGGTGAATTAACCAAGGAACAACTCGGCCCCAAGGTTTCGGCCTTTATCGATGATCTTAAATACGACATTCCCTTCATCGCCGAAGACCAGCCGCTTGAAGGCACCTTGCGTCTTTTGGTGTCGCGCATTCAGAACCGCCACTGGGCGCTCTATGATGAAGAAATCCCGTCATGATCAGTGCATCAGTCACCGAAACCATTCAGTTTTATCATCTTGATCCGATGAATGTCGTCTGGCACGGCAACTATGTGCAGTTCTTTGAAAACGCCCGATGTGCTCTTTTGGAAAAGATTGACTACAACTATCCGCAAATGGATGCATCGGGCTATGTCTGGCCGATTGTTGACATGCGGGTCAAATATGTTGGCCCGTGCACCTTTGGGCAAAAAATCACCATCACAGCAACCTTACGCGAATTCGAAAATCGCCTGAAAATTGATTATCTGATCACGGATGCAAAAACCGGCACCAAACTGACCAAGGGCTTTACCATTCAGGTCGCCGTTGAAAAAGACACCGGCGAAATGCTGTTTCGCAGCCCCGACTTCCTGATTGAGAGGCTGGAGGCCATGACCCCATGACGCACCGATGGTCAAAAGCTGTGGCATTGTTTCTGTTCTGTGCGGCAGTGCTTCCAGCATTTCCGGTCCATGCCGACGCAACAAATTTAACATCAACCGTCATGCCAACCCCGATCAGCGACCAGCAATATCTGACCGGCAGTTTTGCCCTTGACCGCCATCTGGACGGCTTTGACGCCCCGCTCACCTCGACCGGTGAATTTGCCCTGTCTCCCCGCAAAGGTCTGATATGGCAAAACCTGAAACCGTTTCCCGATACCACCGTGATGAACGATCAGGGGATCACCCGCAAACATGATGACGGCACATTTGAAACCATTGCATCTGGCGCCCGGTTTCATCAGTTCATCGCGCTGATTTCAGCCGTTCTTGCTGGAAACTGGGAACCGCTGTCTGATCAATTCACCATCACACCCACAAAGACCGCCACAGCACCGAACTGGCAAGTCACACTGGCCCCAAAGAACAACAACGGATTGTCCGAACAGGTCAGCCAGATCGTCGTTAAAGGGGGTGAATTTGTCACCCACGTCACCCTACACAAACCATCAGGTGATCGCGACGAAATCACGTTGAGCAACCAAAAACGCCACGACCTGCCACTTCCCGATGATCTTGCCAATCTACTTTCAGGAAACCCTGATTGATGGCAGTGCGCGGGGGTATATGGGGTATTTTACTGTTGATCATGGCGACCTTTGCCATTTGGCAGGTCACATCGGGCAATGCCCGGATTGATGGCGATGTCCTGTCCCTGATCGGGTTGGAAAAAACCGACGACACCGCCCGAAAATCCGATATCGAAACCGTCCGCGATCTTCTGGCAAATGATGCCAATCAGGCCATCATCATGGTGTCGGCCAACCAGCACGACATGCTTGAAACGGCAACCCGCGCCCTTGCTTCTGACATCGCAAACATTCCGGGCACCCAATCGGTTTCCCTTCCGGGATATGACGCGGGAAACCTTGCGCGGCTTTCAGATTTTTACCTGCCCCATGCGCAAAGCCTGCTGTCGGACAGGGACCGCGCACTTTTGCGCGACGGCAACGGGGAACCGGTTTATCAAAACGCGGTCAAAACGCTGTATGCGCCGGCTTCAATGGTCAGTGCGGCATCGCTCCGTGCTGATCCGTTTTCCCTGCTTCCCGGTTTTCTGGCCGAACTGGGGGACAACCTTGGCTCTTCCGGGATTGTGTGGAGAGACAACCACTTCCACACCCCGATCATCATATCCTTGACCCCGGACCTTCGACGTCAAGGACGGGACATCGCATGGGTGGGCAAGGTCAATGACGCCATCGCCAACGCCCAAAGCACCGCAGATCAATCTGACGGGTTCACGATCGCGAAAACCGGACAAGTCTTTTTCGCCGTGGCCGAGGCAACTGCTGCAAAATCCGATGTCCAGCGCATCGCCATCATTGCGACCCTTGGCATTTTTGCCATGGTGCTCAGTGTGTTTTTCTCCCCACTCCCGTTAATCGGCACCTTGATCACGGTCGGCAGCGGCTTGATCGCCGGTATTGCTGCCGTCACCCTGATTTTCGATGGCATTCATGCCATTGCGCTGGTCTTCGGGGCCAGTCTGATCGGGATATCGGTCGATTATGCGCTGCATTATCTGGTGCTACCCGCCGATGAAAAATCACCGACGGCCCGGATTGCGACGATCCGTTCCGGCCTAAGCCTTGGTCTTTTGACCTCGGTCTGCGGCTTTGCGGTTTTGGCCATCAGCCCGGCCATCCTTCTGGCTCAAATCGCGGTTTATTCCATCGCCGGGCTTATCGCGGCCTATGTCACCGTGCTTTTCGTCCTCCCACTTTTGCCCGTGCGAAGCGTCAAACACCGGTCGCTCATCCCGTGTGCGTATCAGAAACTTGATGATACCTTGCGCCTCCTACAACTGCCCCGGTTGGTCCGGGGGACAGGTGCGCTTGCCATCCTTGGTGGATTTGCGGTCTGCGTTCTGTTCATACCAACCGATGATGACATCCGCCATCTCGGGCATGGCAACGACACCCTGACAACGCAGGCGCGCCTGATCGGGGATACCATGGGCATGGGCGGCAACCCCGTCTTTATCCGGATTGATGGCGCGGACAGCCAAACCCGCCTTCAAACGGGTGAGGCCGTACAAAACGCACTGCGTCCCCTGATCAAAAACGGCACTGTCGGGTCTGCCTTTGGCTTGTCGGACATGATCCCATCAATCAAACGACAGGACGAAAACCGTAGCCTGATCAAAGATCAGCTCTTTGAAGCCTACGCACCCAAACTGGTCCCGCTGCTTCCGATCAACATTCCAACGCCCAACCCCGACGCCCCTTATTTACACGCCGACGAAAATGCCTTTGCCCAGTTCCCGGAACTGGCAAACCTGCGTGATGGCATGACCGATATCGTCCGGCTAAACGCCGTGACCGATGCCAATGCCGTTGCCACGGCAATTGCCAACATCGACGCCGCCCGGCTGATCAACCCGCGCGCCACCATCACCGACCAGTTTGCCCATTATCGCAACTGGGCAACGGCGGGATTGGCTATTGCCTTGTTGATTGCCGGGGGGCTTGCCATGGGACGCTATGGCATGATCCGTGGGCTATGTGTTTTAGGAACGCCTGCGGGGGCGATGCTTGTTGCACTTGGCGGGGCGGCTGCAATCGGGATCACAATCAATTTCTTTACCATCATGGCACTGTTTCTGGTGTTTGCCATCGGGGCCGATTACGTGATCTTCTTTTCCGAAAGCCAAAAGCACGGCCAGCAGGATGCAACCCGGTTTGCCGTGTTTTTATCGCTGATCAGCAGCATTTTGGCCTTTGGCCTACTCGCCAGCAGTTCTGTTCCCGTGGTCAGTGCCATCGGAACCATCATGGCCATTGGCCTTCCAACTGCATGGGTGCTTTCCTATGCCATGTGCCCAACATCCGTGAAAGCCGATCAATCCGATGTCTGACAATCATTCTGAAAGCCACCTCATGACCGATTGTGACATCGCCATCATCGGTGCCGGACCGGCCGGAACGGTTGCGGCCAAATTTCTCCGTGATGCGGGATTAAGCGTGATTGTGCTCGAAGCGCAAACCTTCCCGCGCTTTGTCATTGGCGAAAGCCTTCTGCCTCACTGCATGAATGTGCTTGAGCGGGCTGGTTTGCTTGATGCGGTTGAAAAGGCCGGTTTCCAACACAAAAATGGGGCCGTTTTTGAACGCGGATCACTTTATCAGTCCATTGATTTTCGCGAAAACTTCGAAGACACCGGATGGGGCACCACCTTTCAGGTTCAACGCAGCCGGTTTGATCACATTCTGGCCCAAACCACCATCGATGCCGGGGTCGATATCCGTTTTGGGCATAAGGTCACCGATGCGGTATTGCGCGATGGTAACTGTACCCTCGACTATGAAAATGATTCGGGTCAAACCGGTCGGATAAGATCGACGTTTGTTCTCGACGCCAGTGGTTATGGCCGGGTCCTGCCCCGGATGCTGGGCATTATAAAATCAAGCCAATCGACCGAACGGCGCGCCCTGTTTACCCATCTGCGCGATCATATATCTGACCCCGATTATGACCGGGAAAAAATCCTGATCACGGTCCACCCCGTCCGCCCGGAAATTTGGTATTGGTTGATTCCGTTTTCCGACGGCACGTCCTCTGTTGGGGTGATTTACCCCGATCAGAATCCGGAATTTGATGGTCTTGATGATCAGGCCATCTTTGATCGGTTAATCGGCGATACCGGCCTTGGCCCCCTTCTGGCCAAGGCCGAACCGACCCGTCCGCTGAATGCCATTGCCGGATACAGCGCGCAATCGGACACCCTTTTTGGCGACGGTTATGTTCTGCTGGGCAATTCTGCTGGTTTCCTTGACCCGGTTTTTTCATCGGGTGTGACCATTGCCATGCATTCCGCCGAACTGGCCGCAAAGGCGCTTATTGCGCGTCACAATGGTCAGGCCGTCGATTGGGATGCGGATTACGCCATTCCGCTTAACCGGGGTGTAGAAACGTTCCGTTCATATGTCGATGCATGGTATGACGGACGTCTACAAACGATTATTTTCAATCAACCCGATGATGATACAAAACTCAAACGTATGGTTGTTTCGATCCTTGCAGGATACGCTTGGAACCTCGACAATCCGCTGGTAAGCAAAACTGACCGTTACCTGGAGATGTTGCACGACTTATGCGATCCATCCTGATCCTATTCATGACCCTGTCTCTGAACGCCTGTGTTACGGATTTTGCCGACTTGTCGGTCCCCAACCCGTTTGCGTCCAATCCTGCGTACACGATTGCACTGGCACCGGGGGTTACCATAGAGTTGCCGGAAAACCCGTGGGACACTGCCCAAGGCCTTGAGGCCACCCAACAGGTCACCGCACAATGGCGCCCCAAAAACGGTGAGCCGAGCACGGCCACTTTCCTCGCCCGAATTTCGGCACAGCCCGGTCAGGTCAGGATTGCCGTTCTTGATGACCTTGGCCGCCGGGCCATGACCATTGACTGGACCCTTGATGGGCTCAACATCGTCAAGGCCGATTGGGTGCCAGATGCCCTTGACCCTGAACGATTGCTTGGCGATATGGTCATGACCTATTGGCCCGACGATGTTGTCAGTGACGTGGTCGACCAATCCATGACCGTCGAAGAAACCATGGGTCAGCGCACCATCCGCACTACCGGTGATGGATTGGTGTTCGTAGCGATTGAAAAACCGATCCGCGATCCGTGGCAAGGTGTGGCAACCCTGCGCAATATGAAACTGGGCTATACCCTGACCATCAGATCGCAAAGACTGAGGTCCTGATGATGTCGGTGACTTCGACCTTTTTGTCGGCCCTTGGCATTGTTTCCGCCCTTGGACAGGGGATAGAGCAAACATCGCGCACCCTGTTTGGCGACCGCCCGGCGGACATGATTGCCCATGACGATTTTCTGATTGATCGCACCACCATGCTCGGCACCGTAACCGGACCGCTTGTCGCCTTGCCCGATCATCTTACGCAATATGACACCCGCAATAACCGCCTGCTATGGACTGCCATGGCCCAGATCACCTCTGAAATTGACGATCTGATTACGACCTTTGGCACGGACCGCATCGGCATCATTCTGGGCACCAGCACCTCGGGTATCGAAGAAGGCACCACCGGGTATCAGGACATGCTCGAAACCGGTACATGGGCCCCCGGTTTTCGCTATGAGCATCAGGAAATCGGATCGCCTGCCGACTTTTTGCGCGATGCGCTGGGCCTGTCGGGTCCGGCCTATGTGATTTCGACCGCCTGCTCATCAAGCGGCAAGGCCTTCGCATCCGCCCAACGATTGATGGATGCGGGCATGTGTGACGCCGTGATTGTTGGCGGGGTCGATAGTCTGTGCCGTCTGACCGTGCGCGGATTTGACGCGCTTAATTCCATCTCCGAGGGCGTCTGTAATCCGCTCAGCAAAAACCGTGACGGCATTAATATCGGCGAAGGTTGCGCGCTGTTCACGCTGCGCCGGGACGCAGGCGACATTGCCCTGATGGGGGTTGGCGAAACATCCGATGCCCATCATCCAAATGCCCCGCACCCCGACGGGATCGGGGCAATTTCCGCGATGAAATCTGCATTGGCACATGCCGGTCTGACACCGGATGATATCAGCTATATCAACATGCACGGCACCGCGACGCCACTTAATGACAGCATGGAAAGCACCGCGATTGCACAGATATTTGGCACAACGGTTGCCGTCAGCTCGACCAAACCCATGACCGGCCACACATTAGGTGCGGCGGGTGCGATTGAGGCCGCCATCCTATGGCTTTCACTACAACAGGCGCATGATGGCGCACCATTGCCCCGCCATCACTGGGATGGTGCTATTGACCCGGACGTTACCCCTATGAACCTTGTCGCACAAACGGGGCAGCGGGTTGCCCCGAACGATAGACTTGCCATGATGAGCAATTCCTTCGCCTTTGGCGGCAGCAACGTATCGGTCATTCTCGGACGCGGTTTTATCCCCGCAGGGATGACATCATGACCAACGCAGCACAGACCACAACCATACCCGCCATTGATCAGCTTGTCCCGCACAGCGCCCCGATGCTGCTGATTGACCGGGTCTGCGATACCGGGCCGGATCACCTTCAGGCCGAAGTCACAATTCAACAAACGAGCATGTTCTTTGAAAAAGGCCGCGGCGTACCCACCTATGTCGGGATTGAATATATCGCACAGGCCGTCGCCGCATATAGTGGCTGGCGCGCTAAATCTGCCGACCCTGCGGCGCTCCCACACATCGGCTATTTGCTTGGCACGCGCAAAATGACCATGACCCGCGATTGGTTTGAACCGAGTACCCGATTGAACATATATGTCGAAAATGTTTTTGAAGATGGCGAAATGGGCGTCTTCAAAGGCGAAATTCGCGACGGAAATGACGTCATTGTCGCTGCCCAGATCAATGTCTATCAACCCGGTGACACAGCCACCACGCCCGCCTCTTCCCACACGCCCCACAACCAAGAAACGACAACGTCATGACAGAAACCATTCTGGTAACAGGTGCCAGCAAGGGCATCGGGGCCGCCACCGCCAAACGCCTTGCGCGCGATGGATATGATGTCATCGTTCATTATCATTCCGACCGCGATGGCGCGCAAAGGGTCCTTGATGACGTCACTGCAATGGGACGCACCGGGCGTCTTATCCGCTTTGACATTGCTGACCGCGATGCCACCCGCACCGCACTTGAAGCCGACATTGCCGAACATGGCGCGCCGTTTGGTGTGGTGCTGAATGCCGGGTTGACCCGTGACGCCGCCTTTCCCGCCCTTGAAGATGACGATTGGGATGCTGTGCTGCATACCAATCTGGACGGGTTTTATAACGTCATAAAGCCCCTCATCATGCCGATGATCCAACGGCGCAAGGGCGGTCGTATTGTCGCACTAACCTCCATCGCCGGCCTGGCGGGCAACCGCGGGCAGGTCAATTATGCCGCGTCCAAGGCCGGGATCATTGGCGCAGTCAAATCGCTGGCGCTTGAACTGGCTAAACGCAAAATTACCGTCAACGCCGTCGCCCCGGGGGTGATTGAAACCCAGATGACCGATGAATTGCCCGCCGATGAGGTCAAAAAAATGATCCCGATGCGCCGCTACGGTACGGCCGATGAAGTTGCCGCGACCATTGCGTTTCTCTGTGGGGACGATGCTACCTATATCACCCGTCAGGTCATCAGTGTAAACGGGGGGATGCTATGACCCGGCGCGTTGTTGTCACCGGCATGGCCGGAATTACAGCTTTGGGCGATGATTGGCCCACCATTTCAGCACGGATGTATGCGGGCGAAACCGGCATTCGCCGCATGGATAACTGGGATGGGCGCTATGACCTGCGCACCCGCCTTGCCGGTCCGGTCGAGAATTTCACGCTTAAGGGCAAGCTCACCCGCAAACAATTGCGCAGCATGGGCCGCGTTGCCCAGATGTCGGTTGCGGCCACCGACAAGGCGCTTGAAATGGCGGGGCTTCGCGATGACACGAAAACATTACAGGGCGGACGCCTTGGCATTGCCTATGGGTCATCATTTGGCAGCACCCCACCGGTTATGGGCTTTACCAAACTGATGGAAACCGGCGATAGCAACGCCATCACTGCGACCAGCTATATTCAGATGATGAGCCATACCTCGGCGGTCAATATCGGCGTTTTATACGGCATTTGCGGGCGGATCATTCCAACATCAACCGCCTGCACATCCGGCAGCATGGGGATCGGCTATGCCTATGAAGCCATCAAATACGGCATGCAGGATTTGATGATCGCGGGCGGTGCCGAGGAACTTTGCCCAACCATGGTCGCCGTGTTCGATACCCTGTTTGCCACCAGCGACAATAACGACCACCCCGAAATCACCCCGCGCCCCTATGATGCCAACCGGGACGGGCTGGTGATTGGCGAAGGGGCCGGGACGTTGATCCTGGAAGAATACGAACATGCCAAGGCGCGCGGGGCGACCATTTATGGTGAAATCGTCGGGTTTGCGTCCAATTCCGATGGCGCACATATCACCCAGCCACAAGCCGGTAAAATGGAAATTGCACTGCGTAAATCACTTGAGGATGCGGGCCTGACCCCGGCCGATATCGACATCGTCAATGGCCATGGCACCGCCACCGATCACGGCGATCTGGCCGAAAGCAAAGCTACCCGTGCGGTGTTTGACCGCGCCATTCCAATCCATACGCTTAAAGGCCATTTTGGTCATACGCTCGGTGCCTGTGGTGCGATTGAGGCATGGCTGGGACTGGAAATGATGCGCGACGGAAAATTCGTTCCGACCGCAAACCTTAAGAACCCCGACCCGGACTGTGCGGAACTTGATTATATCAAGGACACCGCGCGCAGCATGTCGACCCAATACATGATGAGCAACAATTTCGCCTTTGGCGGCATCAATACATCACTGATTTTCACATTGCCATAAGCATCAACTACCAGCCTTTACCTCAGGGGAAACGCCTGACAATGCGCATTGCCATCCTTGATGACTATCAAAACCTTGCCCTGTCCTCTGCCGACTGGTCCGGGGTCAAATCGCATGGCAACATCACCGTATTTCATGACACGCTTACCGATCCCAGGGCATTGTGCGAACGCCTAAAACCGTTTGATGTTCTTTGTGTGATGCGCGAAAGAACACCCTTGCCCGCATCCGTGCTGACAGACCTTCCCAACCTCAAACTGATTGTCACCACTGGCAAACGCAACGACGCGATTGATGTGGCCTATGCCAATGATCATGGCATAACAGTCTGCGGCACCAATTCACCCTCCACCGCAACACCGGAACTGACATTCGCGCTTATGCTGGGTCTCGCGCGCGGAGTTGTGCCGGAAAATGCGTCCATGCGCACCGGCGGCTGGCAGGTCGGGCTTGGCCAGGATCTTGCCGGATCGAGCCTTGGCATCATCGGGCTTGGTCGGCTGGGTGCAAAGGTTGCAACCATCGCCAAGGCCTTTGACATGCGCGTCACGGCCTGGAGCCAAAATTTAACCAGGGAACGCTGTGCGGAACTTGGCGTCGAATATATGCCAAGTAAGGATGACCTTTTGGCCGATGCCGATTTCGTCACCATTCATCAACGCCTGTCCGACCGAACCGCTGGCATGATGAGCACCGATGAATTCAAATGCATGAAAAAAACCGCCTATCTGATCAACACATCTCGTGGCCCGATTGTCGATGACGCGGCCCTGATTGAGGCGGTTAACAACCGCGAGATTGCCGGAGCCGGACTGGATGTCTATGACATCGAACCCCTTCCTGCATCCCACCCGCTACGCACATGCGATGGTCTTTTGCTGACCCCGCATCTTGGCTATGTCACACGCCATACGTGGGATGTGTTTTACGGCGAAACGGTTGATGCCATTATGGCATGGCTTGCTGGAAAGCCGGTTCGCGTGATTACGCCCTGACATCCCGTCTTTTAATCGTCGATTATGAACAGATGTAAGCGGGCTCACATTCATAACAATGATCTCGCCAATGTGACTTGCCATCCCTGTGAACTTCCCGCACCGTCTAAACAGCGTTCAAATCACATCCTCAAACCCCTGCCCCCGGCCTACACCACCTTATTAAATGCCTGATTAAATGCCTGATTAAATGCCTGAATTCAATCGTCGTCACCATCTCTGCACCACTTAGTCACACCGACGAAGGAGCACACGATGAAACGTTTGACTGCCAAGGATTTTTCGCCAAAGCTTCTGGAGCTTTATGATTTTTATGCCCACGGGATTATTTCCCGGCGCGAGTTCCTTGACCGGGCCGGGCGTTACACAGTGGGTGGCATTACCGCTGCGGCGGTTCTAAGTGCCATGAGCCCGGATTACGCGCTTGCCAATCAGGTTGAATTTACCGATCCCGATATCGTACCTGAATACATCACCTATCCATCGCCCAACGGCCACGGGGATGTGCGCGGATATCTGGTTAAGCCCGCCAACGCGACCGGCAAGCTTCCCGGCGTTGTCGTGGTGCACGAAAACCGTGGTTTGAACCCCTATATCGAAGACGTCGCGCGCCGCGTTGCCAAGGCGGGTTTTATCGCCCTTGCCCCCGATGGCCTGACATCAGTTGGCGGCTATCCCGGCAATGATGACAAAGGCCGCGAACTGCAACGCGAAGTCGACCCGACCAAGCTGATGAATGACTTTTTCGCCGCCATTGAATTCCTTACCGCCCATGATGCCACCACTGACAAAATCGGCATTACCGGCTTTTGCTATGGCGGCGGGGTTGCCAACGCCGCGGCGGTGGCCTACCCGGAACTGGGGGCTGCTGTACCGTTTTATGGCCGTCAGGCAGACGCCGCAGACGTGCCACGCATTCAGGCCCCAATATTGCTGCAATACGGCGAGCTTGATGAACGCATCAATGCCGGTTGGCCCGACTATGAAGCGGCGCTCAAAGCCAATGATAAGGTCTATGAGGCCCACATTTATCCAGGTGCCAATCACGGGTTCCACAATGATACCACCCCGCGCTACGACAAAGACGCGGCCGAACTGGCATGGCAACGCACCATCGACTGGTTCAACAAGTACCTGACTTAACGCAAGCTAACAGAAACCGGCGATCCTGATGGACCGCCGGTTTCTATGCTTAACATCAAAGTCGATTGTCAGCTCAACGGACAGCCACCGGATTAATGATCATCTGTACCGCACCTTTAAGCTTGGCCTGACCCAGTACAAACAGGAACTCATGCGCACGATCCGCAGCAAGGTCGCGAGTGACAATGTTTTCAAGGATATAAACCCCGTTTTCGGCTAGAAGTTTAACGTGAACCGGGAAAAACGCGTCCGGGTCTTCATGCGGGACCGCTTCAAGCCCCCATGTATCGGCCCCAACGGCAACAACACCCTGATCAGCCAGCCAGGCCGCGGCGGCAAGCCCAAGACCAGGTTCGGTACGGCCATAAAGCCCATCATCCTTGCCCACAAGATCAAGCCACCCGGTATGGATCAGAACCACATCGCCTTTGCGGATTTCCGTTCCAGCCGCTTTTTGCGCTTTCATCAAATCATCAAGGGTAATCACATACCCGCCGTCAAGACGATCTGTTCCCTTGATCGCTGCGATATCAAGCAACACCCCCCGCGTCGCAATCGGTGGCACATTTTCAATGCCAAGCTTTGTCAAGCCGGTGGCCATGACAAAGTCCTCGGCATGGTTGTTGTTATAATAGGTGTGATGATCGCCAAGATGACCAAGGCCATCAATCTGGGTCCCGACGCCCAGCCAGCCAGTGAACATATCATCGTTATATGTTCCGGAATTGCTGCCGATGGTTTTATTCCCGCTTTGACTGGGCGAGAATACTGTTACCGCAACACCGCGTGGTGCGAAGGCCGGTGTTTCGCGCGATATTTCCATCCCCAGTGAATAGACCTTTCCGGTTGAGATCAGCTTGATCGCCGCCAAGGTTGTTTCTGCACTCAGATTATTGGCCGCACCGATCTGGTCATCCGGACCAAATTTTGAGGCAAAGCGGTCTTCGGCGTGAACAGCATTGGCACAGGCCATGCCCAGAATAACCGACGCTGCGATCAGGATTTTTGATTTCTGCATTGTTTCCTCCCTAAGTTGATAAGGACTCAAGGATGGGCAATTAACATGCCAAGAAAACAACTAGGGAAACCGGGAAAAATTGCGTTATAAAGAGCGAAATTCGATCAACCTTGAATTTAGAATGATCGGTTATCGCTCAAGTGCGAAATCACTCACAACAAACATAAACACGACGCGCAGAAGGTTCCTTCCTTTCGGCGAAATTACCGCCCAACCAAAAATTGCATAACACCATTAAACTTTAACAGTTTTTTTTCATGTACCACTTGAAAACCATGCTTAAACAACGTCATATTCCAACCTCAAGGTTTCGGGGGAAATCAAAAAGTTCAACGCAAAAAAACACCCAAAGACACGTTTCTTGAGCGAGCATTTTGATTTCAGCACCAACGTTTGAAGGGCCAGACGTTGCAAAAAGAACAAGCAAATATTATGGCTGGGAAGGATAAGGACCATTATCCTCTTACATCGCCACAAGCAGCTATTTGGCTGGATCTGGCCAAAGGCCGTGATCCCGTACAATATAATATCTGCAATGTTATTGAGTTCGCTGGAAAACTCGATATAGACCTTTTGCACCGGGCCATTGTCCAGTGTGACGGGGAAAATGATGCTCTGCGCCTGCATTTTTCAAGTCATCAAGGCGAGGTCACTCAGTTCTTTGTTGATGAATGCCGACCAACAGACTTTGGTGTCATTGATCTGCGCTCTGAGGACGATCCAAAGGCAGCCGCCTTCGTCGAAGCCAAAGCCCTTCAAACCCAGCCTCTTGCATTTGAGGTTGGCGAGAACTGTCGTCATCAGGTCCTGCAGCTAGGCGACGACCTTTTCTGGTGGGTCCGTGTTTATCACCATCTTGTGTGTGACGGATACGCGGGTCACTTGATCGCCGAACGGACAGCATCGATCTATAACGCGCTAAGCGCAAAGAGCGACATTCCCGAATGCCCATTCCATTCCTACCGCGCTTTTGTTGAAGCCGACGCTTCCTATTCTGATGGGCCTTCATATCAAAATGATCTGGTCTATTGGCGCGAACGCCTTACACCCGACAGGCCGCCATCCACGTTTTCGGCCTACCCGGTTGGAGAAGCACAAAAAAGCGCTCAATTTACCGACACACTTGATGACGCGACGCTAAAGTCATTACAAAGCGTATCACGCGCATGTGGCATGTCAGCAACCGCGATGACAACGAGCCTTTTTGCCATCCTGCTCGGCCGGATTACACATCAAAATCATCCAGTCTGGAATATGCCGATGCTCAATCGGCTTGGTAAGGCTGAGCGAAACACACCCGGCACATTCACATGCGTTGCCCCCTACGATACAAATTTAAGAAAACACAAAAGTATATCGGAACTGGGCAAAAACATCTTTGCCACATCCCGCCGAGACGTGCGCCATGCCCGTATAACCCCGCTGCGTTTACGGATGGCCAGTATTGGCGCAAAAAGCCTTTCGGCGTCGGGTGCTAATTTCAACAGTCTTGATTCTGCAACACCGATTGTATTTTCCGGCCTTTTAACCCGACGCATCAACATTCAGGTTGGCCCGGCCAACGACCTTAGTCTGGCATTTTTCAGCGAAGCAATATCCCCCACGCAATCAAGAGCAGAACTGATCTGGCAATTTGACGCCAATCGCATTGATGAGCCTGCCGTCAGACAAATTGCAGATCAATTTGAACAGCTTCTTAAAGCAGTTTTGGCCAATCCCGATCAGGATATCGCGGCCCTTGGCAATCTTGTGACGATTGACCAAGAAAGCCTCGGTCTGAACAAGAACACACCAAATAGCGAAAAACTGTCCGCCAGTGCGCATGAAGTCCCGGTTCTCGCATCAGAAGATGAAAAGCAACTTGCAACAGACATCACCCGCATCTGGACCGGGTTGATCCAGAATGACGATATTGGGCCAGATGACAACCTGATTGAAGCTGGCGCGCATTCGCTGCTGCTGCCCCGCGCGCAATATGCGCTGTCGCGACTTGTCGGGCATGACCTTTCCCTGCTTGAGATTTTTGAACATCCAACCATCAACGGCCTGACACGTTATATCTGCGGCACCTTTCCCAATGTTAAGGTGACCTTGGCTAACAACGGTCAAGGTCTCGACGGCGCACCGGACACAAACACCGTTGTCGGGACGCACCAAAGCACTCCTGAGCCGATCGCACAGGATAGACAACAGATCGTCGCTGAAATCACCCGTATCTGGGCCGTGTTGCTTGAAAATGACCATATTGGCCCGAATGAAAACCTGATCGAAGCGGGTTCTCATTCGCTGCTGCTGCCCCGAGTGCAGTACGAGCTTTCGAAACTCTTCGGGATTGATATATCCCTGCTTGAGATTGCCGAGTGTGCATCAATCAATGCCCTCGCTGACCATATCTGCGAAACTTGCCCCAATTTCAAGACGGTGCATGAAAACGCAATCACCGACGCCCCCTTGTCAGAAGAAACAAGTGCCCCCGATCCATATTTGCCAAAAGAAATCCCGGTTATCTGGCAAAATGGCCTTCACATATTGCAGTTCAGCGCCCCGACCCGTAGCGAACTCGACGAAACTACCGCACATGCTTCCGCGCAACTAAGCTGTGATGGCTCAGCTAACCAGCTCACCCTGCTGGCGACGGAACTGGCAGCAGCCACAGCTTATCGAGAACGTGCCGTGATCCTCGCGCACGATACGGCATCAGCCATTGACGCACTCACGTCTAACCATTCGCCAATGCGCATCGACGCTAGCCTTTCGGGCGATCCAATCGAAACCTTCTTGCTATTTCCCGGCCAAGGATCGCAACGTCCGGGGATGGCCCGTGCTCTGTTTGATGCGGACCCGGAGTCCGTCAAACTGATCAATCGCGCCTGTAAAGAAGTTATCAGCTTTTCTGGCCCGATTGACCTGCGTGATTTGCTTTTATCGACCGCCCCCACGCCTGGCGAAACAGAACAACTTTCCAACACCGACTATGCCCAACCGGCTTTGTTTATCTTTGAGTATGCACTTGCGACCTGGTTGATGCGGTATGGCGTCACACCATCAGGTTTGGCTGGACATAGTATCGGGGAATATGTTGCGGCTTGCATCGCAGGCGTCATGTCCTTTGAAGATGCCCTGCGCCTTGTTGTGATGCGCGGCAAACTCATGCGCCAAACCGCCCCCGGTGCGATGTACGCCCTTTCCATGCCCGAAGGCGACGTTACCGATCTTCTTACCAAATTTGGCTCAGAACTGTCTTTGGCTGCGAAAAACGGACCGCGCCAGCATGTGGTTGCAGGTGATATCGCGTCTATTGATCGCCTTGAAAGTCATCTGAAAGCGACGGGTAAATCTGGCAGGCGTCTGGTGGTCTCACGCGCCTTCCATTCTGATCTGATGGATCCTATCCTTGCGGCATTCCGTGATGAAGTTGCCACAGTTAGCCTGCACGCACCAAACATCCCGATCCAGTCGAACTTGACCGGAAAATGGCTGACCGATGAAGACGCGACAAACCCGGATTATTGGGTGCGCCATTTGCGTCATGGTGTCCGGTTTGCCGACAATATTCATGGCCTGTTGTCATCCGCCCCCACAGGTTTGTTTATTGAATGCGGTCCGGGCCAGACGGCAACCCGTCTGGCAGCGGTGAACGGGGTCAAGGCAGAACACTGCATTGCCCTGCAATCTGCCTCACCGCCCGAAAGCACGTTAGAGAAAACGCATCAGGGACAGGATGCACTCGCCCATGGCCTGGCAACCATCTGGGCACATGGCGCACAGCTTGCGTTTAGCTCTGAAACAACAGGCTCCGCAGAACCGCAACAGCAACCGGCTCAAACCTCAAATGACGAGGAATATCTAAAACCCGGCCCCATCGTCTCTGCGTTTCCGGCCCATCCTGCAGTCGAGGGGCAATGGCTGGCCCGTCGCGATCAGCCAGCAGACAACAGCCATCACATTATTGTCAGCTTCCGCTTGCCTCAAAACACCGACTTTAAAGACGCCAAACGCGCCATTGAACAGGTCATAGAGCGCCATGACGCCCTGCGCTCCACATTTAACGAGTACCAAGGTCAGCTGCAGCACCGCGTTCACGCCACTATGCCGGTCTCGGTCAGAGAACTTGATCGCGTTGAAGACATCCGAATTGGCCTGTTTAATTTGCGAAACGGTCCACTGGCCCGAGTTGGCTATGTTGCGCAAAATAGCTCCCATCCGCCGATCCTCGCACTTGCCATTGATCACATGTGCTTTGACGGACAATCCACCCCCACCCTCGAACTTGCGTTTCTCGACGCTCTAAACGGTATCGAGAAACCCCGTCCCGAAACGGCACAATCCATTGCAAGGCGCGGGCATGAAGATTTGGCCGGTAACCGGGGGCAAACCGGAAAACACTTCTGGAAAGAACGCAGTGAGTTGCTGCTGGAAGCCCCGGTGCCAGGCGGATCAGATGCAACACATCCTGGTCGTTCCACACGCCTGTTTAAAAAACTGAGCAGCCAGCAGGTTGACGCCTTTACGACGCTATCGCGCCATATTAAAACCGCCACGCCGACCGCCATCTGGAACGCACTCATTCTGGCTGTGATTGCACGCCACAAGGAACATGGCGTCGCGGTTCTCGGGCAACCGTTTTCCGGGCGACATGGTCGCGAGAACCAACAGATCATCGGTTGCTTTGCCAACGTTTTGCCAATTGCGATCAAGGTCGACCTGCAGGCAGGCTTTGACGTCTTGGTCGGTACTGTCGCCCGTGAAATACTGTCGATGCTCGATGTGCAGGATTATCCGTTATCGCGTTTGATCAAAGATCTGTCACAGACGGCAAAAGCGCCGGTCGATCTGCCGTTTGATGCGGTCAGCACGATCGAAATCAACGAAGATATTGACGACATCAACGATATTGATTTCGGTGCGGGAAAATTCCCGCTGATGGTAACACTGCTCAAATGCGGTGCCGGAACATTTATCGCAATTGAATATAAAACATCGATTTATGGCCCCCAATGGGCCGAACGCTTTGCCGAACGTTTACTTTCCTTCCTTGGCAGCTTGGCCATAGAACCGGATAAACCACTGGGTCAGATTGATATTCTGCCAAATGACGAACGGCAGTTTTTAATCGAAGACCTAAACGCAACACATTCCCAATACCCTCGCGACACGGGGCTTGGTGAATTACTTGCGTTGCGCATTCAAGATCCCGCCTGTGCCAATCGCATTGCAATTAGCGATGGCAAAACCAGAATCAGTTATCGCGACCTTGGTATGCTTCTTTCTGAGATCGCAACCAAACTCGATGAGTTGGGTGTTAGTCCCGGCCAAACCGTCGCCCTTGCGACAGACCGAAACTTGGATGCGATTATCGCTCTTCTAGGTTTGGTCTGGCATGGCAATGCCTATCTGCCAATCGACAAATCCCTACCGGCAAATGCAATTGCCGATTTGATGGAAGAATGCGGCGCAAATACGCTTCTTTGTAGTCCCCACGAGCAGGATCGTCTGACCGAACTTGCTGCACGTTTTAATGTTGCGCCCCTGCCAACGGCACAGGTCAATGAGGCAACCGCCAAATTCAAATCCCCTGCAAAACGGTCAGGTGATGACCTTGCCTATGTCATGTTCACATCCGGATCAACGGGTAAACCAAAAGGCGTTATTGTGCCCAATCGGGCCGTTGCACGCCTTGTTTTGAACAACCCCGCCCTTCCGTTTGATGAAAACGACGTCATTGCACAGGCAGCATCTCTTGGCTTTGACGCCGCCACACTCGAAATCTGGGCACCGCTTTTGAACGGCGGGCGCTTACATGTCCTTGATAATGAGGCCCTGTTTAACCTCTCGACACTGAGCACCACGCTTGCCGATGCCGGTGTCACGACAATGTGGATGACAGCCAGCCTGTTCAACCTCATTGCCGACGAAACACCAGAATCGTTCAAGTCGCTCAAACGTTTGATGAGCGGCGGCGAAGCCCTGAGCCCTGCCCATTTGCGCAAGGTCCGCGCGGCCTGTCCTGACGTCATGCTTATCAACGGCTATGGCCCAACCGAGAACACGACATTTACCTGTACACATTTGATCACTGAAAATGATCTTAGAACAGGTCACATTCCGATTGGTAAACCGATTGGCAATACCCGCATCTATGTAGTCGACGGTGAGGGCCAACTGGCCCCGGTCGATGTCTGGGGTGAACTTTATGCCGCCGGCGACGGGCTTGCACTTGGCTATACCGGTGCCCCCGAACGCACCGAAAAATCGTTTGTAAAGCTGAGCGGCATCGACGAAGACCGCCTTTACAAAACCGGGGACCGGGTACGTTGGCGTCAGGATGGCACCATCGAATTTGGCGGGCGCCGGGATGGGCAGGTCAAAATCCGCGGCCACCGCATTGAACTGACAGCCATCGAACAGAAACTCTCAAGCCTTGCGGGCATTCGCAACGTCTGTGTCTTACCGATTGGTACCGGTGCAGACGCGTTTCTCGGTGCCGCGATTGCCGCGGATCATGATGACAGGGACGCGTGGGCAGCCACCCTTGCCCGCGATTTCCCCGACTATATGGTCCCCGAACGTTTCGTGGTTTTCCCGCATCTTCCCGTGAACGCAAATGGCAAGGTCGACCGTAAAAATCTGCAAGCGGCCATTGCCCAAGCCGATCACGTTCGTGCTGTCGAAAAAACGCAAAGCACGCCATCTGAAGACCTGATCGCGGGCCATTTTGAAACACTGTTCCCCGGCAAGGCAACCACGCCATCGTCTGATTTCTTTGCCCTTGGCGGTCATAGTCTTCTTGCCATGCGTCTTGCTGGCATGATCGAAACCCAAACAGGCCAGCGCCCGAAAATTCAAGACATCTTTACCGCACGCACGGTCGCAAATATCGCCACACTGGTCGGGGATGGAAAGCATGCGCCCGCACAGGAAATCCTGCCCCGGACAAAAGCAGACCGCTTTGCCCTTTCCAGTGGACAGGCGCGCTTGTGGGTCTTGCAACGCATGCAGCCCGAACTGGCCGTTTATTCGGTGCCGATCACGTTTGAGTTGACCGGCAAAGTCGATGTATCCGCGTTACAGCGCGCACTCCACCACCTTGAAGACCGACAGCATGCTTTGCGTTTACGCTTTACATCCGACCCGGACCACCCGGACGGCGTTGTTCAGGTTCTTGCACCGTCTGGATCATGGGTGTTGCGCCATCATCATATGGATGAAGCAACGGCCAACAACTTTGTCGCAGCCGAAACCGCCCGCCCATTTGATCTTGAGGATCAGCCACTGGCACGTGCTGATCTGATCACGCTGGGCCCGGATCATCACCTGTTGATGATATCGCTGCATCACGCCATATGCGATGGCTGGTCGATGCCGATATTGCTGGGCGAATTGACCACGTTTTACCAAGCCGAACTGAATGGCGGCACGCCGTCACTGCCCCCGATCACCCATCACTATGAGGATTTTGTAAGCTGGCAACGCGCCTATCTTGCAAAGGACGCTGGCAAAGCGGCCCTGACGCGCTGCAAAGATCGCCTTCTTCCGCTGGCAGAGCCCCTAAACCTGCCAACAGATTATCCACGTCCGGCCGAACGGCGCTTTGCCGGTGATTTTCAGGCCGTTGAATTTAGCAACACGACATCGCAACTGATTGACCAAGCCGCCGAGCGCTTTGGCACAACTGCGTTTAGCATCCTGACGGCCCTCACACAGGTTCTGCTTTATCGTCACTGCGGGCAGACCGATATCCCGATGGGTATGCTGGTCGCCGGGCGGGATAATGCGTCGCTGGAAAATGTCATTGGTTTCTTCGTCAATACGGTCGTTCTTCGCCAGAAGGTCGATCCGGATGCACTGTTTGACGCCCATCTAACGACCACCACAAAAACCATCATGCAGGCCCTGTCCGATCAGGCTCTACCGTTTGAGGACGTCGTCAATGCCGTCAATGCGCCGCGTGATTTGTCGCGCAATCCGCTGTTTGACGTGCTGGTTGCCTGGCAGGACGACATGCCCGAAATTCACACCTTTGGCGACATGGGCATCTCGCTGCGCGAAACCGAATTCCCCTTTGCCAAATTTGATCTGGGTTTCTATTTTTTCCGCAAAAACGCAAAGCTTTCCGGCCATATCGAGTTTGACACCGCCCTGTTTGACCGGACAACGATTGCATCCTTTGTCGAACGGCTTGAAACGCTGTGCCATGCTGCTCTGTCAGGAATGGTAAACGCGCCGCTTTCAGAACTTTCCATCCTGCCAGACGTAGAACACGCCCGGATTGATCAGTTCAATGCCACCCAAAAACACCTGCCGATAAATCGCAGCATTTCCGAACCGTTCCTTGATCAGGTCGCCGCAACGCCCGATACCATCGCCGTTCGCGACGATACTGACGCGCTCAGTTATGCTCAGTTTGCCCGACGTGCAGCCGGGATCGCCGAAATACTGCGCGGGAAATCAGTCAAACCCGGCGATGTCGTCGGCGTTGCGGTGCGCCGCTCGATTGACATGCTGGCCGCCATTCACGGCATTCTTCTGGCCGGTGCGGCCTATAGCCCGCTTGACCCCGATCACCCCGAACAACGCCGCAAAGACATGCTTGATGATCTTGGCGACGGGTTCGTGATCACAACGCCTGATCTGACCGACCTGTTTAACCCGACGAAAACCATTGTTCTTGATGGCAATGAAGATGCCGATATACCCATGCTGATAAGCGGCCCGGACGATCTGGCCTATGTTTTATTTACATCCGGTTCGACCGGCCGCCCCAAAGGGGTCGAGATCGCCCATCGCGGCGTGCTGAACCGTATCCTTTGGATGCAGGATGCCTTCCCGCTGGGTCCCGATGATGTGATCTTGCAAAAAACACCAATCACCTTTGATGTATCGGTCTGGGAACTGTTTTGGTGGTCATGGACTGGTGCACAAGTTGTGTTGCCCGCCCCCGGTGCTGAACGCGACCCCCGGCAAATTGCCGATGCCATTTGCGAAAACCGTGTAACAACAATGCACTTCGTGCCGTCGATGCTGGCAACGTTCCTGTTCGCTATCGAAAGCGGCATGGTTGATATCGAAAAGCTGGCAACGCTCAAGCGCGTTTTCGCCAGTGGCGAGGCCCTTGATGCGGCTGTTGTGCAACGGTTCAACGCTTTGCTATTCGATAAATTCGGCACCGAACTTCACAACCTTTATGGCCCGACAGAAGCCACGGTTGATGTCACTTGGCAGGCATGTTCGCCCCATCAAACAGGCAGTGTCGTTCCGATTGGCAAGCCGATTGCCAATACCACGGTACATATTCTGTCGGGCGATTTCAAACCACTCCCCATCGGGGTTGCCGGTGAAATCATTCTGGGCGGTCCGCAAATCGCACTTCGATACCGTAACCGCCCTGAACTCAGTGCAGAAAAATTCCCGAGCGATCCCACATCACCGGGAAGCCGCCTGTATCGCACCGGCGATCTGGGGCGCTGGCGCCGCGACGGTACAGTCGAATATCTGGGCCGCATTGATCATCAGGTCAAAATTCGCGGATACCGGATCGAGTGCGGCGAAGTCGAAGCCGCCCTTGAAAGTCACCCGAATGTCGAACGCGCACCGATCAAGGCCGTCAAGGTCGCTGCCCTTGATGAACTGCATGCGTTTGTTCTGGGCACGCCTGATCTTGACGTTGCGACATTGCGCGAACATTTACGCAAATGCCTGCCCGAATACATGATCCCCGCACGCTTTTTTGCGATTGATCATCTGCCTCTGACCAGCAGTGGCAAGGTCGACCGCAAGGCCCTTGCCGGCAAACCGATCCGCGCCAATTTGGCCAAAAGCACCGCACCTGCAAAATCTGCTGCGCGGCCCTCCCAAAAGACCCAGGCTGCAACCCGCACCATCGAAGCCGACATTACGCGGTTGTGGGCAGAAGTCCTGCCCGACGTAACCCCGACGCGGGACGACGGGTTCTTTGACGTTGGTGGTAACTCGCTGTTGCTACTTCGTCTGTTTGAAAAAATTGATGCCCACTGGCCCGGCAAAATCGCGATTGTCGATCTGTTTGCCAATCCGTCGATTGCCGGTCAGGCCGACCTGATTACCCGTGATACAAACATCCTGACCGACAGCGGATTGACCAAATCCGAAAGTGCCATTCTTGCCAATGATGAACCGATTGCGGTGATTGGCATGGCACTTCAGGTTGCCGGTGCAGACACGCCAGAGCAATTCTGGACCGATATCGCCGCCGGGCGTGATCTTGTCCGTCCATTGCCCGCCGCCCGCGAAGCAGATTCACGCGAACTCTATACCGCAATTGGCAAACCCGTCCCGGCACGCTTCCGTGAAGTCGCCTATCTCGACACCCTGTTTGAATTTGATGCGCAACGCTTCCGTCTTGCCCCAATAGATGCCGGGTTGCTTGATCCCGATCAACGCCTGTTCATCGAAACCGCCTTGATGGCGATGGAAGATGCCGGCTATGGCGGCAATGCGCTTAAGGGCCAAAAGGTCGGTGTGTTTGCCGGGGGCGGCACCAATCCGGTTTGGCGTATGGCGATGGATCGCATCCCGTCCGCCAAGGCCGAACAGGCCTTTGCATTGAACGTGCCATCAAATATCGTCACGCGCCTGTCATTCCTGAAGGACTGGCACGGTCCGGCCAATGTCATTGATACCGCCTGTTCATCTTCACTGGTTGCTGTCCATCACGCCTGTCAGAACCTGCGCAATGGCAGTTGCACGGTGGCCATTGCCGGTGGGGCCAAACTCCTGCCCTGTCCGCCGGATGCCGAGAACGGTTTTACCATCGACTCATCGACCGCCCGTACCCGTGCCTTTGACGCCGGTGCCGATGGTACAGGCATGGGCGAAGGCAGCGTTATCTTTGTGCTCAAGCCGCTTAGCAACGCACTGAAGGACGGCGACCCTATTCACGCGGTTATTCGCGGCAGTGCGGTCAATCAGGATGGCACCTCAAGCGGTGCGGCCGCCCCCAACCCATTGATGCAGGCCGAAGTTATCAAGGACGCGGCACGTTCCGCCGACATTGATCTTGCCAGTGTGTCGTATTTCGAAGCCCACGGAACCGGCACATCCCTTGGTGACCCGATTGAGATTGATGGCCTGACACGCGCCTTTGCGGGAATATCGGGTCAAAAAGCTCTCGCCTTTATCGGATCAGGCAAGGGCAATTATGGTCATCTTGATGGCACCGCTGGTGCGCTGGGTTTGGCCCGCGCCATCATGACGCTACGTCATGATCAGGCACCGCCACAGCCCTATTTTGAAACACCAAACCCCAAGATCAATTTTGACCGTGCCCCGGTTCAGGTTGCGCAAGAACTCGCAAAACTTCCCGATCAGGGCACTGCGCGCCGGGCTGGCATTAGTTCGTTCGGGCTCAGTGGCATTAACGCCCATATATTGATCGAAACCGCACCAGAGCGGACAAACCGTCCGCAATCAGAATTCAAACCCGATACGGTGTTTGTCTTTGCCCTGTCGGCGGGTAGCGTTGATGCCCTGCGCCAATATGCTGCAAACCTTCATCACCGTATCAGCAACGATCCGTCATTGGCCCTTTGTGACATTGCCCTGACACTCGCATCCGGGCGTGATGCGCTAAAACATCGCTTTGCCTTTATCGCACAAACCCGTACAGAGCTTCTTGATCATTTGCTTGGACTGGCCACCGGGATTGAAGCACCAAGCAGTGTCAAAACCCCAACAGACGACAATTGCGAGGTCGTACTTAACAACCCGGCGACGGCACAAACCCAAATTGATCGCTACCTTAGCGGTGGAAACTTACTATGGCCTGCCGATGCCAAGGCGCGGCGCGTTTCGCTGCCCCCGGCCCCGTTTGTCCGTAAAACATGCAAACCTGTTTTCGAAACACGCCCCCAAACCACATCAGAAGGCATCCTGCAGGGGCCGGTCGAAACACCAACCGCGCGTGTGTTTAGCATCGCCATAAATGACCCTGCTTTCTGGCCTTTGCACGAACACAAACTCAATGGCCATCCGACACTGGTCGGTATGGCTGTTCCGGCCCTGATGGCAAAGGCCGCGGCCAGCCTTTCCTCCACGCCACATCAACCAGTCTGTCTGTCCAACCTTGTCTGGCACTCGGCACTGGTTGAAAACAGCTTACCAGACGGCAAAGTGACCCTGTCGTTTGACGATGACGGTAAGGTTGAGCTCGCTGGACGCCTTAAAAATGGTACTTGGCGCGTCTTTGCCACCGCCACTTGGCATTCGACCCGTGCCATAACAACGCCACCCACATCATCGCTTGAGGACATCCGTCTTCGCGCCATTAACAAGGTGCCCAATTCAACATTTTCCAACCAGTTTGGCGCGATCAACGTCAGTGATCGTTGGGATTGCACCCTGTCGCTACAGTTCGACAGCACCGAAACAGTCGCGATTAAACACCTGCAACTTAAGCCCGCCTATCTGCACGATATCAACGACTGGCTTTTGCATCCTGCACTTGGTGATGTTGCGTGCAGCATGCCCTTGATGAAACTGGGAACCGGATATGTACCGGTCGGCATTGATCAGATAACCCTGCACGGCATTCCAACCGGTGATGTCTACGCCTGCAGCGAAGAACGCGCTGATGGTATCTTTGAAATTGCCCTGTATGACGCCAAAACCAGTCAGCTTGTTTTGTTGGCCACCGGTGTGAACTTCGTCAAAACCGGGCAGGCCCAAACGCAGAGTCGCCCCGAACTTCTTGCCACTGTTTGGCAACAATCTCCCTTGCCCGCTGCCCCCATTCCATCGGGCAGCCTGTTCATCAGCAACACTGACTTCTGGCCTCTCCCCGATGGATGCAAACACATCCACCCCAACGCCTTGTCCAAGGATGATCTGGCAACGCGATCACATGCTGTATTGGCCCTGTCCGCAGATGAAAACAGCGCACGCCGAACCGCCGATACCCTGCGCACCATTCTGCACAACATGCAGGGTCGCTTACGGTTGGTTGTTGTTGGCAGCGGCGCCTTTACCATTGCCTCCGATCCGATCACGCCAAACCCGGATCAATCGGCGGTGGCGGGGCTCATCCTTGCGATTTCCAAGGAAGAACCGCAGCTTGATATCAGCTTTGTCGATCTGCCCGCCCATGAGGCCCTCGAACATCTTGGAGCAGAACTATCCAACAGTGCCGCACAGGATCCCGTCACCGTCTATCGCAATGGCACGCGCCATGTGCGTGACCTTGCCGCACCGGTATTCGACCAACAAAGCCCGGCGGACACGTGGCCAGATCACGGTGTTTGCGTTGTCACCGGCGGTACAGGCGGCTTTGCCATGGCACTGGCCAAAGAATTCGCTGCGAACGGAAAGGTGCAGTTGGCCTTGCTCGGCCGGCGCGGCGAAACCATGCTTGATGACGCCACCAAGTCCGAGATCGCGGCCCTGCGTGATCGGGGCATCACGCTATCGGTGCTCCCCTGCAATATCACAGATCGCGCATTACTAAGCACGACCCTTGACGACATACGAAACCGGATGGGATCGATCACGGCCATCGTCCATGCTGCGGGTATTGCTGATGGCGGCTTCCTTGCGCGGCGCGATATGGCGGATTTTGATGCCGTCCTTGCGGCAAAGATAATCGGGGCGCGCAATCTTGATCAACTAACCCGCGATGATCCCCTCGAGGCCTTCGTCATGTTTGGCAGCCTGACCGCCATCAGTGGCGCCCCTGGTCAAACTGCCTATTGTGCGGCAAATGCATTCCTCGATGGGCTTGCCCATTATCGTGCGGCAAACACACGCCCGGCGCTGACAATCGACTGGTGTGCACTCAGCGAACAAGGCATGGCCGCACGCCATAAGGTCCGGCTTGAAGACGGTTCATGGATTTCGCCCAAAGACGCCATCCCCTTGTGGCGTTCGGCAATTTCGCATGCCACCGCACAGTTGACCGTCCTGGATCCCGCGGTCCTGCGCAAGGCGCCGTCCTCTGTGGCCAACAGTAATGACATTGCAGCAGCATCCAAGACCCAAACGAAGGTAGATGCCCCCAATGCCCAAACGGCCAGCGAAATTATCGCGTCAATCTGGGCTGAAACCTTGGGCTATGAACATATCAGCCACGATGACGATTTCTTTGCCCTTGGCGGTGACTCCATCACCGGCATGCAAATCGTAGACCGGGTGAACAATGATCTTGGCGTTTCCCTGACCATCTCGGACCTGTTTTCCGCACCAAACATCGCATCCATTGTCGAACTGGCCGATTTCCAACCCACCTCAATCGCGCCGACGACAACGGCACTTACCCACACCTCTATCGATGTCAGCGATCCGAAAACAACCATCTGTAAAATCTGGGCAGAAACGCTTGGATATGACGCTGTTGAACCGGATGACGATTTCTATGCACTCGGCGGTGATTCCATTACCGGCATGCAAATCATTGATCGCATGACCAATGAACTTGGGCACAATCTCACGCTGACCGACCTGTTTGAACATTCCAGCGTCGAGAAGCTCGCCCAAAAATTGCACCTGACGTCCAAACCAGCCATAGGATTAAACGAGGCCTCATCCCACTTCACACCTGAGCCGAAAATAGCCCCTGCCGGTCCGACCGATGATCCGCGCCGCGCGCCAACGCTTGACCGCTATCCGCTTGCAGCCGAACAAATCTCGGTTCTAAATGCCGCCCAAAAAGGCAATATGGGAACCGCCTTCAACCTGCCCCATGCCTATATCCTTAGTCCGCAGTTCGATATTGATAAGCTTGCTACTGCGATCAGAAAACTGACCGAGCGCTATGATCTTCTGCGGACCCGGATTATTTCCGACAGCACCACGGAAAGCTGGCAGATGGAAATCTTGCCCGTGGATCAAGCGCTCCCGGATTTGACCGTGCGTACCATCGCCGGATCACTTGAAGATGCCAGCACTGCACTGGTCGCACCGTTCGATCTTGATACTGAATTCCCTGTCCGCTGGGCGTTGCTGCAAGATCAATTTGGGAAAACATTATTGTTCTTTGATATTCACCATGTGCTGGCCGATGGTTTCACCACCGAACGTCTGCTTGGGGAACTCTTTGGACTTTATACCGGCACCGAATTGCCGCCACTTAAATATCAGTTAAAAGACTATGCATGGTGGAGCCAGACCGACGACAGCCGCCAACGTCTGGCGGCGGCCCGGAACTATTGGCAATCACTTTACGCTGATCACCTGCCAAAGCTTGACTTGCCATCAAACCGTCCGCGACCCGCCTATCACACCTTCAATGGTGAGATTACATCATTCGCTGTTGACGCAGAACTGCTTGGCAACGCGCGCAAGTTCGCTGCCCGTAACCGTGTCACCATGTTCACACTTGTCATGGCAACGTGGTTTACCGTGCTGGGCCGGATGGCAAAGACCGATGATCTTGTCATTAGTGTGCCGGTCAGTGCCCGCGATGCCGGCGGTTTCCGCGATCTCGCCGGGATGATGGTTTCGCTTCTGCCCTTGCGCATGCACCTCGATGACGATGAAACCGTCTCAAACCTTCTGGCACGCATGCAAGAACATCATGTCAGCGCCATGCGCCACCGCGCTTACTTCCTTGATCAATTGCTTGATGATCTCACGCCACCTGCGTCACCGGATCGCACATTGCTTTCGGAAGTATCACTTTCCTACATGAACTACGAAGCAACCACACATGCGGCTGGCCTGAACGATCAGGCGCCGCAACCGGTGATCGTCGACCGCCATCATTGTAAAAATGATCTCGGTATCTTCATACGCGACCTGCCGGGTAAAATGACGATCGCCTTTGACTATTACGCCGACATGTTTGATCGCGCATCGATCGACGCCCTTGGTCAGGTCTTTGCCGCCACCCTTGAACGCCTGATACAATCGGGAACGCAGACCATTGGCGGCATTGACCTTCTATCTGGCACCCCAATTGAAGCGCTGAAACACTGGCATCATGATGCGGCCAAACCGAAAGCATCGACCGAGGTTTCTAGCTCCCAGTCGGCGGAACCGTCTGGTACAGAAATTGTCGTTGCGGACGTCTTTACCGAGGTTTTCAAAAAGCCGATCAGTGATCCTGCCACCAGCTTCGTTACTCTTGGTGGACATAGTTTGCTGGCGATCCGCATTGTGAACCGTCTTGCCGACAAAACCGGCACACGTATCAGCATGGCTGATTTCTTTGCCACTCCAACCATCGCCGGGTTGGCAATACTGATCGACCAAACGCTGACAACCGACACAACGACACAAAATACGACAATACCATCCGCGCCCGAACTGGATCTTTATCCGGCCAGCCACGCGCAGAAACGCCTTTATCTTCTGTCACAGATGGCCGGCGATACCGGCGCATATGGCATGTTGTTTGTGCTGCGCTGTAGCGGGTCATTACAGCGTCCAATCTTGGAAACCGCGCTTCGAAATCTTGTTGATCGCCATGAACCGCTGCGCACCGCATTCGAAGAACATGACGGTGTTATCAAACAGCGCGTTCACCCGACATCGACCCCCGACATCATCAACAGTGATGTGTCGGCCCTTGCTGATCCGGCACGTGAAGCTCTGCGCCTAACCCGCGAAGAAGCCGCAAAGCCGGTCAAACTGGACCACCCGCCACTGATCCGCGCCCACATGATCAAGATTACTGATGACGAATGTTTGCTGTTGATCGCAACCCACCACATTGTCGGCGATGGCTGGTCATCACGTATTTTAACCCATGAACTGGGCGTTCTGTATCAGGCCGCACTTACTCAAACATCGCCCGACCTGGCCGCCTTGCCCATCACCTATAAGGACTTTGCCCATTGGCAGTCGCAACAAGACTGGACCGATACCGCGAACTACTGGCGTGAGAAGCTTAAAAACGCGCCGGACCAAATCATGCTGCCCACAGATTATCAGGCACCCGCTGTGCAATCCTATCGTGGGGCACATGCCCATATGATGATTGACGATGATGTCCTGCGCGGATTGCACGCGCTGGCACGCGCACACAAAGCAACATTATCATCTGTTGGTATGGCGCTGTTTTCCGCCATGCTGTATCGTCTTACCCGACAGGACGACATGGTCATCGGCATGGGTGTTGCCGGTCGCGAGAAAACCGAAACGGAGGGCCTGATTGGTTTCTTCGTCAATGTTCTACCGATCCGGGTCAAACTTGATGCCGATACCGAACTCGATACACTGATTGACGAAATCCATCGCGATGTTACCGCTGCCCTTGATCGTCAGGACTATCCGTTTGACGAACTTGTGCGCGCCGTAGCACCCAAACGCAACGCCAACCGCCAGCCCCTTGTGAATGTCGTTTTCGAATATCAGCGGTTCGGCGCATTGACCGGCACGGATGACACCAGCGGCGGGCTGCCAATCGCAAATGCCGATCATGACAGTCTCCTGCCTGACAACATGGATGCCTTTGTCGATAACACGACGGCAAAGCATGACGTTATCCTGTTCCTGACCGAGGACGGCGATCAGGCCCGTTTTACACTGGAATACGACACCGATCTTTTCGGGGCGGAAACAATGCAGAAATGGCTTGGCTTCCTGACAAAGTTTGCCGCAGCAGCGGCACAAAACCACACGAACAAAACCGCCCAAAGGGATGTATAAATGAAAATCGCCGACTTTGACTTCGACAGTTTGGAAACGTCCAATCCCAACGGCGAAACTGCGTCCACGGCATCCCTAGGCAGTATCGTTGCACAGTTTGCGGCCATTGCGTCTGAGTATCCCAACCGCATTGCGATTGAGGACGAGGCGGACAGCGTCTCCTTCGATCTGCTTGATCGCCAAAGCAATCAAATTGCCAATTTCATCGTCGAGCTAAAATTGCCAGACGCGGCAATGATTGGTGTGATGACCGGGCGCAACCGCCATTATATTGCTGCCATTCTTGGTGTTTTGAAATCCGGCCATGCCTTTGTGCCCCTTGATCCCAATGTTCCGTTAATCCGGCGCATTGCCATTGCGCGCAATGCCGTAACCCCGCTTATTTTGGCTGATGCCAAACATGTTGGCGATCTTCATCAGATGCAGTGGCGGTGTGATTGCGTCAAACATGTCATGTGTCTTGATCATGATGCGATTGACAGCATCTCCGAAATGCCCGGTTCCCTGATGTCGACCGAACTTTGGGATCACCTTGCCGGGGATACGGCCGATAACGTGCTCGCCGGTGGCTGGAAAAGCGCCTTTACCGGTCAGCCGATTGCCCCATCGGCCATGGATGCGTTTGGCAACAATGCGCGGACCAAGGTGTCCAGCCTTGTTTCAAGCGATGCCAATGTCCTTGAAATCGGCTGCGCATCTGGTTTCACGATGAAACATATTGCCCCGGTTGTCGGGCATTATGTCGCAACCGACCTGTCACGTCGCAATGTCGAACGCACCGAAGCTCTGGCAATTCATTCGGGCATGACACATGTGATGGGCCGTCAGCTTGCCGCCCATGACATTGACGTGTTTGAGGAAGGCTCCTTTGACCTGATCATCCTTAACAGTGTGATTGAAAACTTCCCGGGCTTCGGCTATTTGCGTCAGGTTCTGGCCAAGGCGGCCAAACTTCTGGCCCCCGGTGGTGCGATATATCTTGGCAACATCTGGGATGCGGACCGACGGGATGCGTATCTTCGCGATCTCGCGCAATTTGCGTCTGATAACGTCGGCATGGGATATGACACCCGGCTTGATTTCCTCGAAGACCTGTTTGTCCCTGAGGCCTTCCTGACCGACTGGGCTTTTGAACATGGCGGGTTCAAAGTGACCCGGTCCGCCATCGATGCCCCCGGCTTTGATCCGGCCCCCTACACCTTTGATCTTGTGCTGTCGCCAGATAACAAAATTGCGCCGGCTTCGGGCAGACATATGCGCCATGACCTTTCCAGTCTTATCCCCATATCGGATGACGCACCGGCAGTCTCCACCAACACCTCAGACCTTGCTTACGTTCTGTTTACCAGCGGCACGACCGGCATGCCCAAAGGGGTCATGATCGAACATGGATCGGTGGTCAATCTTGCCCAGTCGGTTCTTAATACGCAGCTCAAATTGATCGGTGCAAATAATGCCGATACCGGTCTGAACCTGACCTGTGTTGCACCCTTTGCCTTTGACGGATCGGTCGTTCAGATTTTTGCTGCCCTTTTGCACGGTCACAGCCTGCATATTCCCAGCCTCGAAACCCGAACCGATCCCGAAGCCCTGCATGGCTTTATTACGGATCACAAAATTGATCAGCTTGATGCAACGCCAAGTTTGTTTTTCCTGCTGGTCAACCATTGGCAGCAAACCGGCCAATCCTGCCCGGCACAGATGGTGGTGCTTGGCGGTGAACCGGTTGCATCGGATTTGGTCGAACGGTTTTTTGCCTTACCCGGTCACGGCAACAGCAAGCTGGTCAATGCATATGGCCCAACCGAGTGCTGCGTTTCAGCCGCCCAATATGTCATGACGTCCAACAACTTCCGCCAAATACTGCCGCCACCCATTGGATCACCGATCAATGGTGTCACAATCAACATCTGCGATGATAAAAACCGTCCCCTTCCTGACGGCGTTCCGGGTGAAATCCTGATTGGCGGGGCTGGCGTTGCGCGGGGATATCTCAATGACGATGCTCAAACCAATCAAAGCTTCATCACCCGCCCCGACGGAACGCGCTGGTATCGCAGTGGTGATATCGGCCGTCGGCGCAATGATGGCGAAATCGTCTTTGTCGGGCGCGAAGACGGTCAAGTCAAAGTGCGTGGCAACCGGGTTGAACTGGCCGAAATTGAGAACACCATCACCAAACACCCGCTGGTGCGCCACGCTACGGTGATCCTGCACAAAGCAGCTGGTCAGGGGGCCGAAAATATTGTCGCCTATCTCACCACCGATGCCGGTTTTGACATTGCCTCTTGCCGCATACAACTCGAACAGTCGCTACCACCCTATATGGTTC
>TARA_R110002050_G_scaffold260734_3_pt1 | contig 39361 bp, 37 predicted proteins | sample TARA_R110002050 | Tara Oceans TARA_R110002050 (sample SAMEA4396988) | marine metagenome | biome: Polar Biome; feature: [DCM] deep chlorophyll maximum layer (ENVO:01000326); material: water (ENVO:00002006), including particulate matter (ENVO:01000060) such as... | depth 25 m
GATTTTTAAAATGTCAGGTTGAGCCTTTCGGCTGCGTTCAAGATAAACTAAAGTCGAAACCTATTTAAATAAGTTTAAATCACAAACCTTTCGACTGCGCTCAAGGAGACAATCTTATTACAAAGAACTCGCATTGTCATTGCGAGCGTAACTTTGTGAAGCGCGGCAATCTCATAATAAGGAACACGCAATAAACAGATTGCTTCGTCGTAAACTCCTCACAATGACGTTTTAAAAAGATATAGCAGAAAGCCCGACCTTAAGGTAACGCCCAAAATATGACATTAATCAAATAAAGCTTTAAGTTCTGTAGCTTCATTTGGTTTTATTTTTCCAGCTAACAATAAACTTAATTGTTTTCGGCGTAAAGCAGCAGCAAATCGTTCTTTTTCTAAATCGGTTTCTGGCAGTACTTCTGGAACTGCAATTGGCCGTCCGGATTCATCAACAGCCACAAAGGTATAAATAGCTTCATTAGCTTTTGTTTTAGCACCAGATTCTCTATCCTCTACCCAAACATCAATAAATATTTCCATGGACGTATTAAAGGCACGTGACACTTTTGCTTCAACGGTAACGACACTTCCTAAAGGAACTGCTTTGTTAAAAACCACATGATTTACAGATGCTGTGACTACAATGCGTCTGGAGTGTCTCCTAGCCGCAATACTGGCAGCTCTATCCATGCGTGCTAATAATTCACCACCGAATAAATTATTTAAAGGATTGGTTTCACCGGGCAGTACCACATCGGTCATAATCGTTTTTGATTGTTCAGGTGTTTTTGCTTTCATTAAGGTATTTTTTATGATAGCACAAAGGTAAAACGATTTTGGGTTTATGATGTATGGATTATAATATAATTGCAGTTAAATTCAATTATAAAAGCCTCTTTATAAATCAAACTAACAATGAAAATATTAATAAAAATTAATCAAGTTCTTTAACCAATAACCAAGCATCTTTATTGCTTGTTTTTCTGATTTCACGAATTGCGACAAGCGCTTCTTCACCTGTTTCATAACTGGCATATACAACTTCATGCAAGCCATATTTATTAACACCAATTTTTCTTGGCTTATAGCCTTCCGCTCTTAACTGCTCCATTTTTTTATCGCAGTTTCCTTCAATTCTAAAGGCCCCTGCAACAATGTGATAATTACCGGATTGTTTTGTGACGTTAAATATTACGGTAGGCAGAGGATTATCAATAACAAAAGTCGCTTGTTGAATTCTATTATCTAACTGTTGGGAAGCTTCTTCTTGCGCTAATTGATTATGGATCTCAGTTTGATTTACATAATAAATTGAACCCGCTAAACCACCTAATGAGAGCGCAATTAAGGCAACAGCGGCATATTTAAAATAAGGGATTGATTTTCGTTTTTCAGGTGTAAAAGCAATAGGGATTTCTTTTTCAAGAGCTTGTGCGGTTTCTTTATAAACAGTGCGCGTTATCTCAGGAGATACAAACTCAGACAATCCAAAAGCATCTGTTAAATAATTAAGACGATAAGATGGCTCAAATACTATGTTGCCTTCACTGTTGAAAACAATCTCCCCAATATTACTAAATGTAAGTGTTTCGCCCTGGGTTAAAAGTGCTTTAAGGATTTTAACACGTTTTTGAATTTTCTCAGAAGCTAATTCAAAAGGAATTTTTTCAACGTCTGCAATATAATGCGCTAATAAACCATCATTTTTTTGAATTTGCTCATTAAACGATACTGTTTTTTTTGGTGGATAAAACGCATTGGTTGTATCATTAATGACCGCAGATGTGCGTTGTGTTAAGAAGGCTCCAAATTCTGGAACCGTAACACATTCATATCTGTATAATAAATCGCTGATGTAGGTTTCTAATTGCATAAAAACAAAGTTAAAAAATTATGCTTTTAGATAACATTTTAATAAAACTATTTATTAACAGCGCAAAAATTACGTTCTTGTATGTTTAAATTAATGTTTTAGAATGACAGAAAATGACTTGCTTTACACATTAGCTTTACAGCATGTATCTAATATAGGCGATATTACGGCGAAAAAACTTATTTCAAAATGCGGTTCTGCTGAAGCCGTTTTTAAAGAGAAAAAGCAAAATTTAATTAAAATTGAAGGGATAGGAAGCTCATTACTTAGTGATTTATTTAAACCTCACCACCATAAAGCGGCAGCAGAAGAACTTCATTTTATAAAAAGTAATGATATTACATGTCTTTATTTTAAGGATGAAACATATCCGGATAAATTAAAACATTGTATTGACGGGCCTGTTTTATTGTTTCAGTCTGGGAACATTAACCTAAAACAGCAACACATAATTAGCATTGTCGGCACCAGAAAAATTACCACACATGGCATTGCTTTTTGTGAGCAGTTGGTTGAACAATTAGTACCGTATAATCCTGTAATTGTATCTGGTTTTGCTTACGGAACAGATATTACAGCTCATAAAGCGGCACTGAAACATAATTTACAAACCATAGGTTGTTTGGCGCACGGGTTAAATCAAATTTACCCGAAAGCACATAAAAAGTATATGGTGGATATTGAAAAAAATGGTGGGTTTTTCACTGATTTTTGGAGCAGTGATACCTTTGATAAAAATAATTTTTTAAAACGTAACAGAATTATTGCCGGTTTAAGCGAAGCCACTATTGTGATAGAATCCGCTGAACGGGGTGGAAGCTTGGTAACGGCCGATATTGCTAACTCTTATAACCGGGATGTTTTTGCGGTTCCTGGCAGAACGACAGATTCACAAAGTTTAGGATGTAATAATTTAATTAAATACCAAAGGGCTCAGTTGCTTTCAAACCCTATTGATGTTCCTTATATTTTAAATTGGCAGTTGGAAGATGGGGTTAAACCCAGTATTCAAAAACAATTGTTTGTTGAACTTGATGATCAGGAAAAAGTGATTTTCGGGTTTTTAAAAGAGCACAATAAACAACAATTGGATGTTATTGCTTTAAATTGTGATATGCCCATTTTTAAAGTTGCAGGTATGTTGCTTAATATGGAGCTTAAAGGGGTTATAAGGCCATTGCCAGGGAAATTGTTTGAATTAATATAATTCTAAAAATTAATTTTAAGAATCCAGATATCTTGAAAATACTCTAATTTTGAAAGTTCTTTATATTTAAGGTAAATGTTATTGGGGTCTTCATCATTCAATAAATAAATATAATGCCATCCATTTTTAGGATTAGTATATGATTTAGGTTGATAACCTTTTTCTTCTAATTCCTGCATCCATTTCATGGTATTATTTTTTGAAGCAAACACATTGGTAACTAAATAATATCCTTTTGGGATTGATGGAATTGAAATTGTCTTTAATCTTTTTATTTTTTCAATAGTCAATTTTTGTTGTATGGCAGCTTTTTCTTCTGAAATGCTATCGATAATCTGAACTGAAGGGTCTGTCTGCTCAGGATGTACTTCTTTTTTATCTAGCACCAGAATGGAATCAATATTATTTTTCCCTTCTAGATAAATAGGACTTATTTCAGTTTCAAAAGCCACGAAAAATAAATAAAACCGGTCTGCTTTAGTTTCAAATCGAATAGTAGTTTGGGTTGTGCTATTTGAAATAACCCGATTATTTTCATTGGGAATGTCCATTTTTAATAAATCAAATCCAAGGGTATTTAAACTATTCGGGCTTCTATCAGTATATGGCTCATCAAATAGGGTTATTTTACCATTGAAAAAATTATTTGGAGGGCGCAGTTTATTATAAAATGGAACAAAATTCTGATTCACATCTAAAATAAGGCAACTATCTGTTTTTAGTTTCTGATCTCCTTCTAAAGTGCCAAGGCAAAAAGATGATTTTATCGTATCAGATTCGTCGGTTTTAAAATTATTAAAGATTATATCTACAGGTTCTTTATAAACTTCAACAAACCCTTTAAAAGTTGCAAAATATTTTGGTTTTGCTTTTTCTGATTCGTAAACAATGTAAAGCAACCACCCGCCTGAAGCACCTCCAGAAATATAACCTTCAGTAGCCAATATATTTGCAACGGTATAACTTCCATTAATTGTTTTGGCCTGCTGAAGTTGCGATGTCACATCAGCATAACATAAATAGGGTTTATTAAATTCAAATAGTTTGGAATTATAACTATCAAAAATGATTTGCCCTTCTATTTTTTGATAATTCCCATTTGGTTGTTTAAATAAAATGGAATTCACGTTCATTGAACGTGTATCATTCCCTTTATAAACAATCTTATTTTTTTCTTTGAGCTCGCGCTTAACCCCTTTATCATATTTATAAACGGCACTCCAATATAAAGCGGCATATTTAATTTTGGAAGGTGGTGCGTCTATTGTTAAGTTGGCTTGACTTGAACTAAATGTGGTTTTATCATCATCAATATCAATATATTCAAGTTTTAAATTATCATTAAAACCTGAAAGATCATTTAATGGTTTTGTGGCATCGGTACTAACAATATTGTTACCAATTAAAGCTGAATTTCCTTTTAAATATAATTGTTGTTGTCTTGAAAAAAGCAATCCTTCTTGTGGGTAGGTTACCATAGAAATAATGAAAACAAATAAAAAAATTATTTTTTTCATACGTAAAGAAATTCAATAATTATACCACGTGTTTAGATTTATACGAAATACTAGTAACCCGTTTTTTCCCTAACTCTATTTAGTACAGCATTGGCGACAAGTTTTGCTTTTTCAGCGCCAATGGCCAAAGTTTTATCTACTTCATTTAAGTTATTCATAAAATAATTATAACGTTCGCGTTGTGTTGCAAATTTTTCAACAATCAAGTCAAACAAAGCTTGTTTTGCATGACCATACCCGTAATTACCGTTCTTATAATTGGTTTTCATAATGTCAATTTGCTCATTAGAAGCCAATAACGCATAAATAGCAAAACAGTTGCATGTTTTCCAGTCTTTGGGTTCTTCTAGAGGTGTGCTGTCCGTTTGAATGGACATAATTTGCTTGCGGAGTTTTTTATCATCCCAAAAAATATTGATGATATTCCCTCTGCTTTTGCTCATTTTCTCTCCATCGATCCCTGGAATCAGCATGGTGTTTTCTTGAATTTTTCCTTCAGGCATAACAAAGGTTTCCCCCATTTTTGCGTGAAACCGTGCAGCCACATCGCGAGTCATTTCAATATGCTGCAATTGGTCTTTTCCAACAGGAATAATATTGGCATCATATAATAAAATATCAGCCGCCATAAGCATGGGGTACATAAACAAACCGGCATTAACGTCATCAAGCCTGTCTGCTTTATCTTTAAAACCGTGAGCCAATGTTAATCGTTGATATGGAAAAAAGCAACTTAAATACCATGATAACTCGGTCACTTGTGGCACATCGCTCTGTCTGTAAAACACTGTTTTTTCAATGTCCAGACCAAATGCTAACCAGGTTGCTGCTGTAGAATAGGTGTTGGATCGTAATTCTTCAGCATCTTTAATTTGTGTTAAAGTATGTAAATTAGCTATAAACAAAAACGAATCATTTTTTGGATTGTTAGCCATTTCAATTGCGGGCAAAATGGCGCCTAAAATGTTTCCTAAATGTGGTGTTCCTGTACTTTGTATGCCGGTAAGTATTCGTGCCATATTTGCTTCCCACGAAAGTGGGGATCTTTTAAATTCAACTTAATTTTATAACAGCAAAGGTAATTTTTTTAATAGAATTGCTCAATACAATTATGTATTTTTGGAACGCATGAGGATTTTTAAACAGATTTTTTGGGTTTTATACCGCATTTGGTTTTATGTGCTTGTGGCATTGCCAATTATTATATTGTTTCCAGTGCTGATACTTAGCATATCAAGGGAATCTTGGTATCCATATTATTTTAAATTAGCCAGAATTTGGGCAAAATTCATTTTGATAGGTATGGGGTTTAAAGTTGAAATTGAAAATGAACAAATCCCTGAAAAAGGCAAAAGTTATTTGTTTATTGCCAATCATACTTCTATGGCAGATATTATGCTTATGCTGGTATCGGTAAAGAATCCGTTTGTGTTTATAGGGAAAAAGGAGTTGGCTAAAATTCCGCTTTTTGGATTTTTTTATAAACGCACCTGTATTTTGGTTGATAGAAACTCAGTTAAAAGCCGGCAAGCCGTTTTTTTAAGAGCCCAGAACCGGTTAAAATCCGGTTTAAGTATTTGTATTTTTCCGGAAGGTGGCGTTCCTGAAGAACATATTATGTTAGATGAATTTAAAGATGGGGCTTTTAGACTGGCTATAAATCATCATATCCCTATAGTACCAATAACTTTTATGGACAATAAAAAACGTTTTTCTTATATGTTTTTTAGTGGTGGTCCTGGTAAAATGCGTGTTAAGGTTCACAAGTTTTTAGAGACGGAAGCATTACATATAAAAGACACAAAAAAGCTAAATTTTAAAGCGAGAGAAATAATATTAAAGCAACTTGAGACCGATAAAAAATAAAAGAGGCTGTCTGAAAAGTATATATTAACCGTCATTACGAGAAATTTTTATTTCGAAGTAATCTGTAAATCAATAACTTGTAATTTACAGATTGCTTCTCCCGATAGCTATCGGGACTCGCAATGACAACTTTTTAAACAGCCTCTTTTTGACACCTTTTTCTAGCTTAACGAAAAAAATATCGAGGCCTAACCAAAAACCTAAAACTTAAATCCAATTCCTGTATAAACCCCTATAAAAAAGGGTTTAAAATTACCAGTTGAATTATTAAATGTGTTGATTTGATATTTAAAAACAGGCTCCAAATTCAAATCTAATTTCTTGGTTATATTATAATTTAACCCTAATCCAAAATTGGCACTATAACTTACCTTATTTATGTTATTAGCTTCGCCTATGCGCGTTCGTTGTCCATTAAGATCAGAGTACAATTCATTGTTATTCAAAAAGAAAGAACTAAACCCACCAATAACATGAACGCCTATTTTTTTATCAATAAGAGCATATTGAAGTTCCAAAGGAATTTCAATATATCCTAAAGATTGATTAATTGACGTGTTGGACGTTCTGATAAAAGATTTACTATTAAGCGTGTTAAGACTCTCACCGCTAATAAGCGAAATATTGGCTGAACCAGTATTAGCATCAATATTTTTAATTGAATTGAATCTAGATCCACCAACTGTTTCAAAAACAACCACATTATTGGTGTTATAGCCTAAGTTTACTTTGTTAAGACCTGTTCTAACACTAATTTTTTTATTAATAGCATAACTTGCCGTAATTCCATAACTCATATTGACTTCACCACTTTTTGAATTTTCATTAAACTGGGCATCTATTGATGATCCTTTTCCCAGACTATTAAAATACACAGGTGCTGCATTTGGGGCAATACTCCATTTGTTTTGGACTTTAGTGTCTTCGGGGTTTTTGATTTCGGCTAAGGCATCTTCAATAGTTAGTGTGTTTTTATCGGTCTCCTTTTTTATTGAGGGGCTTATTTCTTCTTTATTAGAATCTGAAATTACAGGTGTGTTATTTTTTGTATTAGCTATATTATCTGAAATATTATTTTCTTGTACAGGTTCATTGACTTCAAGAGGATTGCTGTTTTTTTCGCTGGGGTTATTAGTTATTTCTGTGGATTCGTTAGTCAGTGATTCATCAAAGGAAGTTTGAGATTTTGTTGAGGCTTTAACACTATTATTTATTAATGAATTTGTGTTTTTTGAAGGTTTATGTGCAATTTCTGCGGAAGTAGCAGTATTTATTTTTTTCGAAAATTTTTCATTAGGTTTTAATGGATTTGAATGACTGTTTTCAACTTTATTTTCAGCAGTAATAGAGTTAGTTTCCTTCTTAACATCATTTAAATTAACGGGATTAACTGAGTTAGTTGATTTTGATTGTATAGTTTCATTAGAATCCACTACGTTGTTTGATGGCACAGAATTGTCAGTATTCAAATAAATTCCGCCAACCGTTAACAGCAACAATAGCAATGCGGCAATGCCAGCATATCGCCACCAAATTGGGATGATGCGTCGTTTCTTTTTCTTTTGATTAAGCTGCGCTTCAATGTTTTTCCAAACAACATCACTTGGAGTGGCTTCAAAATCTTTAAAGCCTTCTTGAAATAACCTATCTATATGTTTTTTTTCTTTCATTATAATAGTTGTAAACGTCTTGAGGTTTTATAACTTTCAATCGTTTTTTTTAATGTCTGTCTAGCTCTTGCCAGATTAGATTTTGAGGTTCCTATGTTTATATCCAGCATTTGTGCAATATCTTTATGTGAATAGCCATCAAGAACGTATAGGTTAAAAACAAGCCTATATCTATCAGGTAATTCCTGAATAATCTGTAACAGATAATCTATCGATATTGGGTCTTCATCAATTTCTAATTCAACATTGTCGGCAATATTATCGTTTATTATATCAAAAACCTTTTCGTTGCGGTAACGCTGTAACACAGTGTTTACGGTAATTCGTTTTAACCAGCCCTCAAAGGACCCTAAGTTTTTATACTGTTCAATTTTATTAAAAATAGTTAAAAAAGCATCTTGTAAATTATCTTCAGCTTCTGCATAACTCCGCGAATACTTCAAGCAAACCGAAAATAATTTACCCGAGTAGAGTTTATACAGTTCGCTTTGCGCTTGCGTATCATTAATTTTACAATTTTCTATGAGTTCTTGTAAACCCAAATTAAATATGTATTTATTAATTATTAAAATTTATTCCACAGGCACTTCAATAATTAAGTATTGGTCTTCACCGTTTACATCTTCACCTTGCCAAAATTTAAAAATGTAGCTACCATTACTTGTAACTTTAAAATTAAAAGTTGCTTCTAATAGTTCATTTTCAAGAATTTGACAATTAGAATCATGAAATTCATAATCTATAACTGCAACAGTAATCTCATTATTATGTTCTAAATAATAAAATTCTTTAAAGGCATTACAGGTAGAAGGTTTCAAATAACTTACTGTTATTGGATATTCTCCCCCTAAGTTGAAAGAGTTAGGAATTTCTACACTTTCTATAGGAATTAAAACCGAACCATAGTTTGGAGTGTCATCTTTAATGGAGCATGAACTTAAAGCAACTAAAGCTAAACAAAAAATAATTAACTTTTTCATTTTCTTTTTTTAAATGGGGGTTACCCATTAGATGCTTTATATTCTAAATGGTTGCGCATTGAATTAAAAAAATCCCGAACATTTGGGATTTTTTTAATTTATTTAGAAGCTTTTAGTATCGCTTTTATTTTATTTTCAAGTTCATCCTGAAGTTCCGGATTGTCTTTTATCAGCGCTTTCACAGCATCTCTACCTTGACCTAGTTTAGTGTCATCATAACTAAACCAAGAACCACTTTTCTTAATAATTTCATGTTCAACAGCAATATCCAATATTTCACCTACTTTAGAGATGCCTTCACCATACATAATATCAAACTCTGCCATTTTAAAAGGAGGGGCTACTTTATTTTTCACCACTTTTACCCTGGTTTTATTTCCGATAACATTGCCATCAGTTTCTTTAATTTGTGTAGAACGTCTGATATCTAAACGCACAGAAGCATAAAATTTTAATGCGTTTCCTCCGGTAGTGGTTTCTGGGTTTCCAAACATAACTCCAATTTTTTCACGCAATTGATTGATGAAAATTACAGTACACTTGGTTTTACTGATAGAACCCGTTAGTTTTCTAAGAGCTTGTGACATCAAACGCGCATGTAAACCCATTTTTGAGTCGCCCATTTCACCTTCAATTTCACTTTTTGGTGTTAATGCCGCAACAGAATCAATGACAACCATATCAATAGCTCCTGATCTAATTAAGTTATCTGCTATTTCAAGAGCTTGCTCACCGTTATCTGGTTGAGACATGATTAAATTATCTATATCTACACCTAATTTTTCAGCATAGAATCTATCAAAAGCATGTTCTGCATCAATAAAAGCAGCAATACCACCAGCTTTTTGTACTTCTGCAATGGCGTGTAATGTTAAAGTCGTTTTTCCTGAGGATTCTGGCCCATATATTTCTACAACACGTCCACGAGGATATCCGCCAACGCCAAGTGCAATGTCTAACCCAAGAGATCCCGATGAAGTGGCTTCAACATCTTGTATGGCGGCATCACCCATTTTCATCACGGTACCTTTTCCGTAGGCTTTATCCAATTTATCCAGTGTAAGTTTAAGTGCTTTTAATTTGGCTTCTTTTTCAGTGCTCATCTATAATTTTATTTCTGTAGTTATAGATGCTAAAATAATATTTCTTTTGTCAGGACACAATATTATAACGCAACCTTTTTGCATATTTTACATCTATTAATTAAAGCGGGAAATTTTTTGCTATGAAAAGAATGATTTTGCCATTTTTAAGAAACTATTTAATATTAAGGAATTGGTTTTTCAATTACTGAATAAAAATTGAAAATCTCAATGTTGACTAATTCAAATGATTAAAAAGCACTTTACATTGGTAAGGTGCTTTTTTTATATGTTATGCTCATGTGTTTTTAAAATTATGTACCTTTGCGGCTTACATATTCTTTAATCTTAAAACATTAGTATAGCATGCAACTGTACAATAAATTAAGCGCAAAAGAAAGAGCAGAATTAATTGATCAGGCAGGGAAAAATCGATTGACACTTTCTTTTTATCAGTATGCCAAAATTGGCAATCCTCAAGTTTTTAGAGACCACTTGTTTATTTCCTGGAATGTTTTAGAAGTTCTCGGCAGAATTTATGTAGCTCATGAAGGCATTAATGCGCAGTTATCACTTCCTGCAGATCGGTTTAATGAATTTAAGGAACACCTTGATAGTATTACATTTTTAAAGGGAATTCGCCTTAATGTTGCCATTGAACAAGACAATAAATCATTTTTAAAACTAAAAGTAAAGGTCCGTGATAAAATTGTAGCCGATGGTTTAAATGATGACACTTTTGATGTTACCAATAAAGGAATTCATTTAGCGGCAGAACAATTCAATACTTTTATAGAAGACCAAAACACAGTTTTGGTTGATATGCGCAACCATTACGAAAGCGAAATAGGCCATTTTAAAAATGCCATCACGCCCGATGTGGATACCTTCAGAGATTCTTTGGATATTATTGAAGCCGATTTAAAAAACCATAAAGAAGATAAGAATTTGGTGATGTATTGTACAGGTGGTATTCGATGTGAAAAAGCCAGTGCCTATTTTAAACATAAAGGATTTAAAAACGTTTATCAATTGGAAGGTGGTATTATTGAATATACAAGACAAGTACAAGAACAAGACCTTGAAAATAAGTTTTTAGGGCAGAATTTTGTATTTGATGACCGAAGAGCAGAACGTATCAGTGATGATGTGGTGGCCAATTGTCATCAATGTGGGTCGCCTTTTGATATTCACACCAACTGTGCCAATGAAGCCTGTCATTTATTATTTATTCAATGTGATAGCTGTAAAGAAAAAATGGAAAACTGTTGTTCTACAAGTTGTTTGGAAATAAACAGGTTACCTTATGAAGAGCAAAAAGCGCTCAGAAAAGGACAAGGAAACAGCAATGATATTTTTAAAAAAGGACGAGCAGATCACTTGCCTTACAAAAAGGATTTGAGAAATATTTTTGAGACACTTAATCTTAACAAACATGAATAGTAAGATTATGCAGAAAATAGAATTAATGGCTCCGGCCGGAAATTTTGAATCGCTTCAAGCGGCGTTAGATAATGGTGCAGATTCCATTTATTTTGGTGTTGAACAATTAAATATGCGTGCACGAGCCTCGATTAATTTTACTTTAGAAGACTTGCCCGAAATATCAAAGCGCTGCCACGCAAAAAAAGTTAGAACCTATTTAACACTGAATACTATAATTTATGATCATGATTTATCTCTTGTAAAAACTTTAATAAACAAGGCTAAAGAAGCTGATATTAATGCTGTTATCGCCATGGATCAAGCCGTTATTATGGCAGCCAGAGAAGTTGGTATGGAAGTGCATATTTCAACTCAAATAAACATTACCAATATTGAAACCGTTAAATTCTATGCCTTATTTGCTGATACGATGGTTTTGAGTAGAGAATTAAGTTTAAGACAGGTGAAAAAAATAACTGTACAAATTGAAAAAGAACAAATAAAAGGCCCTTCTGGAAAACTTATTGAGATTGAAATTTTTGGCCATGGGGCATTATGTATGGCTGTTTCGGGTAAATGTTATATGAGTTTACATTCGTATAATTCATCGGCAAATAGAGGGGCATGTAAACAAAATTGCAGAAAAAAATATACGGTTATTGAGCAAGAAACAGGCTTTGAAATGGAGATTGATAATGAATACATCATGTCTCCAAAAGATTTATGTACCATTGATATTTTAGACCAAGTGGCAGATTCTGGAATTAAAGTTTTAAAAATTGAAGGGCGCGGAAGAGCGCCAGAATATGTCGCTCATGTAATTTCATGTTATCGTGAAGCGATTGATAGTTTGCAAAGCGGAACTTACCAAAAAGAGAAAGTGATTACCTGGATGCAAAATCTTGAAAAAGTGTATAACCGTGGTTTTTGGAACGGGTATTACTTAGGGCAAAAACTTGGGGAATGGAGCGATGGTTCCGGGTCACACGCCACCCAAAAGAAAGTATATATTGGCAAAGGCACACACTTTTTTCCAAAACCACAAATAGGTGAGTTTAAAATTGAAGCCTATGATATTTCAATTGGCGACACCATTTTAATTACAGGCCCAACAACAGGAGCCAAAGAAATTGAGGTGAATGATATGATGGTTAATGACGAGAAATTAACAAAAGGCACCAAAGGTGATTTGGTTACTATTCCGTTAGGATTTAGAGTCAGACCTTCAGATAAATTGTATAAAATAGTTGAAAACAAAGTAGAAGCGTAATGGTGATAATAACCCTGCAACGCAACAAATGTATTGGATGTAATTACTGCGTAGAACTAGCTCCAAATCAGTTTCAAATGTCAAAAAAAGACGGAAAATCCGTGTTATTACATGCTAAAGATAAGAAAGGTTTTTTTACTTTAAAATCAAATGAAAATGATATTTTGGAAGTTTGTGAAAATGCATCAAAGGCTTGTCCGGTAAAAATAATCAGCGTTAAAATAGTTTAAAATTTAAAACTATTAGGAGTAATTTCCATTGATTAAATGATAATGACACTTCTATTTTAAAGTAAGCATAATAATCTTATCTTTACCTTTTGAAATAAATATGAACCTTCATTCGTAATAATCTTTTATTAACGAATTCAATATATAAAACATATGGCTTGTAACAGTTGTTCAACTGAAAATGGTGGTGCACCAAAGGGATGTAAAAGCAATGGAACTTGTGGCACAGATAGTTGCAATAAACTAACAGTTTTTGATTGGCTGGCCAATATGTCGTTGCCAAGTGGTGAAAAACCATTTAATTGGGTAGAAGTTCGGTTTAAAAACGGAAGGAAACACTATTATAAAAACACAGAAAATTTAACGTTGAGTATTGGAGATATTGTGGCAACCCAGGCACAATCTGGACATGATGTAGGAATGGTTACCCTTACGGGTGAATTGGTGCGAATTCAAATGAAGCGCAAAAATATTGCCCAAGAAGGAGAAGAGATTTATAAGATATACAGAAAAGCAAGTCAAAAGGATATCGATATTTGGTCTGATGCAAGAGATAAAGAAGACCCAATTAAGGTGCGGGCACGCCAATTTGCGATAGATTTAAAACTTCACATGAAAATTTCTGATATTGAATTTCAGGGTGATGCAAGTAAAGCCACTTTTTATTATACTGCTGAAGAACGCGTTGATTTTAGAGAACTCATAAAAGTATTTGCCAGGGAATTTAGAACCCGTATAGAAATGAAACAAGTTGGCTTTAGGCAAGAAGCTTCCAGACTTGGCGGCATTGGATCTTGCGGAAGAGAATTATGTTGTTCAACTTGGCTGACAGATTTTCGTTCTGTGAGTACCTCGGCGGCAAGATATCAACAGCTATCATTAAACCCTCAAAAACTGGCAGGACAATGTGGAAAACTTAAATGTTGTTTAAATTATGAATTAGACACCTACCTGGATGCCTTAAAAGATTTTCCTAAAACAGAAATAAAACTACTCACTGAAAAAGGCACAGCGGTCTGTCAAAAAACAGATATTTTCAAAGGCCATATGTGGTATGCTTATGAAGGGGAATGGATGAATTGGCATAAAATAACGACCGCTCAAGCCAATGAAATTATTAGCTTAAATAAAAAAAATAAAAAGGTAGCAAGCCTTGAAGAATATGCATCTGAATTAATTGATGATACTAAAAACGTATTTGAAAACGTTGTTGGTCAAGACAGTTTAACGCGTTTTGATAGGCCAAAACCCAATAATAAACGTAAAAATAAAAGGAACAATAAAAATAGAAGAAAACCTCAAAATGCCAAAAATAATGCGAAATAGTGTATTATTAGTTCTTTTAATTTTTGCAGTTATTATAGTCTCATGTGACTCAAAAAGGGTTTATGATGAATATAAATCTGTTCCAGATTCATGGAATAAAGATTCAATAATATCGTTTAAATTACATCCACCAGATTCCACTAATGCCTATAATTTATTTGTGGGCTTAAGAAATACCAATGCATACAAATACAGCAATATTTTTTTAATTGTTGAAATGGTTTTTCCCCATGGGAAAACAATCAAGGACACTTTAGAATATAGAATGGCAGATCCAAGCGGTAAATTTTTAGGAACCGGCATGATGGATGTTAAAGAGAACAAACTTTGGTATAAAGAAGATGTTATATTTCAAGAATCAGGTGAGTACACGGTTAATATTCAGCACGCCATGCGAGAAAACGGAAAAGTTAATGGTGTTGTTGCACTTGAAGGTATCACAGATATAGGTTTTAGAATTGAAGGTCCAAATAGTAAATAACAAGAATGGCAAAAACGAAGCAAACAAATAACAGTCAGGGTTTTGAAAAATATGTACGTTGGTTTTGGATTTTATTTTCAGTTGGCATCCTGTCCATAATCTTAATATTTAGCCTTGCATCTTTGGGCATTTTTGGTGAGCTTCCAGACCATACGCAATTGGAAAATCCGAGTACCAATTTAGCAACTGAAATTATTTCTTCTGATGGTGTAACCCTAGGAAAATTCTATTTAAACGATAACCGTACACCGGTTGGATATGATGAATTACCCAAGCACTTGGTTGATGCTTTAATAGCCACTGAAGATGCTAGGTATTTTGATCATTCAGGAATTGATGCTATTGGATTTATAAGAGCCGCATTTTATCTTGGTAAAAGAGGTGGAGCTAGTACCATATCTCAACAATTAGCAAAACAACTATTTCATGGAGAAGGATCGAAAAACACGATTGGTAGATTAACCCAAAAAATAAAAGAATGGATTATCGCTATTCGTTTAGAGCGTCAATATACCAAAGAGGAAATTATAGCTCAGTATTTTAATATATATGATTTTGGAAATAATGCCGATGGGATTCGGAGTGCATCGCGTATTTATTTTGGAAAAGAGCCTAAAAATTTAAATATTAAGGAATCAGCCATGTTGGTGGGTATGTTTAAAAATTCATCACTCTATAATCCAAGACCAGAGAAAAATCCTATAGGTGTAAAAAACAGGCGAAATGTGGTTTTGGATCAAATGGAAAAATATGATTTTATAACAGAACAGGTTAAAGATTCCCTTAAGCAAACAGAACTAGATTTACATTATTCGCCAGAATCACATCGGGAAGGAACCGCTACATATTTTAGAGAATACTTAAGGGCCTTTATGAAAGATTGGATTAAAAACAATCATAAACCAGATGGTACCAGATATAATTTAAATAGCGATGGCTTAAAAGTTTATACAACCATTGATTCTAGAATGCAAGCGTATGCCGAAGAAGCCGTATTGAAACATATGCCAAGGCTTCAGGCAGAATTTGATAATCAAAACACACCAAAAAGAAATCCAACAGCACCCTTTTTGGAACTTGATAAAACTGAAATAGAAGCACTAATGAACCGCTCCATGAAACAATCTGAACGATGGAGAAGAATGAAATATGATTTAGGAAAATCAGATAAGGAAATAAAAGAGTCTTTTTATAAGCCAACTGAAATGACCATTTTTTCATGGAAAGGCGAGATTGATACCATCATGAAACCTATTGATTCCATGCGGTATTACAAAAAATTTTTACAACCAGGCATGATGTCAATGGATCCGCAAACAGGACATGTAAAAGCATGGGTAGGTGGTATGAATTATAAATATTTTCAATATGATCACGTTAAAACAGGAAAACGTCAAGTAGGTTCAACATTTAAACCATTTGTATATGCCGCAGCTATTGATCAGTTACATCTTTCGCCATGTGATGTACTTCCCAGATCTCAAATAACTATTGAAGCTAATAAATATGGAAATCCGGAACCATGGTCCCCAAAAAATGCTGATGGTGATTATGGTGGGTCGATGACCTTGAAGGATGCACTTGCAAATTCAGTAAACACAGTAACCGCGAGAGTAATGGATAAAGTTGGCCCACAAACGGTTGTAGATTTAGTTAAGAAACTTGGCGTAGAATCTGAAGTGCTTCCAGTGCCTTCCATAGCCTTAGGAACGGCTGATTTAAGTGTTTATGAAATGGTTGGTGCTTATTCAGCATTTGCAAACCAGGGGGTTTATACCAAACCGGTAATGGTTACCAGTATCGTTGATAAAAATGAGACTTTATTATATCAGTTTGTTCCAGAAACCAGAGATGTTTTAAGTGAAGAAACAGCCTATGTGACCGTTAAACTTATGGAAGGTGTTACCCAATCCGGATCTGGTGCAAGACTGAGAACTACAGGAGCCGATTCATATAGAGCCGATTACAGGGAAATAATAACGGGTTATCCATATCAATTTACCAATCCAATTGCAGGAAAAACAGGCACTACCCAAAACCAAAGTGACGGGTGGTTTATGGGCATGGTTCCAAATTTAGTTACTGGTGTTTGGGTAGGTGCTGAAGACAGATCAACTCATTTTGCCAATATTACCTATGGCCAGGGAGCTGCCATGGCATTACCTATTTGGGCGCTTTACATGAAAAGTTGCTATGCTGATAAAGAACTGAACATATCACAACAAGATTTTGATGTTCCAGCTAACCTAACCATAAATGTTGATTGCACTAATACTTCGGGGGCAAGTGACGGAACAAATCCTAAAGATGATATTCCGGATGATTTGTCCTTTTAAAAATACAAGCCATTCTGTTTTGAATGGCTTTTTTATTTTGTATTTTTAAAAGAATAAAATACACGTATAATGATTAATAAAAAAGTATCTAATGTCCAAGAGGCACTTCAAGGAGTTGCTGATAATATGACATGTATGATTGGGGGTTTTGGACTCAGTGGAATCCCTGAAAATGCCATTGCATCTTTGGTAAAATTAGGCATTAAAGGCTTAACATGTATTTCAAATAATGCAGGTGTTGATGATTTTGGATTAGGACTTCTGCTTCAAAAACATCAAATAAAAAAAATGATTTCTTCTTACGTTGGTGAAAATGATGAATTTGAACGCCAAATGCTTTCCGGTGAATTAGATGTTGAACTAATTCCGCAAGGCACATTAGCTGAACGTTGTAGAGCAGCACAATCCGGTTTTCCTGCTATTTATACGCCAGCCGGTTATGGAACTGAAGTTGCTGAAGGAAAAGAAACGCGTGAGTTTGATGGAAAAATGTATGTTTTGGAACATGCATTTAAGGCTGATTTTGCTTTTGTAAAAGCTTGGAAAGGTGACGAAGCCGGCAATTTGATTTTTAAAGGAACCGCCAGAAATTTTAACCCAAATATGTGTGGTGCCGCAAAAATAACAGTGGCTGAGGTTGAAGAATTACTTCCGGTAGGAAGCTTAGACCCCAATCAAATTCATATACCTGGAATTTTTGTTCAGCGCATATTCCAAGGTGCATTTTATGAAAAAAGAATTGAGCAACGAACCGTAAGACAAAAAGTTTAAAGTGAGCTAAAGTTATAAGTACTAAAAGTTTCCCTTTGTAGGACATGTGTAACTTATAACTTAAAATACTTTAGGCATTTAAAACTTAAAAGAAATGTTAGATAAAATAGGTATTGCAAAACGCATCGCAAAAGAGGTTAAGAATGGGTATTATGTAAATCTTGGAATTGGTATTCCAACCTTGGTTGCTAATTATGTTCGACATGATATTGAAGTTGAATTTCAAAGTGAGAATGGTGTTTTAGGCATGGGACCTTTCCCTTTTGAGGGAGAAGAAGATGCCGATGTTATAAATGCAGGAAAACAAACCATTACCACCTTACCGGGTGCAAGTTTTTTTGATTCCGCCATGAGTTTTTCCATGATTAGGGGGAAACATGTAGACCTTACTATTTTAGGCGCCATGGAAGTATCAGAGAATGGAGATATTGCTAACTGGAAAATCCCGGGATATATGGTTAAAGGTATGGGTGGCGCAATGGATTTGGTGGCAAGTGCTGAAAATATTATTGTTGCAATGATGCACACCAATAAAGTGGGAGAATCAAAATTACTTAAAAAATGTGCATTACCATTAACTGGAGTTGGTTGTGTAAAGAAAATTGTAACTAATTTAGCGGTTATTGAAGTTACCAATAAGGGTTTTAAGCTTTTAGAACGCGCACCTGGAGTTTCTGTTGATGACATAAAAAAAGCCACAGAAGGCACATTAATTGTTGACGGTAACGTTCCAGAAATGGATCTTTAAAGTTTATTGACCAATAATACCGTTAAAAAGTTAAAATTAATTGCATTTCGTCGAATTTAAGTGATATTAAGCCGAATAAATAAAATTCTTTTCTATTTTTATTGTCCTCAAAAAGACCATTTAAAAATCACATAGATTCCCAAATCTACCATAAAACTTAAAAATTATGAACCTAACAACAAATCTACCTGAACAACCAACAATGAATGAAAGTAAATTAAAAGAAACCTTACGGGAAAATTTACATTTTATTAAAAGTTTAGTGTATTTAACCAAGAAAATATTTATGCTATAACCCTTTGGGAATAGCATTGATCAGCATTTTGGTATATTCTTTTTTAGGCTGATTATAAATCACATCTGCATCATCCAATTCTTCAACATGGCCATTATTCATAACCAATAATTGGTCAGACATATATTTCACAACAGCTAAATCATGTGAGATAAAAATATAGGTAAACCCAAAGGTTTCTTTAAGTTCATTAAGTAAATTAAGTACTTGGGCTTGAACCGAAATATCCAAGGCGGAAACAGATTCATCACAAATAATCAGTTTAGGTTGTAGTGCTATGGTTCTAGCAATACCTATCCGTTGTCTTTGCCCACCAGAAAATTCGTGTGGATACCTATTGAAGTAATCTTCATTCAAACCAACCTTGTTTAAAATATCCATCGCTTTTTCTTTCCGTTCTTTATCAGAATTGAAAAGATTATGAACAGTCATGGGCTCCATAATAGCATGCCCTACGGGAATTCTAGGATTCAAAGACGAATAAGGATCTTGAAATATAATTTGAATGTCCTTACGCAGTTTTTTAAATTCAGAATTTGGTAGTTTTGTAATATCTATATTTTTATATAAAATTTGTCCGGCAGTGGCTCTATCCAATTGAAGAATAGCATTTCCAAGTGTAGATTTGCCACAACCAGATTCACCAACCAAACCCAAAGTTTCGCCTTCATATAATTTAAAACTTACTTGATCAACGGCCTTAAAAGATTGTGGTTTTGTAAACCAACCTGATTTTGAAATGTATTCTTTATCAAGATTAATAACCTCTAAAAGTGGTTTTTTTGAATACATTTTTTCATGCTTCGCTTTTCTATCTTCAGGTGTTATAATCTCATGGGACGTTGCGTTGTTTAAATAATCTTTTATAGTAGGTAATATTTTTAATCTGGTTTTTAATGAAGGGCGTGAATTAATTAAGGCTTTTGTATATAAGTGCTCAGGATTTTTAAATATTGTATTTATGGCACCTTGTTCAACAATGGCACCTTGATACATCACCACAACTCTGTTGGCAATTTCAGAGATTAATGCCAAATCATGCGTAATAAATAAGATACTCATTTTGGTTTTGGCTTGTAACTCTTTTAATAAGCTGATAATATCTTTCTGTACTGTTACATCAAGTGCTGTAGTAGGTTCATCAGCAATTAAAACATCGGGTTTGCAAGCAATGGCCATGGCAATCATAACCCGTTGTTTTTGTCCACCGGAAATTTCATGGGGATACGCATTGTAAATACGATTAATATCAGGTAATTTCACACGTTCAAATAGTGATAGCGTTTCTGTTTTAGTTTCCTTTTTAGATAATTTTGTGTGTTGTAACAATATTTCTTGAACTTGTTTTCCGCAAGTCATAGATGGATTTAAAGAACTCATGGGTTCCTGAAAAATGATGGCTATTTTTTTTCCTCGAATGGCTTGAAATTGTTTTGAATTAAGCCTGGTTAAATCTTGGTTTTCAAAAAGAATACTTCCTGAAGTTATTTTGGAAATATTTTTTGGAAGCAACCCTAAAATAGCTAATGAAGACACCGACTTGCCTGAACCTGATTCACCTACAATCCCAAGTATTTCGTTCTGGTTAAGTTGATATGACATGTTATGAATGACTTCATTTTTCCCGAATGCAATGGAAAGATTTTTTATTTCTAATAAGGTTTTTTCGGCCATTTAAATATGAATAATCTCGTTTTCGTGAAGAATATCATTACCACGAAGTCTTAAAAATATTTGCGCTACAGAAATGGTGTCTTTTTCGCAATAGGTTATAATTCGGTCTATTTCTTTTTCTTCATAATAAACACGATATACTTCACTGCCATCAATATCATCTTTTGGTGAAGGAATCCCTAAAACATTCGTCAATAATTTTAAAGACGTATAGGTTTTATAGTCACCAAATTTCCAGAGTTCTAAGGTGTCTAAATGAGGTACTTCCCAAGGTTTTTTACCAAAAAGGTTTAGTTTATAAGGTAATTCAATATGGTTAATGATCATACGTCGTGCAATGTAAGGGAAGTCAAATTCTTTTCCGTTGTGAGCACAAAGTAAATGTTTTGTTTCACTAAAGTGAGATATCAGTAAGTTTTTAAAATCTTTCAAAATCTTAATTTCATCACCATAAAAGGAAGTAACCCTAAAATTTCTAACGTCACCCTTTAATGTAAAATACCCAACCGAAATACAAATTATTTTTCCAAATTCCGCCCAAATTCCTGCACGTTCATAAAATGCTTCGGGCGTTTCGTCTTCTTTTCGTTGGTATTTTGATTTATGTTCCCATAACTCTTGTTTGTCTTGTTTCAAATCAGAAAAAAATTGAACTTCTGGAACAGTTTCAATATCCAGAAATAATATGTTTTCTAAATTTAGTTTTGAAATCATTTATTTAAAATTTTTAAACATTGCTTTCCAAAAACACCTGAAAAACCTGCTGCTATTCCTCCAATAATTCCAGTCACTAAAATTAAAAGAGATGCATTTCCATTAAGTGGTAACAAAACGGCAATTTTTTTAGCTAATATAAAGTCGTTACCATTGCTTAAATAAAAGGCATGTAACATCCATAATATAGCAATAGCTAAAAATGGTACAAAAAACACAGCACTTTTTTTAAGAGACAAAAATATTGAGGTTAAAAAAGCAGCAACCATTACAGACCACCAAGGTAAAAACAGGGATAGTAAGATGGCTAATAATATGGTTATACTGAAATTTATAAAGTTTCTTTTCATTGTTTAGGTGTTAACGTTTGTGTTGAAATAACCCCATTGGTTGTGTTAGGATCTTGCATAAATAATAAATCAATGTATTCTCCAATAGCCCATTTGTCTATAAAATTATCATAATATTTACTTCCTGGATTTCCAGATTGACCACCGGGATATATGCCTAAGGCTTTTGGAGGAGAACTCATTTCAACTATCATTCGCCATGACGGACCATGATTTTTGTCGGCAGCATTTACCGTATTTCTGTCACCTCCAATGGGTATGTCAAATCGTGAAAAAGCCGGTAAAGCTTGCAATAAGTGCCCAACATAAGTGCCTTTGTATTTGCTCCAGTTATAATCACCATGTTTTGCTTTCCAATCGGTTAATTCTTTGGCCGTTTCTTTAAATGTGATTAAAAACAAATCTTTGGAAGTTTCCTTTTTAAGGGTACTTACAATATCCATAAAGGCGTCATCCGGATAATTTTTCAGCAAATAGATAGTTTGATACGTAAATGGTTTTACTAAAGCTACATGTTCAACACTGTATTCATCCCATGTCAAAACATATAATTTCTTCCACCATAAATCCCAAATACTTGGTGCTATCTGGTTAATATCACTTACGTAATTCCATAATTTTATTTCATTTAAAACCCTTTGTTCATCATTATTTAAGTTTGAAGTATCCATGTTGGTTAACATAAAAGGCAACAATTCAGACGCTTTTAAATTGTAATTATTGTTTTGTAAATTTTTAAAGTCTTGAATATTAAATGTGTCTTTCGATCTAAAAAAATCATTTATTACTCTGTTTCTATAGGCTTCATAACCATCATTAAAGACATAAAACGGATAAGATTCATCAACAGGATGTTGATTTGCCGAACTTACAAAACCACGTTCAGGATTTTTGGTATGCGCATTAAATTCCTGGGGAATAAAACTTTGCCATTCGTTTTCCGGCTTACTGCCATCTAACAAAAATTTACCCTGACCCTTCCATTTGTTTGGAAATAATCCTTGAATCCAAAGGGCAATATCACCTTCAGTAGAAGCAAAAACAAAATTTTGTGCAGGAGCTACCCAATGCTTTAGGGCCTTTAAATAATCATCATAGTTTTTTGCGGAATTTAAATCTACTAACGTGCGTTGGTTGTTTCCACCAATATGTCCTGCCCATTTCATAGCGTAACCTTCTTTTTCGCCATTTCCTTTGAAACTTTTATCGTAGGTAACTGGTCCGTATTGAGTATAAATCACAGAATCAAGATAGGGTTTTGCCCCTTTTATCTTAATTTCTTCAATGCGTAATGACGCATCTTTCCAGGTATTATTATACTTATATTGTTTTCTGGTAGCGTCTTTAAATTCTATTTTATACCAATCTTTAACATCACGTGTTGCATTGGTTTCTCCCCAAGCAATGTCATTATTAAAACCTGAAACAACACCTATGGCTCCTGGAAGGGTTGCACCAAATGCATTGTGTTGTGGAGTTGCGAGTTGCATTACAAACCAAATGGAGGGTAAATTAAGACCTAAATGCGGATCATTTGCTAATATGGGATTGCCGGAATATGATTTACTGCCTGAAATAGCCCAATTATTACTTCCGTTATCAGGATCTGGTTTTTCAATGGTTTCAGCAACAGAGTCCAGGATAATTCCACTTTCTGGTGTTTCTGTAATTTTTACATCAATAAAACCCCAATCGGTGTCTTTTGGAATTATAGGATCGTTTACATCAAAAAAATCTGGATATAATAAATTGAATCGTTCATCACCAAACAACCGTAATGCATTGGTGAACTCTAAATCATAATCCCTACCACTTAAATCATCGGTCATGTACATTAACAACAATGCAGTTTTTGTAGTTGTCCATGGTTCGGGTGCGTAATCTAACAATTTATATTCTATAGGAAAATCTTTAGGTTTTAAGTGGTTAATATAACTGTTTACACCATCACGATAGGCTTCTAAAAAAGTGATCATTTCTGGGTCTTCCCCCATTTTTTTTAGTGCCCTTTCAGCACCGAAAACCATCCCTTTTCGTCGTTGGGTTCTATCAAAATTTAAAGCTTTTTCACCAATAATTTCTGAAAGACGACCACCAGCCGCAAAAGTTTGAAATTCCATTTGCCATAATCTGTGCTTGGCGGTAATATAGCCTTGGGCTCTATATAAATCCAAATCATTTTCAGCAAAAATGTGCGGAATGAGTTGCTCGTCGTAATGAACAATCACTTTATCTTTTAAACCTTCAATTGGAAGATCGCCGGCGATGGATTCATCATGTTCGTTTTGCCATATTCCTTGAGTTGGACTTAAAAATTTACCTATTGGTGGGATAGAACCAAGTTTGGTATTAAAGACGTAAAAAACGACTATTACAAGTATAAATGAAGCTGCAAACTTGATATATTTCATAATGATTTTTTAATTGAAATAAATATAGGAAATATTTTATGTATTCCTACTTAGAAGGTTTGGAATGATAAAACTAAAAAAGAGATTGCTGTTTATAGGGGCTTTCATGTTGCAACAACCATTGTTTTCTATGCAATCCGCCGGCGTAACCTGTTAAACTACCATCGGTTCCAATAACCCTGTGACATGGGACAATGATCCATAAAGGGTTTTTTCCATTGGCATTGGCTACTGCTCTTATGGCTTTAACGTCACCAAGTTGTTTAGAAAGCTCTAAATAGGAAATGGTTTTTCCGAAAGGGATTTGTTCCAAATGTTTCCAAACTTTTTTTTGAAAATCTGTGCCTTCAGGATTTAATTTAAGGTCGAATTGTTTCCTAGTTCCTTCAAAATATTCATTAAGCTGAATGACACAATCTTCTAATTCATTCGGAATAATATCGGTTATTTTTTCTTTAGATTCCTGCTTTTGCAGGAATGACAATTTATTTGATTCTCCTTCTGAGAGTTCTATATTATTAAGAACAATTACAGACGCAATTCCATCTGCATCACCAACAATTTTTGTAAACCCCAAAGGCGATTTGATGATGCATTCTTCCATTATTTAAATTTATCTTGTTGATCAATAATTCCTAACCTTTTTGCTCTAGTTTCCCAACTTTTTCTTGCTAAATGTTGTAAATCTGCCACATTATCACTTTCATCCATTATTTCAAAACCTAATAAAGTTTCAATAACATCTTCAAGAGTTACAATACCACTAACCGAACCATATTCATCTACAACTAATGCCATATGGTTTTTACTTACAACTAATTTGTCAAGTAATTTGGGAATTGGTAATGAACGATTAATTACAATGATACTACGCCTAATTTCAGATAATTTTTTGTGGTTATTATCATTGGCCATTTCTCTAAAAATATCATCTTTTAAAACTAAACCAGTTATATCATCTCTATTTCCGCTATAAACTGGAATTCGGGAAAAACGAACCTGTTGGTGTTTTTCAAAAAAATCTTCAACCGTCATATTTTCGTTAACCATTGTTATAACGGTACGAGGTGTCATGACGTCTTTTGATTGAATATTTTTAAAAGTTAATAAATTTTTAATCACAGTACTTTCTGAGGCTTCAAAAAGACCCTCTTCTTCGGCAATTTGTGTCATGGCATAAAATCCATCACGGCTCAAACCTCCGTGATGTCCTTTACCTCCAATAAGCTTCGTAGTGAGCTGTAATAGCCATAGAATACCCGACCATTTCAACGGAAAAATGAGTAAATTTAAACTCATAGAAGTAAAGCTGCTTAGTTGAGTCCAATATTTAGCTCCAATTGTTTTAGGAATAATTTCAGAAGCAATCAATATTAATATGGTCATAACAGTAGAAACGATTCCAACCATAACATCTTCTGAAAAAGGGAATCCTAAAAACGTCTTTTTTCCAACTCCATAAATTTCTGCATATGCTGTTTTTGCTTGAACACCAACCATAATTGCTCCTACGGTATGTGCTATTGTATTTAATGTTAAAATAGCTATAAGCGGTTTGTCAACATCTTTTTTTAATTTCTCAAGATTGATAGCAAATAATTTGCCTTCTTTTTTCTTAATATTAAGAAACGTGGATGTTACGCTTAAAAAAACAGCTTCTAATATAGAACACCAAAAGGAAAATCCTATAGCAATAAATGCATAAAATAAAAGCAGTCCCATTAAAAATTAAATTGTATGGGACTAATTTACAAAATCAATTTCACAATATCCTTAGCAACCCTTCGACTGTGCTCAGGGTGACAACACATTACTTTAATTATGATTTGTTAACTATTTAAAAGCTTAACTACATCTTTAGCAAAGTAACTTGCAATCACGTCAGCTCCTGCTCTTTTAATGGCAGTTATTTGTTCCATCATCACAGCATCATGGTCTAACCAACCTTTTTCAGCAGCAGCTTTCAGCATGGCATATTCTCCAGAAACTTGATATACGGCAACAGGTACATCAACTGCATTTTTAATTTCTCTCACAATGTCTAAATAACATAACCCTGGTTTTACCATCACAATATCAGCCCCTTCATCAATATCCATTTGAGTTTCTTTAATGGCTTCAATTCTATTGGCGAAATCCATTTGATAGGTTTTTTTGTCTTTCGGAATATCAATTAAATCTACTGGAGCAGAATCTAAAGCATCTCTAAAAGGACCATAAAAGGCTGAGGCATATTTTGCGGAATAACTCATGATTCCTGTATTGATAAATCCTTCATCTTCCAAGGCTTCGCGAATGGTTAAAATACGGCCATCCATCATATCACTTGGGGCAACAAAATTGGCGCCTGCTTTAGCGTGTGAAATGCTCATTTCAGCTAAAAAGTCTGCCGTTTTATCATTTAGAATCATGCCGTTTTCAACTATTCCATCGTGTCCGTAAACTGAATATGGATCGAGTGCAACATCGGTCATCACCAACATATCAGGACATGCGTTTTTAACCGTTTTTATAGCACGTTGCATCAATCCGTTTGGGTTTAACGCTTCTTTACCTTTGTTATCTTTTAAGCTGTCAGGCACTTTTACGAAAAGCAGCACCGATTTTAATCCTAATTTCCAAAGGTCTTTAACCTCTTTTTCCAGTAAGTCTAAACTATACCGAAAGTAATTTGGCATGGATGGAATTTCGTCTTTTACTCCTTTTCCTTCCACCACAAATAATGGTACCAAAAAGTCATTTGGTGTAATAACGGTTTCTCTTACTATAGAACGAATGGCTTCATTGGTTCTTAATCTTCTATTTCTTCTTAATGGATACATGGTTGTAAAGTTAAAAGTTAAAAGTACAAAGTTAAAAGTTGATTTACAGCTACTTTATACCCAATTTTTAGGATGTTTCAGCACTTCAATTAATTTTTCTTCCTCACTTCCTGCTTCAGGATGATGATTATAAACCCATTGCACATGAGGGGGCAAGCTCATTAAAATACTTTCAATACGCCCGTTGGTTTTTAAACCGAAAAGGGTGCCTTTATCATGGACTAAATTGAATTCCACATAACGCCCCCTGCGAATTTCCTGCCAATTGCGTTGGGCTTCAGTAAATGGTAAATCTTTTCGTTTTTCAACAATTGGAACATAAGCATCCAGAAAACTATTACCGACTTCAGTTACAAAATGATACCATTGTTCCATGTTCATATCATCTGAAGCTTTGCAATAATCAAAAAACAACCCTCCAATACCGCGCGCTTCTTCACGGTGTGTGTTCCAAAAATAGTCATCGCATTTCTTTTTATAGTCCGGATAAAATGTTGGATTATGCTTATCACAAGCTGTTTTACAGGTTTTGTGAAAATGAATGGCATCTTCTTCAAATAAATAATAAGGTGTTAAATCTTGTCCGCCACCAAACCAAGCCCCAACTAACTTCCCCGAAGGAGAAGGACTGTCATACATTTCAAAATACCGCCAGTTAGCATGGACTGTTGGAACCATGGGGTTTTTAGGGTGCAAAACCAAACTTAATCCACAAGCAAAAAAATCGACTTCACCAACGTTAAAGTAGGCTTGCATGGATATTGGTAATTTACCATGGACACCTGATATATTAACGCCGCCTTTTTCGAAAACAGCTCCGTTTTCAATCACTCGTGTTCGTCCACCACCACCTTCAGGACGTTCCCAAAGATCTTCTTTAAATTGTGCTTTACCATCAACAGCTTCTAATTTTGAAGTAATTTTATCTTGTAAAACTTGAATATATTGGTAAAATTTATCTTTCATAAGTTAACTCATATAATTCCATGTCTATTGGCTCTTGACCAACGGGCGTGAATTCATTTTTTAAAGTTTTTTGCCAAACAAAATTATTCTTTTTAGCCACTTTAAGACTTGCAATATTGGTTTTATGGGAAATAATCTGGAGCTTTTCAAGGTTTAATTCTTGAAAAGCAAATTTTGAAGTAGCTTGTATAGATTTTGTCATCCAGCCTTTACCTTCATATTTTTTTCCTATACAATAGGCAAATTCCGCTTTTTTTTGGCTCCAATCAATATCTTTCATAATAATGAGACCCGCAATATTTTTTGTGGTTTTATCTTTAATGGTATAGGTATATTCCAATTTAGATGTCATGATGGCATCCCGTTTTATAATATAGGCTTTTGTGTCTTCTAAAGTTCTGTTTTCTGAAAGTGTTTTAGGTAAGTAACGTTTAAAGCGTTCATTATTTGACACTAATAACTTATTAAGCTTAAGGGCGTCATCAAAATGTAGTGGTTCAATAAAAAAGGCTTCTGTATTGTAGTTCATTATAATATCATCTCATTTTATCTTTGAATAGTTTAATTGATTTTAGGGTTTTCTAATTTAAAATTATAAACCTGTTCTCAAAAATAGAGAAGAATTGAAAATAAGAAAAATATTTTTATAACCTATTGTAATACTATTATTTAGATTAAATTTTATATTCTTTTACGGCATCAATAAATGCTTTGGCATTTTCCAATGGAATGTTTGGTAAAATTCCGTGACCTAAATTCACAATGTATTTATCTTTGCCAAACTCATTGATCATTTGATGTACCATTTTCTTTATTTCAGAAGGTGGAGACAATAGTCTTGATGGATCAAAATTTCCTTGTAAAGTAATATTTCCTCCTGTTAAATAACGTGCATTTTTTGGTGAACAGGTCCAGTCAATACCTAAGGCAGATGCGTTTGATTTAGCCATATCACCTAAGGCAAACCAACACCCTTTACCAAAAGCAATGACAGGAGTTTCATCTTTTAAAGCTTCAATAATTTGATTGATGTATTGCCATGAAAATTCTTGATAATCCACTGGTGATAACATACCACCCCAAGAGTCAAAAATTTGTACGGCATCAACACCTGCATCTACTTTTGCTTTAAGATATGCAATGGTGGTATCTGTTATTTTTTGTAATAATTGGTGCGCAGCAACAGGATTTGTAAAACAAAATTCTTTGGCTTTATCAAATGTTTTACTACCCTGACCCTGAACAACATAACATAAAATAGTCCATGGTGAGCCTGCAAAACCAATTAATGGAACGTCATCATTCAGCAATTCTTTAGTGGCTTTTATGGCTTGCATCACATAATCCAATTCCACATGAACATCAGGAACAATAACATTGTCAACCCCTTTTTGGTCTCTAACTGAATTTGGTAGATATGGTCCAAAGTTTGGTTTCATTTCCACTTCAATATTCATAGCTTGAGGGATTACCAAAATATCGCTAAATAAAATGGCTGCATCCATTCCGAATCTGCGAATAGGTTGTACGGTAATCTCACTTGCAAGCTCAGGAGTTCTGCAACGTGTAAAGAAGTCATATTTGTTTCTTAATGCTATGAATTCAGGCAAATAACGTCCTGCTTGGCGCATCATCCAAACGGGTGGGCGCTCAACGGTTTCACCTTTTAAGGCTTTTAAAAATAAATCGTTTTTTATCATATTATAGTTGTTAGCTATTTGCTTTTGGCTGTTAGCTATTCTTGATTTTATTAATTAATCCGTTAATCATTTTACCTTCTGTATGAATTAAAACCATAAGATTTTCAGTTTTAATCAAATCTATTAGTTTAAGTTCAACAATGATTATTAGTTGTGTCTCTAATTCAAACAGAGTACCCATAGCTATTTCTAAAAAACGCTTAAACTCAACTTCACTATTTCTACAACTTCCTTCAGCTATATTAGATGGTATAGAAACTGCGGCTCGTGTTATTTGGATTCTTAAACCGTATTTTTCTTCGGATGGCAAATTGTTGGATAATTGATAAACTTGTTTTACAAGTTCAATGCCATTTTTCCAAATTTCAAGTTTTCTAAAATCTCTCATAATTACTCAAATAGCAAATAGCCAAAAGCTAAACCCTAATTGCCTTGTATATAATGGTCGTTTACTAGTTCAATAACGCTTTCAACTGTTGGTACTTTTGCAATGCGAACGTCTTTAAAGTGTTTTTTTGCTTCTTCCGCTGTTGAATCACCAATACAAAAGGCGATTTTTTTCGCTTTATTTTCTAACATAAAACTTTGAACTGTAGATGGGCTGTAAAACATAATACCTTCAATAGAATCATCTATTTTTAGAGATGAATACACAGTTTTATAAGCTTCTACTTCATTAAGGGTTATATTATTTTTTGTAAGAATTTCAGGTAAATTATCTAAGCGTAAATTGCTACAAAAATAAGTGATTTCAGTACCTTCCATAAAATCAACTAAATACTGAGCTAATTTTTTAGCGTTATTTTCAGAGTGTTTTACCTTCCCGATTTTTTGCTCTATTAATTGTTTGGTTCTTCTGCCAACACAATAAATGTTTTTAAATTGCAATTCATCTGGCGAAAAATTTGTTAAAAGCGATTCAACCCCATTTTTACTGGTTATGATAACATTTTCAATCTTAGATTTTAATATGGTTTTTGGGATCCGGTTGAAACTAATTTGAATAAAATCAGAATTTTTAACTGAGATTTTACTACTTAATAAATGTCTTTGAGCTTCGGTAAAAGCTTTTGTGGAATAAACGGCGGTTTGTTTATCCACTCGTTTTAAATCATCCATTAATCGTTTCCCGCCACGATCTATAACGTATTGTGCACAATATTGAGCGATGTTGTGATGTGAGCCTAATTTTTCGACTCTGCTAACTTCTATTTTTTTAGAACCGTCTTTACTCAATAAAATACCCTTAAAATTGACTTCATCATTTTTTATTTGGGCAATGGCACCTATGGGTGCTGTACAACCGCCTTCCAAACGGTTTAAAAATTCCCGTTCAATACTGGTACAAATTTGGGTTTCCTCATGGTTCAGTTGGGCGCATGCATCCACAACAAAATTGTTTTCTTTTAAAGCCGTAATCATCACAGCTCCTTGCGCTGGTGCAGGAATCATCCAACTTAAATTGATGGCATCGTCTGGCCTTATACCAATTCTGCCTAAACCTGCTGCCGCAAAAATGGCAGCGTTCCAATCTTCATTGTCTTCAAGTTTTTGCATACGGGAATTCATGTTTCCACGTAAATCTACCATGGTGTGTGTAGGGAACCTATTTAGCCATTGTGCCCGTCTTCGTAAACTACCGGTTGCGATAACGGCATGTTTTTGAGCTATAAACTCTTCATTATTTTTAAAGACCAAGGTGTCATTAATATTTCCTCGTTTTAAAACGGCCGCTTGAATGATGCCTTTTGGTAAAATGGTAGGCACATCTTTTAGGGAATGAACGGCAATATCAATGTCATAATTCAACATGGCAATATCCAAGGTTCTGGTGAAAATGCCGGTAATTCCTAATTTATATAATGGTTTATCTAAAACTAAATCACCGGTGGATTTTACCGGGATCAATACCGTTTTATATCCTAAATTTTCGAGTTGACTTTGTACTGTTTTGGCTTGCCATAAAGCTAATTCGCTATCACGTGTACCAATTCGAATGATTTCAGACATCTATTGAAGTTTCTAATTGAAATACTTTTTTTATGAGTTCAAGGCTATCGTCTGTAGATATATTATCGTCTTTTAAATGATGAGCAAAATGATTGGTTATTTTCTGAATGATGTTATTACTTATTAATTCAGCTTGTTCTTCATTAAAATTTGAACTTTTTTTGCGTTGAGTTTCTAATTCTGCATTTTTAAAATCTAAAAGTTTGCATTTTAATGCCTTAATGGTAGGGGCGAATTTTCGGGTTTCCAGCCAATCATTAAATTCTTTTTTCACCTCATCAATAATAGATTCAGCCAAAGGAATTTGTTCTTTTCTGTTTTCATGCGTCTCATCAGTGATTTTTGATAAATCATCTAAATGTATTAATTGAATGTTTGGTAATTCGGCAACATTACTGTTTACATTTTTAGGAATTGATAAATCTAAAATAAGAAGTGGCTTGTTGGTTTGAACAATATGTTTATCAATGGTTGGACGTTGTGCCCCGGTTGCAACAATTAAAATATCAGACTTACTGATTTCTTCCTGTAAATTAGCATAATCTTTTACCACTAAATTAAATTTCCCAGCAATATGTTCTGCCGTATTTTTTGTTCTATTAATTAGTGTAATATGCTCGTTTTTTGTGTGTTTTACCAGATTTTCACAAGTGTTTCTGCCAATTTTCCCAGTACCGAATAAAAGAATGTTTTTGTTTGAAACATCCTCAACGGTATTTAAAATGTATCGAACAGAGGCAAATGAAACAGAGGTTGCGCCTGAAGATATTTCAGTTTCCGTTTTTATACGTTTGCTGGCTTGAATAACCGCATTTACCAGACGTTCTAAAAACGGATTTAACAAACCTAATTTTTTTGAACTGATGGCGCTCTTTTTTATCTGACTTATTATTTCAAAATCTCCAAGTATTTGACTGTCTAAACCAGATCCAACCCGAAACATATGTGAAATGGCTTCTTTGTTTTTGTAGATATAAGCTACTTTTTGAAAATCATCAACAGTGCCATTAGTATTATCACAAATTAATTTTATAAGCTGAAAGGGGTGTTGAGCAAAACCATAAATTTCTGTTCTATTGCACGTTGAGGTAAGTACTAAACTTTCAATACCATTTTCTTTAGCCTGACGAAGCAATGCGTTTTTTGAGTTTTCATCCAAACTAAAACGCCCTCTCATGTCGGCATCAGCTTTTTTGTAGCTTAATCCCAAAGCATAAAAAGAATTGCTTTTAGAAATATTATATTGTTGCATTATGAAATTTCTAAATTAATGTAGCAAATGTATATAGCTAAATTTAAAAAAAACATCGCTGAAAGAACTTTTAGTGTCGATTGTAGGTTTTTAGAAGTTTTTTTTAATATTATATGATATTTATCATATTTTTGGCTTAAAATAAAGACTTTTCAAAGTTTTTGTTTAGAATGAATCTAGATAAGATGAATACAGAGAATAATGATTTGGATAAAAAAAATGTCGCTGAAAGGTATTTTGAAGAAACGATTGTAGATGAAGATTTTTTTGTTTTAACCTTTAAAAATGAAGCAAATACAACTCAGAACTTGAGAAGGGATATTCAAAATGATTTTATACAATTTCATTTTTGTGTAAAGGGCATGAGTAAATTCATTTTTAATGAAGGCACTTACGTATTAAATATTCTTGAAGAAAATTCATTATTACTTTATAATCCGCAACGAAGTTTGCCTATAAATATTGAAATAGACCCGAATTCCTGGATAGTTTCTGTGTTGATATCAATAAAAAAATTTCACGCCTTATTTTCCCAAGAAGCAGATTATATTTCATTTTTGAATGAAGAAAACAAAGAAAAGAAATATTACAAAGATGGTGAGATTTCGCCTTCTATGGCCATTGTGTTAAATCAATTAATTAATTACAATTTAAATCAGTCCATTAAACATTTATATTTTAAAGGCAAAGGATATGAAATTTTGAGTTTGTATTTTAGTAGAAATGAGGATGCCAATGTGGAGCAATGCCCGTTTTTAATAGACGAAACCAATGTTATTAAAATAAGAAAAGCAAAAGACATTATTATTTCAAAAATGGCAGAACCACCTAGTTTACAAGAGCTGTCGGATGAAATTGGATTAAGTTTAAAAAAATTAAAAGAAGGTTTTAAACAGATCTATGGTGATACGGTTTTTAGCTTTTTGTTTGATTATAAAATGGAAGTTGCCAGGAAAATGTTAGAATCTGGAGAAAATAATGTAAATGAAGTTGGGTTAAAAGTAGGATATAGTACATCAAGTCATTTCATTTCTGCTTTTAAAAAGAAATATGGGACCACCCCAAAAAAATATTTAATGTCTTTAAATTAAAATACTAGGTATCTTTGCAAAAAAATATAATGAAAAAGGGAATTCTTTTAGTAAATCTTGGTTCGCCCGATAGCCCTGAACCTAAAGATGTAAAAAAATATTTGGGTGAGTTTTTAATGGATGAACGCGTTATTGACGTACCCCTTTGGGCAAGAACCTTATTGGTAAAGGGGATTATTTTAAATACGCGTCCAAAAGCATCGGCAGCTGCTTATAAAAAAATTTGGTGGGAAGAGGGCTCACCTCTTATTGTCTTGTCTGAAAGACTTCAGAAGAAAGTTCAAAAACAAATTGAAATTCCGGTTGGTTTGGCCATGCGTTATGGCAGTATGTCCATTCACAAAGGAATACAAGATTTAGTTGCTAAAGGCGTTGAAGAGTTGCTTTTAATTCCATTATACCCACAATTTGCGATGGCAACTACAGAAACCATAGTTGTTTTAGCTGATGAGATTCAAAAAGAACACTTTCCTAAATTAAAAATAGAATCGTTGCCAGCATTTTATAACCATCCGGAGTATATAGAAGTGCTTTCAAATTCAATTAAAAATTATTTAAAAGGAAAAACGGTTGAGCATGTATTGTTCTCTTATCATGGTGTTCCAGAGCGACATATCAGGAAAAGCGATGTCACTAAAACACATTGTAAAATAGATGGTAGTTGTTGTATAACACCTTCAAAGGCCCATGAATTTTGCTATAAACATCAATGTTTAGAAGTCACGAGATTAGTTGCTGAAAAACTTCAATTCAAAGAGGGTGCATTTTCAACCTCGTTTCAATCCAGGTTAGGTTTTGACCCTTGGTTGCAACCCTATACCGATAGAACCATTGAGCGATTAGGCAAACAAGGTATTAAAAACATGGCCATTGTAACACCTGCATTTGTAAGTGATTGTTTAGAAACTTTAGAGGAAATAGCGATGGAAGGACAGGAAATTTTTCATGAAATGGGAGGAAATCAATTTACAACCATTCCTTGTTTAAATGATGATGATGCATGGGTAGCTTTATTGGCAAAATGGATCGCTAATTGGGCATAAGCAATTAAGAAACATGGCAAAAATATCCGCCCAAGATTTGGGATCACAGCCCATTAACAAATTACTTATTAAACAAGCGGTTCCTGCGTCTATTGGTATTTTAGTGATGTCATTAAATATTCTGGTAGACACCATTTTTGTTGGGAATTGGATAGGATCAACAGCTATCGCTGCAATAAACGTTGTGTTGCCTGTATCTTTTTTTATTGCCGCTTTAGGAATGTCCATTGGTATTGGAGGGTCTTCAATAATTTCAAGGGCTCTAGGAGCTAATGACAGCAAAAAAGCTTTAAAAACATTTGGAAACCAAATTACACTAACGTTATTACTTACTATTTCCCTAGTCATTTTAGGTTTGGCATATAAAGACAGTATTATTTTGTCTTTCGGTGGAAAGGGAGGCATTTTTGAGCCTGCAAAAATATATTACACCATTGTACTTTATGGAGTTCCTTTTTTGGCACTTTGTATGATGGGAAATACGGTTATTAGAGCTGAAGGAAAGCCTAAATTTGCCATGTACGCTATGTTGATTCCATCAGTAAGTAATTTACTATTGGATTATATTTTTATAAATGTGTTAGACTTTGGCATGGAAGGTGCCGCCTGGGCAACTTCTATATCTTATGTATTTTGTTTTGCATATATATTTTGGTTTTTCTTATCAAAACATTCTGAATTAAAAATAAATTTCGTTCATTTTGGACTAAGTCATCCAATTGTCTCAGAAATAGGTTCACTTGGGTTTGTTACCTTAGCAAGACAAGCTGTAGTGAGTATCACCTACTTATTTATGAACAATATATTGTATGATTTAGGAGGAGAAACTTCAGTTACGTCATACGCTATTGTTGGTAGAATGCTCATGTTTGCCATGTTTCCTGTTTTAGGATTAACCCAAGGGTTTCTGCCTATTGCAGGATTTAATTATGGAGCCCAAAATTATTCTAGAGTTAGAGAAACCATTAAGACGGCTATAAAATTTGCCATGCTCTTGGCTACTTTCGTCTTTGTGCTTTTAATGATTTTTCCTGAATCCATTACACAAATGTTTACAACAGATTTAGAGGTTATAAAACAAACACCAGGTGATATGCGCTGGGTTTTTGCAGCTACACCAATAATTGCTATTCAACTGATTGGAGCCGCCTATTTTCAAGCTATTGGGAAAGCTATTCCCGCACTGTTTTTAACCTTGTTGCGGCAAGGGCTCTTTTTTATCCCTTTGATTTTAATATTACCAAAGTATTATGGTGAATTGGGTGTTTGGATGTCGTTTCCAATTTCTGATGTACTTTCAACCATTGTAACGGCCTATTTTTTAAACCGAGAAATAAGAAAAAATTTATCACAATGAGATTTTTAAATTTTTTCAAAAGGATTAGAACTAAAAATCTGGAGGCTTAAAAAAACGAAATTGGTTCAATTATTGCTATATTTAATAAACTTAAAATAATAGTAATAATTTTTAAATTTTTTATTGTAATCATAAATCAACCAGGTTTTATGTGCCGCTTTAAAGTAGATATATACGCATGAATGTAAAAAAGTTGTCATTACGTACACGCATTTTTTTAGGGATGATACTTTTGGTGCTTCTGGCATCTATATTAATTGCGATTGTAGCTATTTATCAGTATAAAGAGGAAACTAGGGATTACCATATTCAGAGATTAGAACGAAAGGAAACGGCCATTCAGAGCCATATAGATTATGTTCTAAAAGAAACTTCATATCCCGTTGTTACGGAAAAGATACCGCTTATATTTAAAGATGAAATTTATAAAATAGCTGCAGTTCATTCGCTTCAATTGAATATTTATGATTTAGACGGGTCCCTTTTGAAAACATCAAGAGCTAGCTTTACTTTGGATACATTGCAGATTTGTATTAAAACGGAAATTTTAAACGCGCTTTCCAACACAGCAGAACATAGATATATAGAAAAAAGCAAGGAAAATGGTGAGACATTTCAGTCTTCATATTCCTATATAACGGACTTGAAATTCAAGCCCATTGCCATATTAAATTTACCGTATTTAGAGAATGATCAATTTCTATCAAAAGAATTAAATGAATTTTTGATAAGGTTATTTTATGCTTATTCATTTGTATTATTAATGGCGGTGATAATTGCATTTTTCCTTTCAACATATATTACAAAATCATTAAAAACAATAAGCGATAAAATAAATTCCACCCGTTTGGAAAAGCGTAATGAAAAAATTGAACTTCGCGATGCAAGTGAAGAAATTTCTAAATTAGTAAGTTCATACAATAGTATGATTGATGAACTTGAAGAAAGTGCCGTAAAATTAGCAACTTCAGAACGTGAACAAGCCTGGAGGGAAATGGCGAAACAAGTAGCCCATGAAATAAAAAACCCGTTGACACCCATGCGATTAACAGTTCAGAATTTTCAACGAAAATTTGATCCTGATGACGTTGATATTCATAAAAAAGTAGATGAATACAGTAAAACTTTAATACAGCAAATTGATACTATGAGCTCCATTGCTTCAGCATTTTCAAACTTTGCGAAAATGCCAGCCCAACAAAATGAAACCTTGAATGTTGTTAAAATTGTCAAGTTGGCATTAGATATTTTTAATGAAGCGTATATTGTTTTTACGTCGGATTCTGAAGAGATTATAGCAAAATTTGATAGAACACAACTTATTAGGGTGGTCACCAATTTGGTTAAAAATAGCATTCAGGCTATTCCTGAAAAAACTGAACCTAAAATTAGTGTCCATGTAAAATCACTGAATAATGATGTTGTAATTACGGTATCTGATAATGGAGTTGGTGTTTCTGATGAAAACAAATACAAGGTGTTTGAACCTAAATTCACTACAAAATCCAGCGGTATGGGGCTTGGTCTGGCTATGGTGAAAAACATTGTGGAGATGCAACATGGTACTATTTCTTTTATATCAAAACCAAATCAGGGGACTATTTTTAAGGTGACGATTCCTAAGGCATCAAAACACTAAATTCATAGTATGAAAACAATTGTAATAATATTAGCATTGACATTTACAAGTAGCCTATTTTCACAATCAGAAGCTTTGACAAGCAGTTATGCAAAAATATGAGTTTAGTGAAAGAGACAAAATAGAATAGAAACTTACTTTGAATGTTAATGAAACTTATCAAAAAATAATTTTAAAAAATAATCACCAATTATGAGTTATACGAATATATTATCAGAAGAAAAAAATGGCATTACCACCATCACTGTTAATCGTCCTAATAAGCTTAATGCTTTAAATAAAGAGACTATTAAAGAATTACACGATGCGTTTAAAGAGGCTAATGAGGATAAAAATGTAAAAGTGATAATTGTCACTGGAAGCGGAGACAAAGCTTTTGTGGCAGGTGCCGATATTAGTGAATTTGCAGAATTTAGTATTGAAAAGGGGTCTAAACTTGCCGCAAAAGGGCAGAAATTATTGTTTGATTACATTGAAAATTTATCAAAACCAGTTATTGCTGCAGTGAACGGATTTGCTTTAGGTGGTGGTTTAGAATTGGCCATGGCCTGTCATTTTAGAATTGCCAGCGACAATGCAAAAATGGGACTGCCAGAAGTTTCACTTGGTGTTATTCCAGGTTATGGTGGCACACAACGTTTGCCGAATTTAGTGGGGAAAGGCAGAGCGATGGAAATGATTATGACAGCTGGAATGATAAATGCAGATCAAGCTTTATCTTATGGGTTGGTAAATCATGTAACCACTCAGGAAGCATTAATGTCTTTTTGTGAAAGTATAGCCCTTAAAATTTCGCGTAATTCATCCGTGGCCATAAGTGCTGCAATAAAAGCTATCAATGCCAATAATATTGATGGTGTTAATGGTTATAAAGTTGAAATTAATGAATTTGGGAACTGCTTTGGTACCGATGATTTTATTGAAGGAACAACGGCATTTTTACAAAAACGAAAAGCCAATTTTCCTGGTAAATAGGACAATCAATACTTATTAAAAAAAGAGGCTGTTTAAAAAATGACCTGAATGTCATATTGAGTACTTCGACTATGCTCAGCACAGGCTTTGTCGAAATATTTTAACTTACTGATCATCCATTTCGGTTTCGACAAGCTCAACCTGACAAAATGAGTAGATAAGATTTTTTAGACAGCCTCAACAAACAAATTAATTAAGACATCATTTATGACGTGATGTTTACTTTTTATTATCTAGTTATAGGTTAAAACCCTGCTCCCGATAGCTATCGGGATTAGTTTCTA
>TARA_R110002050_G_scaffold34967_12_pt1 | contig 39354 bp, 27 predicted proteins | sample TARA_R110002050 | Tara Oceans TARA_R110002050 (sample SAMEA4396988) | marine metagenome | biome: Polar Biome; feature: [DCM] deep chlorophyll maximum layer (ENVO:01000326); material: water (ENVO:00002006), including particulate matter (ENVO:01000060) such as... | depth 25 m
ATTGAACAATTGCCAGTGTATTTTGTGGAACTGGACGGCCAAAACCCCAACAAAAATCTGGACTTGATGCAGTCGCACCATTACGTGCTGGCCTACAACTGGAAGATCAATGATCACCTGCGTTTTAGCGTGGAGCCCTACTACCAGCACCTAGCCAATGTGCCCGTTTCTCCTTTCAGTTACGTATCGACCCTCAACTTTGAGCAGGAAATGTTTTTCAACGAAGCGCTTGTTAATGAAGGCACGGGAAGAAATATGGGCTTTGATTTCACCCTCGAACGTTTTATGAAAAAAGGGTTTTACTATCTGCTCACCGGTTCGGTGTTCGACTCAAAATACACCGCTACCGATGGCGTAGAACGCAACACCCGCTTTAACCGGAATTACGTGGTGAATGTGCTGGCCGGCAAAGAATGGTTGCTTGGGCGCGACAACAACAAAGTGCTGGGCGCAAATATTCGCTTAAATTACCTGGGCGGCAACCGCAAAGAGCCGATTGATCTGGAAGCATCGCTGGCCGGAGAGGAAGTTGTCTATGCCGAAACGGAAGGCAATCAGGCTTTCGAGGAGCGATTTGACGACCAGCCGCTGGTGTCATTTACAATCTCCTACCGGATCAACAAAGCCAGACATTCTTCAGAGTGGTCGCTGAAAGTTTTAAATGTATTGGGTACCGAAGAGTTTGACACGGATTACTACAACCTGAAAACCCAGACCATCGACACCCAATATACCGGCATCAGGATTCCAAACCTGAGTTATAAGATTATTTTTTGAGCTTGCTGACCACTTCAGTCCAATGCCTGACTGCCTTTTTTTAATACGAAAACCATTAGACACAACGTTGATGAGAATAAATAAAAACCCGATGTGCCCAACACGTGGGTGGATTCAATCCAATACTGGCTCTTTGCATCATGTCGTGTGTCGCGGTTTCCGAGCCATGATTTGTCAGCCTGAGTTGGCGCCGCCATCAAGTCTGGCGGCGTTGACAGGTTCTTGCCGAGTTTGCTACCTTATTCGCGGCCGGAGAAGCCCGATTAATGACAACCACAGTCGTTGTCTCCGCAAACAGAATCCTTCTTTTTTTTCTTCTTGAAAAAGTACTTTTTAATCAGAAAGAACAGGGCGCCGGCAAGTGCTAAATAAACCAGTATATATTGTATTGTCCACATTTTCGAACTGTTATTCAGGTTACATCTAAAACGACTAATCACTTCAACAGCTGGTAAGCAATCATCGACACCAGGTAGGCGAACCCCGTCATCAATACCAATTGTATTAACGGCCACTTCCAACTGTTGGTTTCCTTTTTCACAATCGCCAGGGTACTCATACATTGCAAAGCAAACGCATAAAACAGGAGTAAGGAGATCCCCGTCGGAAAATTGAATAATTTCTCGCCGGTTCGCGAATTCGTATCGGTTGACATCCGCACTTTAATGGTTTCCTCTTCATCACTCCCCACACTGTAAATCGTAGCCAACGTAGCAACAAAAACCTCACGTGCTGCAAACGAGGTCACCAGCGCAATGCCAATTTTCCAGTCGTAGCCCAAAGGCCGGATCACCGGCTCAATGGTGTGTCCAATAACGCCAATGTAAGAATGGCGCAGCTGATAGGAAGCAATGGCTGTACTCATTTCCTGTTCACTGAGCTGTGCATTCTCGGGTTGCGCACGAACAATTTCATCGGCCTGGTAAAAATCGTCGGAATAGCCGTTGGAGGCCAAAAACCACAAAACGATGGAGATGGCCAGGATAATTTTACCAGCGCCGAAAATAAAACTTTTCGTTTTTTCGATGACCGTGTACGCCACATTCTTCAATAAAGGCATTTTGTAAGCTGGCATTTCAATTACAAAGAAGGTACGTGTCTTGTTTTTAAGGACTTTATCAAGAATGAAGGCTGAGAAGACAGCCATTCCAAATCCCAAAGCATACAAGCCCATCAGGGTTAATCCTTGCAGGTTAAACCCAGCCACTGTTCGATCGGGGATGACCAGGGCGATAATGATGAGGTAAACCGGTAAGCGTGCAGAACAAGTAGTAAATGGAGTAACCAAAATTGTAATCAGCCGTTCTTTCAAGTTTTCGATGTTTCGAGCAGCCATAACAGCGGGTATAGCGCAGGCAGTTCCTGAAATCAGAGGAACCACACTTTTCCCGCTCAGACCAAAGCGGCGCATCACGCGATCCATTAAAAACACGATCCTGCTCATGTATCCACTTTCTTCCAGCAAGGAAATGAATAAAAACAGGAAGGCGATTTGTGGTATAAAAATAACAATACCACCAATCCCCGGGATAATTCCCTCGGCCAGCAAACTGGTGAACGGACCGGCAGGCAAATGGTTTCCTGTCCATTCGCTCAATTGGGTGAACGACTCATCAATAAAATCCATCGGCACACTGCTCCAGTTGTAAATGGCCTGGAAAACCAATAGCATCACCAGGAAAAAGACCACATAGCCAGCCACGCGGTGTGTCAAAACCCGGTCCAGCACGCTGCGCCAGTCGGTTGCTTTCGAACCGTCAACCTGGTAAACATCCTTCAAAAACCGGTTGATGAAAAGATAGCGGGCAATCGTTTCTTTCTGCTGCAAACGCTTTATTTCAGGTGTCGCCCGCTCCGAGTATGTGTTGGCACTTTGCAGTTCGTCGTCAATCTTGTTCAGGGGCGCATCCTGCGAAGTAACCAGCCACAGCGCGTAAAGATCCTGCTTGGGATAAGCCTGCTGCAAGCGGCCAAAATAAGCCGGATCAATATCTGTCAGATGGATGGTCGCCGCAACAGGCAAGCTTTGGTAGTCTTCCAGCAAGCTTTTGAGCTCCCCGATTCCTGTTTTCTTACGCGAACTGACCAAGACTACTTTCGACTGGATTTTTTTTTCCAGCATCGCTACGTCCAGGGTAATCCCGCGTCGCTCCATTTGGTCGGCCATATTCACCACCAAAATTGCCGGAATCTGAAGATCCTTGATTTGCGTAAACAGAATTAAGTTGCGCTTGAGGTTTTCCACATCGGCCACCACAACCGCTACATCGGGATAATCTTTACTGTTTTTACTAAGCAGGGTTTCAACCACCAACTGCTCATCGGCTGACGACGCATTCAAGCTGTAGGTTCCCGGCAAATCAATGATGTGTGCCTTGGTCCCATTGGGCAGCCTGCAACTTCCTTCCTTCTTCTCCACCGTAATTCCCGGGTAATTTCCAACCTTTTGGTTTAAACCTGTCAACAGGTTGAAGATGGATGTTTTGCCGGTATTCGGATTCCCTATCAGGGCAACATTCAATGGTTTGCTCATCCGTATCTAAACAACTTTAGTGATTTCAATCAAAACGGCTGTCTCTCTCCTGATTGCCAGGTTGTTCCCATTGATATTTAAATATAAGGGATCGCTAAATGGAGCCAGCTGAATCAATTGCACCTCGTTTCCGGGTAAGCAGCCCATTTCCTGAAGCTTTACCGGAATCTGATCGACCGAAAAGTCTCCAATAATCCCCTTTTCGCCTCGCTTTAGGCTGATAATGGTGTCTTTTATTTTTGAACTTGTTATGTTTATCATATCCGGATAGATTAATTTTTGAGGGGCATTAAACTATAAGTGGCACAATGCCAAATGTATTCATAAGCATGCTGATTAAAGCTACCCGGTGTATTCTCATCGTAGGTAGCCTCAACCGTGTATAACTGATCCCAAGGCAATGTGAATGAAACCATTCCATTTTCATCGGTCCATAATTTTTTTGACCATAAATCCGTCATGTAGATGCTGACTTCATTTTCCGGAAGCGGTTTTCCTTGAAACAAGATCTGGAGTTTCACTTCACCATTCACCGCGTAAGCCGACTTGCTGTGATCGATAATTTCAATCCCCTCGGGATTGGTTGATTCCAAAGGTGAAAATGATTGACCAACCACCACTTTGGCTTTGGCGTGATATTGTGGTTTCATAATTCCCATATCGTATTGCGAATAGTCCAGAACCTTCATGTTCTTATTGTCCAGAGCAAGCGTGTAAACGCCCTCCTGCGAAGGAACAAAGGTTGCCAGATAATAGTTGTCTTTTGCCTGAACATCAAGCCCTTTTTTGCTGCCGTCGGGCAAAACCAGCCAAAGTTTAAAGTCAGAAACACTTTGAAACGCATCGCCGTTCACTTCTTCAATAACACCATAAGTATACTCACCAAAACGGACTTTTACTTCATGGGCTGAGTTCAACGTTCCTGAGGCAGAGGTTTCCAACCACATGTAATGGGCAAAACTTGTGGTAACGCCTGCTATTAGTAGCAATAGGGTAAGAATTCCTGATTTCATTTTTAATTACTTTTTTGAATGTTTGTCACATCAATGACTTCCATTGAAATTTCCTTTTCGAAAAACTTCCCATTAAGAATACTTTGAAGTCTTTTTTTATTGAAAGACAAAATTAGTCACGAGCCAGCAGGAAAGCAATCCCCTATTCTTGTGATATTGCAATACGCTTCCACTGTTTTAGCGGCTGACACTCCCCTAAAGTTATGAGTAAGGAAAAGGCTCAAACCAATCCGTTTGAGCCTGTGAAAAATGAGTTTTTGAGTCGGACAGAAATTAAAACACCCCGCGTACATTGGTGGTGCCACCACCTTCGAGTGTGATCGAAACCGGTTTGTTCTGTTTCCAGTTTCCACTCGTAAAATCCGGCACATCAATGGAGTTTGAACGGTTGGCAACCGACCACTCTGAAAGCGGGGTGATCACACTCCACAGCGCGGCATCGTACACATCCTGATCCAGCGGCAGTCCGTTGCGCAGGCAATCGACCAGGCGCCAGTCCATCATGAAATCCATTCCGCCATGACCGCCAACTTTTTTGGCCATTTCCCCGACTTTCAAGACAATTTCAGGCGTGTATTTTTCTTCCAGGGCTTTCATTTCCTCCTCGTCAACCCAACTGTGTCCGAACGAAATTTTCGCCGGCCCCGGGTATTTACGTGCAATTCCTTTAGTACCACTTAGCAAATGAATACGTGAATAAGGCCGCGTGGAAGTCACGTCGTGCTGCACCATAATTGTTTTTCCCTTGTGGGTTTTGATCACCGACGTATTCATGTTTCCCCGGTAGTTTTTGTCACTAAACTCCTTAAAGAAAGAATCTTCTGAAGCCAGTTCGCGGGCACGTTCAGCCATCTGAAAATCAGCTGACGACATGGCTACCAGGTAGTCCATTTGGTCTCCGCGGTTAATATTCATGGCCTGACAAACTGGCCCCAATCCATGTGTTGGATATAAATTGCCATCCCGGTAATTTTCTTTCAGTCGCCACATGTCGTAGTAAGCGTTCTTGTCGAAATTTAGATCAACCAGGTTGTGAATGTAAGCGCCCTCGCCATGAACAAGCTCTCCGAACAATCCCTGCCGGGCCATATTTAGTGTTAAAAGTTCAAAGAAATCGTAGCAACAATTCTCCAGCATCATGCAATGCTGCTGCGTCCGCTCCGACGTCTCAACCAACTCCCACGCCTCGTCCACTGTTTTAGCCGCCGGAACCTCTACAGCCACATGTTTACCTTGTTCCATGGCATACACCGCCATTGGTGTATGCAAATCCCAGGGTGTACAAATATAAACAAGATCAATTTCATCACTCTCGCACAAGGCCTTCCACGAATCTTCCTTTCCGTAATATTCGTTGGCCTCCGGCAAACCAGTATCCTTCAAACGTTTCTGCGCATCTTTCACTTTCTCTTCGCGAATATCGCAGAAGGCTTTGATTTCAACACCCTCAATATGCGACATCCGGACTGGTGCACCCGAACCACGCATGCCTAAACCAATAAAGCCAACGCGTACAACCGGAAGTTTTGGAGCCGCATAATTGCACATATTGAACCGCCCCAGCGTTTTCTTTTTGGAACGATTGGAGTTCAAATTTTCAACACCCAAGCTATTATTCGACCAGGCTGAAATTCCAGTCATGGCTAAACCAACCCCAAGAGTTGTACGCTTCAGAAATGAACGACGATCATTTTTTTCCATTCTTTTTCTATTTAGAAATTAACGCATTGCAATTTGCTTCCATCAGGACCAATTAAATACGACACCGGCAAAAGCTCCTCACTGCTAAAATATGTGATTTTTCAAATTGAATTTTACAAATATATTAAAAGATGTGTGTACGAACACACAATTTTGCTAAAAAACTTTTTCCATCAAAAAATAGGTACTATTTTAGCACCGTGAATCGACAAAATAGAATCTAAAAAATAGAATTACAAAAGATTAGGACACTTCAAAAATTCAATAAACTCATGAATACGAAAAACTTACCTGCATCAACCGAAAAAATACCGCTGCGTATTTTTAATGGCAAAGAAGAAGGCTCAGTTTTTATTGCCAAACAAATTGCCGCCGTTATTAAAGCAAAAAATGAGCTTGGACAAAAGACCGTTTTGGGCCTGGCAACCGGTAGTTCTCCGCTGCGTGTTTACCGCGAACTAATCCGAATCCATCAGGAAGAAGGCCTGAGTTTCAAAAACGTTGTTACCTTCAACCTCGATGAATACTACCAGGTGGAACCTGAAAACAAGGAAAGTTACCACTACTTCATGTACGAACACTTTTTCAATCATATCGACATTGATCCGGAAAATGTTCACATTCCAAACGGCATGTTATCGCCATCTGAAATTGACGAATTTTGCCAGGAATACGACCGGAAGATTGCGTCCTTGGGTAATATCGATGTTCAGCTTCTGGGAATTGGGCGCTCTGGACACATCGGGTTTAACGAACCCGGTGCAACAGAAACCACCACAACCCGACTCGTCAAACTCAATAAAATTACCATTGACGATGCCGCAGAAGCTTTTGATGGTGAAGAACATGTGCCGCTGCGGGCAATCACCATGGGTGTAAAAACGATTCTGAATGCCAAGAAGATTTTCATGGCGGTTTGGGGTGAATCCAAAGCAGAAATATTGGCCAAAGCAATTGAAGGACCGGTTGGCAGTGATGTGCCAGCCTCCTATTTACAAAAACATCCGGATGTACTTTGCATTGTTGACGAACCAGCAGCTTCGAAACTGACCAAGTTTCAAACACCGTGGCTAACCAATTTTTGTACCTGGGACAGCCACATGAAGAAAAAAGCGGTCATCTGGCTTTCGAAAAAAACCAACAAGCCCATGCTGAAGCTGACCGATAATGATTATAAACAATGGGGACTGGCCGATTTATTGAAAACAGCAGGCTCGGCTTACAATGTAAATATTGATATTCACAACCAGATTCAGCAAACCATTACCGGATGGCCGGGTGGAAAGCCCAATACCGATGATAAAGTGAGACCCGAACGGTCCAGTCCCTTTCCCAAGCGATCGATTATTTTTAGCCCTCACCCCGATGACGATGTGATTTCGATGGGAGGAACCTTAATTCGTCTGGCTGATCAAGGACATGAAGTTCACGTTGCCTATCAAACATCAGGTAACATTGCCGTATTTGATGACGATGCGCATCGTTTCACTGATTTTTTACTTGGGTTTTCAAAAAAATTCAATATTGCCGAAGATGCGATTCAAAGCTTGCATCAGGAGATTGTTGACACCATTAAAAATACGCATGCAGAATCGAACAGCAATGAAAAAGTCTTGAAAATAAAAGGACTGATCAGACAGGGTGAAGCGTCGGCCGCCTGCCGGTTTTGCGGTGTAAAAAATGAGAACGCCCATTTTCTGGAACTGCCTTTTTACGAAACAGGTCATGTCATTAAAAAAGAATTATCTGAAGAAGACGTAGACATCATTGTCGATCTTATGCAAAAAATCAAACCACACCAAATCTTTGCCGCAGGCGATTTGCATGATCCGCATGGAACCCACGCTGTTTGTTTAAATGCGATTTTCAGAGCTATCGACCGGTTAAAATCTGAAGACTGGATGAAAGACTGCTATGTTTGGCTTTATCGTGGAGCTTGGCACGAATGGGAAATTGAAGATATTGAGATGGCCGTTCCGATCAGCCCCGAAGAGCTGATGAAAAAGCGGAAAGCAATTTTCAAACACCAGTCACAAAAAGATTCTCCAGTATTTCCGGGAAAAGACAAAAGAGAGTTTTGGCAGCGGGCTGAAGACCGTAACCGCAACACAGCCAGACTATATGACAAACTTGGATTGACGGAATACGAAGCCATAGAAGCCTTCAAACGGTACAAATTCTAATCATCGAAAAAATGGATCACACGCATATAAATACCATCATTAAGCAGTTTGAAGTGCAGGGAGAAATAGCCGACGTGCAAACGTACGGTTCAGGGCACATTCATGAAACCTTCCGCTTGAAAAACAAACAAGCGGAACAGCCTGACTACATTCTTCAGAAAATCAACAACTCCATATTCACCAATGTGGACGCCCTGATGCATAATATTGAAACGGTTATCAATCATTTGCATCAGAAAGGAGACGGGGTGACTTCTCAAAATGAAACGCTGTCGCTGGTTCGAACCAAAGAAGGAAAGAGTTATTATCAACATGCCGATGGCAGCTTTTGGCGGGTATACCTGTTTTTGAAAGGCACGAAAGGTTACGACCTGATAGAAAATGACAAGCAAGCGCGTGAAGGCGGAAGGGCATACGGACAATTCATCGCTGACTTGGCCGATCTCGATCCGACCAAAATTCATGAAATACTGCCCGATTTTCATAATATGGAACACCGGCTCAACCAGTTAGATGACGCAATTGCCCGCAATCCGGTAAAGCGGCTGAACGAGGTGAGACCTGAAATCGATTTTGTGAAGGCCAGAGCCGAGCGGATGAAAAGAATCAAACAAATGGGCGATGCAGGGAAACTTCCTTTACGAATAACACATAACGACACCAAGTTTAACAATGTGTTGCTGAACGAAAACAATGAAGCGCAATGTGTGATCGATCTGGACACCATCATGCCCGGCTATATTGCCTTTGATTTTGGCGATGCCGTGCGCACCATTATTAATACAGCCGAAGAGGACGAAAAAGACCTCGAAAAAATCCAACTCAACATGGGCTTGTTCAAGGCTTTTACGGAAGGTTTTATTGAAAAAACGCAAGCAATCCTCACCGAAAACGAAGTCTACTCGTTGTCGCAAAGCTGCTTGATGTTGCCATTCATCATGGGAGTTCGATTCCTGACCGACTATATTGACGGGGATCACTACTATAAGATTCATTCGCCGCACCATAACTTGCAACGGGCCCGGGCTCAGTTCGAATTGGTGAAAAAGCTGGAGGAGAACTTTGAAGAAATACAGCAAACCATTCTAAACATAAGCAAAAAAACATGCATTTAGAAATTCCTAAACTCAATTTCCCCGTTCATCACACCCGAGAACTGAAGACTGTTTTTGAAGCATTGCCCAAAATTCCGCTGGCTTGCTTTTCGTGGGATACACCAACGTCAAAACCTGACGTTGGATTCAAAATTGCCCACAACAATGAGACGGTATTTCTACACTTCCAGGTTCGCGAGGATGAGATGCTCGCCCGGTATAGCCAACACAATCAGCCTGTTTATACGGATAGCTGTGTTGAGTTTTTTATCGCTTTTAACGATGATCCAAACTATTACAATTTCGAATTTAACAGTTTGGGAACCTGTTTGGCAGCCTGGGGGCCCAACCGCAATCAACGGGAGCCTATCGCCCCTGAATTGCTCGATCAGATTCAGACCAGAACAACCACCAGCAGGCTGAATCAAGGACAATCTCCTCGTTTCGACTGGCAAATATGCATTCAGTTACCGGTGTCAGTTTTCATTCACAACAAAATCAGCCAATTATCGACAACCAAGGCAAGAGCCAATTTTTACAAATGTGGCGATGATCTTTCAGAGCCTCATTTTATAAGCTGGAAAAAAATTGAAACGAGCACCCCGGATTTTCATCAACCAGCTTATTTCGGAGAATTATCATTTCTTTGAACCAACAGGACTGACACGATGAAATGTTCGTCCTGGTATAAGATTAATCTGTATTTTTGCACCATTACCTTGCTGATTTAGCTTGTTATGGAGAATAAAGAAATCAATAAAAATATTGTCAGGATAAAGGATATTGCAGAAAAGGCCGGTGTGTCAACCGGAACCGTAGACCGGGTACTTCACAACCGCGGAAGGGTTTCGGAAGACGTACAGCAACGGGTTTTGGGCATCGCCAAGGAATTAAACTACGAACCCAACATGCTGGCACGGGCATTGGTTTCAAAACGCGAATACCGGATTGCAGCCTTGGTTCCAGACGCAACGCTTGATGACTTTTGGGAAGGACCAATCCAAGGCATTCAAAAAGCCGTAACCGAACTTCGGCAATACGGCCTTACCGTAAAATATCACGTGTTCAATCAGTTCAATGTTGATTCGTTTAAAGAAGAAGCAGAAAAGATCACAGGTTTAAACTATGATGGCATCTTGCTTGCTCCTCTTTTTTACCGGGAGTCACTCACCTTCCTCAACCGGTGGAAGCACCAGGGTGTCCCTTTTAACCTGTTCAATACCCACATCCCCGACTATGAGCCGCTGGCTTACATTGGCCAGGATTCTTATCAAAGTGGTGTGCTGGCCGGCAAACTGCTACATTATGGCTATCCGGGAACCGACGCGATAAGTTTCGTCATTGCCCATATTGATGAAGATGTAGCCAACTCGTCACACCTGATTAAGAAAGAACAAGGCTTTCTGGACTATTTTGAACAAGCGGGCAATCCGAACTTCAAAGTTGTACGGGCCGATCTGCAGAATAGCAAAAATAAGGACTTCTTTGCCCAACAATGGGATGAACTGTTGCAGAAAAATCCCAACACCAAAGGAATTTTCGTAACCACCTCCAAAGCATACACCGTGGCCAATTACCTGCAAAGCCGACCAACCCTCAGCCTACGACTTGTTGGTTACGACTTGCTGCAAAAAAACCTGAATTATTTGAATCAAGGTGTCATCAACTTTCTAATCAATCAAAATCCCAAAGGGCAGGGTTATTATGGCATCTATCTGCTGATTGACCATTTGGTTTTCAAGAAAAAAATAACTCCGATTAAGTACCTCCCTCTGGATATCATTACAAAAGAAAACCTACATTATTATGTGGAATCAGAACTTTAGGCAAAAAACAGTTGTTCCCACTCAATAATTGAAAAAAAACAGAAATATTTAATCAAACCGGCCATCAACCATCCAACTAAAACGGCATCTTTGTGTTTAGCAATGACAAAAAGCTATACACTGAATGAACATCACCATCGAAAATATCTTACTGGTAGGATCATTGCTCCTTCTTATTAGCATTCTGATTGGAAAAACGTCCTACCGTTTTGGAATACCTACCCTGGTTCTGTTTTTGTTTGTAGGAATTTTGGCCGGATCGGAAGGAATTGGCAAGATCTATTTCGATAATCCCCGACTTGCACAATTTATTGGTGTTGTTTCTCTTAATTTCATCCTGTTTTCAGGTGGTTTAGATACCAACTGGAAAGCCATTAAGCCTGTTCTGTGGCAAGGAATCTCCCTCTCCACGATGGGCGTGCTACTTACCGCTGTATCACTCGGGACTTTCGTCTGGCTGGTCACCGACTTTACCATTTACGAAGGATTGCTTTTGGGAGCCATTGTTTCATCAACGGATGCAGCTGCGGTATTTTCGATATTACGTGCCAAAAATTTAGCGCTGAAAAATCAACTAAAACCCACGCTGGAGTTGGAAAGCGGAAGTAACGACCCCATGGCCTACGTATTAACCATCGCTTTTTTGGCATTGGTTGTCAATCCGGAATTAAGCCTGATTTCTGTTATTCCCCTTTTTCTTAAACAAATGCTGCTGGGCGCTTTGGCCGGTCTTTTTTTTGGGAAGCTAAGCAAATTTGTGATCAACAAGATCCAACTAACCTACGAAGGAATCTATCCAGTGTTAGCCATTGCCCTGATGTTTATCACCTTCTCCGCCACTGATTTTATCGGGGGGAACGGGTTTCTGGCGATTTACATTTGTGCGGTTTACCTGGCCAACCACGATTTTATCCATAAAGGGACAATCATTAAAATGTTTGACAGCCTGGCATGGCTGATGCAGATTGTGCTTTTCCTGACTTTGGGGCTGCTGGTTTTTCCGTCTCAAATTCTACCGGTAATCGGTATCGGACTGGTTATTTCGTTGTTTCTGATATTGATTGCCCGCCCAGTCAGTGTATTGATTGCCCTGATTCCCTTCCGAATGAAGCTCCGCAGACGATTCTACATTTCCTGGGTCGGACTGAGGGGAGCTGTTCCAATTGTTTTTGCCACCTACCCGCTACTTGCCGGAATTGAAAAAGCCGATATGATTTTTAACATCGTCTTTTTCATCTCCTTAACTTCGGTACTGCTTCAGGGTACAACGCTCAACCTGATTGCCAAATGGCTAAACGTATCGTTACCGGAAGCAAAAAAGCCCGAAGATATGCTCGACACCTTCCTGTCGGAACAAGCTAAAAAGGTGATGCAAGAGATCACCGTTCCGGAAGATGGATTTGCCAGCGGCAAAAAAATTGTAGACTTGCACTTCCCCAGAACCGCCCTGATTGCCATGATTAACCGAAACAAAGAATACCTGACCCCTAACGGATCGACCGTCATTGAACCTAATGACACACTCGTCATTTTGGCCGACACCCAGCAAGCTATGAATGAAGTACATGAAGCACTTCAAACTTCGCCCAAACTGAAATAGGCAGACAGTTAATATTCTATCGACATCATCTGCTATTTGAAATCCCGAGATGGAAAAAGCTCGCCCTGTACGGGTTTTCCGGTAAAGGTCTTTTTCGTTCCTGCGTTTTCCATCAAGTTCTTTTCATCAGGGCGCGCCGGCTTATGGACAGATCCGATATCGCGTCCCTCGGTATCCAGCCTCATAATTTCGTTTAGGTTATAACAGGAATTGACCACTACGTGGATCACTTCGCCTTCGATCTGCAATTTGCCCGCCACCATGAGCAAACGGGCCTGAAGGATTTCCTTACGGTACTTTTCGAAAATGTTTTGCCAAACCACCAGGTTGGCAAAGCCGGTTTCATCTTCAAGGGTGATGAACAAAACGCCCTTGGCTGTTCCCGGACGTTGGCGGACGGTGATCAGTCCGCATACCTTAACAGGCATGCCGTTTTTCATCCTGATTAAGCTTGAAGTGGGGGTAACCTGCAACTGATTCAGCTTTAGCCGTACAAAGCTAACCGGGTGGGCTTTAAGCGACAGCGAAGTGCTGGCGTAATCCTGGATCACATGCTCTCCGGCTGTCATCCGGGGCAGCTCGATGCTCCCTTCGCTTTCGTTCTCTGAAGGTGTTCCGGCAAATACTCCGGTTGGATGGTCGTGAAGGGCGGAAACATTCCACAGTGCCTGCCTGCGGTCGAGGCCGATGGACCGGAAAGCATCCGCATCGGCCAGGCGTTCCAGTGCCGATGGCGAAACGCCTGCATTGAGCAGATCATTCACGTTTCTGTAGGGTAAAAGCCGGCTGGCAACCAACCACTGAATGTCTTCTTCGCGCAGACCCTTAACCTGCCGAAACCCCAGGCGGACAGCGCGGTATACACCTGTCTGTTCTTCCAGAGTATTGTCCCAATGCGAATGGTTAATATCCACCGGCCTCACTTCCACCCCATGCCTGCGGGCATCGATGACAAGCTGCGCGGGCTGGTAGAAACCCATCGGCTGGCTGTTGAGCAGCGCGGCAGCAAATACATCCGGATAATAACATTTGATCCACGAAGATACATAAACCAGCAGCGCGAAGCTGGCTGCATGGCTTTCTGGAAAACCATAACTTCCAAAGCCTTCGATCTGTTTGAATACCCGTTCGGCAAACTCGTGGGTATATCCATTTTTCACCATCCCGCCAACCAGTTTTTCCCGGTACCAGCTAACCTTTCCTTTTGACTTAAAAGTAGCCATGCTCCGGCGTAAACCATCGGCTTCGGCGGGTGTAAATCCTGCCGCAACAATGGCAATCTCCATGGCCTGTTCCTGAAACAAGGGGACTCCCAAGGTCCGTCCCAAAATACCTTCCAGTTCTTTTGAAGGAAATTCCACTGGCTCCTGACCATTACGTCGCCTTAAATACGGATGTACCATGTCTCCCTGGATGGGGCCCGGCCTGACAATTGCCACTTCAATAACCAGGTCATAGAACGTTTTGGGCTTCAGGCGGGGCAGCATCGACATCTGCGCGCGGCTTTCGATTTGAAAAACCCCGACCGTGTCGGCATGGCCAATCATTTCATACACCTTCGGATCATCCTGCGGAATGTTAGCCAGCGTAAGATCGAGACCGTAATGCTGCCTGGCCAGGTCAAACGCCTTGCGGATGCAGGTGAGCATGCCCAAGGCCAGCACATCCACTTTCATAAAACCCAGCGCTTCAATGTCGTCCTTGTTCCATTCAATGCAGGTCCGGTCTTCCATGCGGGCATTCAGAATGGGGCACAACTCGTGCAACTTTCCCCGCGTGATCACAAATCCGCCGGTGTGCTGCCCCAGTTGTCGCGGAAAGCCAATATACTGCCCGGTAAGTTCCAGCACCTTGCGCAGGTGTGGATCATTGGCATTGAAACTGCCGGATGGTACAGGTTTCCCGCGGAACCAATCCTCCGTGAACTCATATTTCGATTTGGAAAGAACATTGATCGCATCGGTGGATAAGCCCATCACCTTTCCCACATCGCGCACAGCCCCTTTCCAGTGCACCTGCGTAACCGTAGCCACAATGCCGGCCCGGTCACGCCCGTATTTGTCGTAGATGTACTGCATAATTTCCTCCCGGCGCTCATGTTCAAAATCCACATCAATATCAGGCGGTTCGTTACGTTCGTCGCTCATAAACCGGGCGAACAGCAATTTGAATTTAGAAGGATTTACCGAAGTGATACCCAGGCAAAAGCAAACCACCGAGTTGGCTGCCGAGCCACGGCCCTGACACAAAATTCCCCGGGCTTTGGCTTCGCGTACATAATCATACACGGTCAGGAAATAAGAGGCGTAATCTTTCCGCCCGATAAATTCCAGCTCCATATCGATGGTGTCTTTGATTTTTTCTGGAACCGTCTCACCAAAACGCTCTTTGGCACCCTTCCAGACCAGGTAAACCAGTTCCTCCATCGGCGTGCGTCCTTCGCTGGTAATTTCTTCCGGATAACGATATGTCAATTCATCCAGTGAAAACTGACAGGCCTGAGCTATTTCCTGTGTTCGGTCAATCGCTTTGGGATATTGCCGGAAAAGACGTCCCATTTCTTCGATGGGTTTCAGGTAACGTTCCGCGTTTTGGTGTAGTTTGAACCCTGCGGAATGGATGGTGCATTTCTCCCGGATGCAGGTCAACACATCCTGCAATTCCCGCCGTTCAGGTGAATGATAATGCACATCATTGGTCGCCACCAGGGGTACTCCCAGCTTGGCTTCGAGCTGAGCGAGGCGAAACAACTTCTTATGGTCGTTGCCGCTGTACGAGAAGCTTGTCCCAAGGTAAAGGCTGATGCCCAAGGCTTCTTTGTATTCCTCCAAAGCCTTGATAAACTCGGGTTGAAAATCGAAATTGGCGTTGAGTGATGCTGGTGGCAGCACGATGAATTTCATGCCTTTTGCCTGATCATAGACGTCTGCTTTATACAAGTGACATTGGCCCTTTTCCGCCCGGAGGTTCCCTTTGGTCAGCAGGAAGGAAAGGCGACTGTAGGCATCTTTGTCAGTGGGATAAGCCAGCAGGCTTGGTCCATCCAGCAGGTCGAGCCGGCATCCGGGAATTAAACGGATGGCCTTTCCCCGTGCTGCCGCATGGGCGCGGACAATACCTGCCAGCGTGTTGCGGTCGGTAATGGCAATCGCCTGGTAGCCCAAGTCCGCTGCTCGTTCCATAAATTCCTCCGGATGCGAGCCTCCACGGAGAAAGGAGAAATTGGAGGTTACCTGTAGCTCTGTATAGTTCATGTTAGTTTCGAGTTCCGAATTTCCGGGTCCTGACTACAATCTACTGACTGACGAGCATTAAAGCTTTCCTGCGTATAAGCAACCGATTAGATCAACAACATACCCGGCACTCGTATTATTTGTCCCGTTCAGGGACGTTCTTATGCCTGACTCCTTTTTCAAATTTTTTCCTTCGATATTCATCATTGAAAATTTATTATTTGCTATTTACACAGATCCTTCTTGTGCCTAATTAACCCCTGGCAGTTCTCTTAATAATGGCCTTTATTACTCTCCAGGCACCTTCACGCAAAAAATCCGTGTATGAACCACTGGTTTCTCTCGCCTCCGTAAAGTCCAAGCCTGAACAGCCAGTAACGCGCACCGCTTTCATCCTCCACCTGGTAATAGTCTCTTGGTGGCCCGGTTTGAAGCCACCATTCCTGTTCGATCCGTTCCGGGCCGTCTGCCCGGGCAATCCTGATGATCTCTCCCCGGAACCGGAAGTGCAACGGCGGATAGTCTGGCAGCGGAACCATCACCTCAATGGGTTCGGGCCGGGGTAGCAGATGGAGCGGACGGGGACGATCAGTGCGCCATTCCGTCTCCGGTTGCTCTTCCAGGCAAGTAACCTCTTTTATAGAATGCTCCGGCCAGTGATGCTCTTGTGGCAGGTACCGGTGAATGGCCTTTGTCCCCATTTTGCCGGCAATGTTGTCCAGTAACTCAGCAATGGCAGCCTGATCACTGTTTCCCATACCCCATAAAGCTTCCTGTGCTTCACTGACATCCTCAACCAGCGTTGCTTCCAGTACGAACAGCTCAATGCCAAGCGCCGGTTCAATATCAGGGATTTTCAGTTCGAATAGTTTGAACAGGTGTGCCACATTGCGCGATGCCCGGTTGGTTCCGACGCTGATTTGCACGGTTTCCCCATCGATGCGATACCCTTTGAACGTTCCCATGCGCATGCCTTTTCCTTCCCTGAAAAACCGTTCACGCAGCATTTCCAGCAGGCGTTTGAGGGCAATTTCAATCCCTCCAGCCGTACGGATGGGCTCCAGGCAAGGCAGCCGCTCCTGATAAACCGGGGCCGGTTGCACGGCTTGCAAAACTTCGGGTTCCGTACCCAAAGCCTGTCCCAGCCGGGAAAGCAGGGCATCGCCAAATCGCCGGCGCAGGTTCGTCCGGGGAATACCAGTCAACTGCCCGATTTGCCTAAACCCGAGCTTTTCCAAACGCTGTAAGATGAAAGGATCCAATCGTAAAGCAGCAGGAGAAAGTGCATGGAGCGCATCGGCCTGCCTGCCAGGTTCAACAATTGGATTGTTTCGTCCGTAGCGTGCCACGGCCCATGCAGCACCGATGGTATCGGCTATTGCGCCATGCACATCGTATCCACCTTTGTGCAGGCGAGTTGTGATCGATTCCAAATAAGCAAGTTCCCCTCCCCACAAATGTGAACAGCCGGATAGGTCCAAAATCAGCCCGTCCGGCGGATCAGTGGCGACAACTGGTGTATAGCGAAGGCACCATTCCGCAAGATCTTTCAGCAGTTTGCCTTCCGCTGCCGGATCATCGGGAAACACTTCCACTGAAGGAAGGATGGCCCGTACATCGGCCACCACCATGCCCGGTTTAATGCCTTCTTTACTCAGGGCACGGCTCGACGCCCGGACCACCATCCGGCCACGTTCGGGAGCATAAAGCAAAAAAGGGTTGTCCCAAAGTTCGGGATGCAGCCGGACCAGCCTGTCAGTGGCAAAATGAGGGAACCATATGGACAGGTAGCGTTTAGGCATAATGCTTTTCCTTTTTTGATGATTGTGATTCTGAAACAGCCTGACTTGGGGCAGCGACTTGCCTGAATGCTCCGGCCCGCCACTCCAGCTGCCATCTTCCCGGACGGCCGTTGCGAATTTTCTCCAGCTCCACTTCCCAACGGGGAAAACCTACGCCGGGCAGTTTGCCGTCCGGTTGGCTAGGCAAGGGACTGATCCTCCACCGGGATACACAGGCCAGTGTACTACTCATTATACCCGGACGGCAGCGGTGCACAAAGCCGGTCACCCGGCTGTCTTCAACGGCCAGTTGCAACCGTCGGGACTCGGCAAAGCTGATATCCTTCAGTTCAGCAACAACAGCTGCAAGTGTTTTACATTTCAGGCCCTGCTCCATCACCCAAAGGGCGTCCTTGTCGCGCCTGACATCAATAAAAATGATACGATGCGGTTCAATTCCAAAGAACTTTAATGCAGGAGGAAACAGTTTTCGCCCCTTGCTAATCCACAGGCAACTACCACCTTTTTTCATGAGGACATGCAAAAGTCCGGACAGGAAGCCATTCGAAGCAGCGGCACATGCTTCTGTTGAGCTGACAAACTCGTGTACCGTCCCGGTAGGAAAAGTGTTGCCGGGAAATGTCGCGTTCATCGACCCCAATCCAAAATCAAGCCGTTGCCCTTCCATCCCGGAACTAAATCCCTCCATGGTCATAATTTTCTCTCTCAGTTGCCTGATCACCTCTTTTTTTCCGCCCAACTCCTTCATAGTTTGAAAATTATTCTTAGATTTGTTATTATTAATAACAATTCATTGTTTATAAATATAACAAATGAATAGCAGAACGCAAAAAATTTTCTTCGCCGGAAACATCAAATTTCTCCGTGAACGGCGTAAAATGAGCCAGGAAGCACTTGCAGCAAAGTTGGGATTAACCCGTGCAAAGTTGGCAGCCATTGAAGCTGGCAACACCAAGTCGCCGCAACCGGGAGATTACCTGAATTTTTCAGAATTTTTCAAAATCAGTATTGATACCCTGCTAAAGATTGAGCTTTCAAAATTGGGAGAAATGAAGCTTCGGGAGTTGGAAGCGGGAAACGATGTGTATATCCGCGGAGGCAACCTCCGGGTACTTGCGATTTCGGTGGACCGGTCAAACAATGAAAACGTGGAGTATGTTCCGGTAAAAGCCAAGGCGGGATACATGGCAGGATACAACGACCCGGAGTTTATTGCGTCACTTCCCAAGTTCTCAATTCCGAACCTGCCGGCTCAGGGAACATTCCGCGTCTTTCCTTCGACCGGGGATTCGATGCTGCCTGTCCCCGAGAACAGTGATATTATTGCCCAATATGTAGCAGACTGGACAAGCATCAAGCCGGATACGCCCTGCATCATTATCCTGAAAGGGCAGCAGGATTTTGTTTTTAAAATGGTAACGGTGCATGCAGACGGCACCATCCTGCTGAAATCACTGAACACCGTATATACTCCTTACACTGTAGATGCCAATGATGTCATGGAGATCTGGCGGTTTTACGCCTATACCAGCAGGGAAATGCCGGAAGCCCGGTCCGAAATGGCAACGGTGCTGACTGCCATTAGAAGTTTGGAGGAAAAAATTGGGCAACGATCGAATTCTTAGGAACACCATCTTATCTTCTCCTTAAAATAGGGATGGACTTTATAATTTATGCGTGGTTTCTTTCACTTGCCCAAGATTGGAAATGCCCATATTTAACGAACAGCAAGCCGATTGGATGGCAATCACAAAAAAAAACTCACCGGGTGAATACTGTTCGCCCGGTGAGTAGAATTTTAGCTCAGCAAATTCATTTTTCCTTCAGTCACCAGTTTCAGGATCAGCTCGCCAAACAGCGTATTGGCCCAGGCAAACCACGACCGGGTGAAATTGGCTGGATCGTCTTTGTGGAATGTTTCGTGCATAAAACCGGTATCAGCATCGGTATTGCGCAGGGTTTTAATACACCAGGCAATTTCCTTGTCATCCGAGCTGGTCATCGCCCGCATAATAATACTCATGGGCCAAACCATGTCGTAACCTACGTGCGGGCCACCAATACCTTCGGCTGCTTTTCCCTTAAAGAAATACGGGTTGTCTTCGCTCCAAACCAGCTTGCGTGTATTCTGATAGATTTCATCATCTTTGTCAACCAACCCAAGGTAAGGAAGTGCCAACAAACTAGGCACATTGGCATCATCCATGAAAGTAACATTACCAAAACCATCTACCTCAAACGCATATACCTTTCCATATTTCTTATGATCTGCAATTGCGTATTCCTTAATTGCTGCATCCACTTCTTTGGATAAAGCCAAACATTCTTTCGCAAAAACCTTATCACCTGTAACTTCATCGCTGATTTCAGCCATTTGCCTCAACGAAACCACAGCAAACAAGTTGGAAGGAATCAAAAAGCCATAGGTCGTTGCATCGTCCGAGGGACGAAAAGTTGAGTTAATCAATCCCACAGGTTTTAATGGGCGGCCATATCCGTGATTGGACACGGTATCCAACTGCTGGGGTGTTTCCCGCTGAAATTTGTAAGGCCCCAAATCATCTTTGCGTTGTTGTTCTTTGAAAGTCTTCACAATTAAGGCTGCCGCCTGCTCCCAGTCTGCGTCAAACACGCTCTTGTCGCCGGTTGTTTTCCAGTAGTTGTAGGCCAGGCGAACGGCGTAACACAGGGAATCAATTTCCCATTTACGTTCGTGCAAACCTGGCTTCATATCGGTCAGGTCGCTCATCCAGTGCACTTCCTCTTCTTTCGTCTTGTTGAAAGCATTGGCATATCGGTCCAGCAACACGCATTGCGTTTGACGGTGCACCACCCCGGCCAGCAGCGACTTCAGCTCCTGATCTTCATTGGCCAAGGGCAAGTAAGGCCATACCTGCGCCGTGGAATCGCGCAACCACATAGCATGAATGTCGCCGGTAATCACAAAGGTGTCCGGCTTTCCGTTCTGCATGCTGTACTCCACAGTCGTATCGAGCGTATTGGGGAAGCAATTTTCAAACATCCAGGCCAGCTTCGGGTCTTTTAGTTTGGCTTTGGTATCGGCAATGGTTCTGTCCACCGCTTTCGACGTAAAATTACGTTTTCCGATCGCGGGACGGTTGGTTACATAACTTGCTTTGCCTGCAGCGGCAAATGCTCCGGATCCTGCAACAGCCAATCCGGCCACCGTTAAACTTCCGGTTTTTAAAAAATCTCTTCTTGTTGTCATATCAGTAGTTTCAAATTCCAAAATTCAAATTGTTTATAGAAGAAGTAAGCTTGAAGGATCGTCATTCCAATGAAGATCGGCATCTGCCAGTTCGACTTTCCCCGTTGATACTCCTTACTCCGTTTTAATCGTCAATTTTTTCCCTTTTTTCAGTTCGTCGTGTGAAATGAAATAACCATCAACCAGCTGTTCACCAATGCTTATTCCGGTTATCTTCCGGCCAGTTCCAGTCTTCTGAATAGTAAAACTGGTTTGATCATCCAGCTTGAAATCAATCTGATCAAACAAGGGAACAGACACAATGTATTCGGCATCTCCTGGTGAATACGGATAAATTCCCATGGCCGCGAAAACATACCAGGACGACATTTCTCCCGCATCATCCATGCCGCATAGTGCAAGGCCATGTTCCCCCATTCCGTAAAAATGGTTCATGATACTATCAAGCATGGCCTGCGACTTTTCGGGCTTATCAACAAAGTGATAAAGATACGGAAAGCTGTGATCTGGCTGATTTCCGTGGCAATATTGTCCGATAAACGATGAAACGTTTCGGGCGATGTAATTGCCATTCCAAGGGATGCTGAACAGTGAATCGAGCTTGCCCTCGAATTCGGCTTCATCTTTATACAAGCCGATTAACCCTTCGGTATCATGCGGGGCAAAAAAGGACGACTGCCAAGCGTTGGCTTCGCGGTATAGGTATTCGTAGTACGGATACTCCGGGTTGAAGTTGTCCACCCAGTCACCGTTTTCGAGGCGACCCCGCATTAATCCGGTTGAAGGATCAAACAGGTTTTTGTAGTTTGAAGTACGCTTCATCAGCATCTGGTAATCCTCTTCGCGGTTCAATTCTTTAGCCAACAGGGCCAGCGAGTAATCGTCGTAAGCATATTCGAGGGTTTTAGTCACGCCGGCTTTCGCTTTGGTTTCCACATGTGGATTCTCGACTTCCGGAGTAGAAATGTAACCCTTTTCAATGTATTCCAAAATATGTGGCCGCGTGCCGCCTTCTTTGGTGGCATTGTTTAAGAGCAGCTTATAAGCGCTTTGCACATCGTAGCCCCTGATTCCGCGCAGGTACGAACCTGAAATAAAGGGCGCGGCGTGATCGCCATGGAAAAAGGTTGGCATGAACCCAGTCTTCTCTCCTTTATCGATCAATGACTGGATGACATCGTTGGTGACATCGGGCGACAACATGCCCAGCAACACCAACTTGTTCCGGTAGGTATCCCAAAGCGACGGATTAGTATAGTAGCGAAAATCCTTTTTAACCACCTCCCCACTTTCGTCGGTAAATTCGCCATTCACATCGCTGCGCAAAGCCGGCCAGAGAAACGAACGGTAGAGCGACGAGTAGAACAGCTCCTTCTGCCTTTCGGTGCCGCCGGTCACCTGAATCTTCGATAACAGTTCTTCCCAAATTTGGCTGGCTTCATCTTTTACTTCTGAAAAACTTTTTGAACCTACTTCCGCTTCCAGGTTTTCTTTGGCATTTTTGGTGCTGACAAACGAAAGGCCAATTTTGATTTCCAACGGTTGATCGGAATCTTCGAAGGTCACCACCGAAATTTCGTTCCGTTCGCTGCCTTGTGATTCAATGTTCCTTATTGAATGATTGGTCTGCGCGTAAAAGTAAATTTTGCCACCCGTTTGCTGATATCCCTGAAACGCTTGTTCTCCTCGCTGTTCAATCTGCCAGTCCCTCACCCGTTCGTTGGATCGGGTTAACTGAGCTACAAGCTTTTTGGGCTGATCCGCTTCAAAAGTGTATTTGTGGTACCCGCATCGCAGGGTCGAAGTCAATTCAGCATGAATTCCGTAGCGCTCAAGCTGCACTTGGTAATAACCCGGTTCGGCCGACTCACTTTCGTGACTGAAAGCCGAGCCAAAATCTTGGGGATCCACCTCACCGGTGACCGGCAAAAACGGGATGTGACACAGGTTCCAGTGTCCTTTATTGGTGTGGGTGAAGCTCAGAATCTTTTCGTCTTCATACTCATACCCGGCACCGCTTCGCCACTCGGTAATTGGGCTCAACTGTACCATGGCATTCGGCAGCGAGGCTCCCGGATACGTTAGGCCAGCCCAAACTCGCCAGTCCTTTGGCGGTTTGTACCCCACATCAATGCTGTCCTGCAGCGGAGCAGTTCCCAGAAAAGGGTTGACGTAGCTGGTAAGTTTTTTTTCTCCTTCGGACGAGCTGTTCATATTTACCGAAGTACAACTTACAGCCGAAATTAAAATTGTTAGAATCAATAATGTTTGTTTCATATTCAACGTTTTCTATTAAAAAATCAATTTATCAGCATTTTAGCGTGGTATGACTTACTTTCTGAAGTAATACGAATAAAATAAATTCCGGGAATGTTGACTGAAGGGATGAGCGCAATCAGTCCATCTCCGGTTACCAGTTTTGACTCAAATAATTGAATCATCTGCCCGGATTGGTTGTATATTGATACATTACAAACTTGACCGGCTTTCTCTGGCAATTGTATTCTTAATTCTGTCCCGCTTGATGCCGGGTTTGGGAAAACAGTAACAGCAAGATTTGTTTCCTTACTTTGATCTTCGCTCACAGCAGTCGGGACATTTTCTGAATAAAACGCTACATTCAGAAACGAAGAGGCTGCTGCCGCCTGTCCCATCATTCCAATTTCCGAAGGGTTTAAGTTCGTACGGTACAAATTCCATTTGCCTTTTGAATCGTCATAATCCCCCGCATAATAACCACGTTTGTCTCTGTTGTTTGCGCTAAGAAAATCCATTATATCCGCGGCAATTGAGAAGAACTCCTGCTCCGCCGTTTGCTGATACATATCCAACAAGGCATCAATCATATCGTCTCCACCCCAGAAAGAAATTTCACTGAGTCCTTGTCCCGGTTTGTACCATTTATTGATGCAGCTAATCATCATTTCATGGGCGTCATCCAAGTATTTTTGTTCTTTGGTTATTTTATACAGTAAAATGGCATTCTGAATCACCACTGTTGTTTGATAAGCACGGTAGCCTCCTCCCCGCTGGGTTGAGCCATTGACAATTCCATCCAGCGACCAGCTTCCGTTTTGATAGTAACTCGCTTGATTGAATAATTTAGTGCTTGCATCCTTAATCTTGACAGCATAGTCGTTTTCTGTTTCATAGTAAGCCAGCGCTTCATTCAGGTACCTGGTTTCACTTGTTATCTGATACAATTTGGCGGCTGCATAGCTGGTATAATTAACCGACATGGAGAAGAGCATCCCAAAACCGAGTTGATTTTCGTGCTGTGGGATGGCATATCGGTTGTCGCGTATTCCATTGTTAAATTCATAGGCTATTTTCAGGTTTTCCAGCGTCTTCTGATCTTGCGCCAAATCATGAATATGGCAAAACGGCATCATTAGTTGTCCGTTATCATCATAGAAACGCTCGCCACTATTTCCCGGAAGCACTGCAAAACCAGTCCTACCTGCTTCGGTAGTTTTATATCCTTCGATGGCCCCGAGATAATCGAAAAGCATGGATTCATACTTATCAGGGTTTACTTTCCAGGCGTTCACTAAGGCCCTCAACATATGCGAGGCAGGCCAAACAAAGCTTGTTCCCTGGATAAACTGATAGGAAGCATCGATCGATTCAGCATATAATCCATTGCTTTTGTTATAAAATTCATTATGAATTTTATCTAAAAGTTGCTCTCCATAATATTGATATTTATTGCTGTACAAATCAACGGCAACATTGGCCTGTATCTCACTGCCACCGGTTGTTATCGCAGCAATCGTAAGGGTACCATTTTGATATTCTCCCGTTTGTGCTTCGTAAACTAAATAGGCTGAATGGACACCTAACTTATTAAAAACGGCTGTTCCAGTAATTGTATTCTCAACCAACTTCCAGTCGGTAATAATTTCATCAGAAACGCTGAGCAAAACTGAATCCTTTCCACTATTCAGTATTTTGAGGCTTCCATCAACGACAACAAAATTCTTTAAAATCCAAGAAGTTCCTGGACCCCGGATCAGGCTATGCTTCCCGGTTAAGTCTAACACGGCATTGCCTTCTCCGTCATTCAACAACCAATTAGCTACCAGCCCATTTTCGTCGCCTGTCAACTGAATGTCTTTATTCGTGTTGATCTGATCACCGGTTCTGGCTAAACTCCAAATTCTGAAATTGGCCAATTTCCCTTCTAACCGGCGCCCCTTCCAAAGCGAACCTTCCCCCATAAAGAGTTTTGCTGTGGAACGAAGCATCGGCCCGCTCAACACTCCCTCTTTCACCAGAACACCGTCGATATATAATTTAAGCGACTTCGTAGCGTCCAAACTGAAAGCTACGTGCTGCCACTGCTTAAGCTTTATCGAACTTTCCGGAGATTTTACTGCTTCCCAATCACCTGTTCCAATACTCATTTCCAACTGACCATTTGAGTTAAACCGAAAGGCGAATCCCACAGATCCCGAAACCTCACTCCATGATTCATTCGCCATGATATAGTTACCCGACCAATTATCAACATACAACCAGGTTTCGATGGTAAACTCAGCAGTTGTATATTCATCAAAATTTCCGCAGTCAATGTAGCTTTCTGGCTGAGACGAATCAAATTTCAATACCCATGATTGCCCTTTTGACTCGGCAGAAAAAGCGATTAGAAACAATATACATACTCCAAATATTAAACCCCGCATCGTTGAATTTATAAGTTTTAGTTTCGTTTTAACCATGTAAAATTCACTTGTTTGATGCTTAATAAATCTGATACTTTTGAATTAAAGCTTCTGCCTCTTTTGCTGTCAATACCGAAACACATCCATGCCGGGCATCCGACGGGAAATTTGCGTCCTCCACCACATCCCATTGAATCAAGTCCGGAGACCAGGAGGCTCCAAAACGGTTGGTCATACAATAGTCGTAAAACAACAACCAGCCAGGCTGAACAGGATCCTCAATCACGGTTGGACCTTCGGTAATTACCGGAACAATCTGGCCGTCATTCAAATGTCCATCCACAATTTCATAGGGGCCTTCCAGTTGCTTCGACGTCGCCAGGCGAATCGCACGCCTTTCGCCGGTTATGGCACCGAATTCCTCCTCCTTATGGAAGAGATAATAGGTTTCATCATGCTTGAGCAAGGTTCCATCGATGACGGAATAAGGTGGTTCAAAAAGCACTTTGGCCGGGGTAAAGCTTTCCCAGTTGCTCGTTCGACTGTACCAAAGCCGGCTTTCTTTCCAGCCTGCATCTTTAAACGACGACGACCAAATGAGGACGTACTCGCCGGTTTCACCGTCATAAAACCATTCCGGCGCCCATATATTTTGAGCTAAAGGGTTACCCGATTCATCGAGAACGTTTTTCATTAAGGTTAACGGACCTTCCACATTCCAATTGATCAAGTCTTTTGAAGTGATATAAAGGCATGCAGGGCCAAATTTCTCCCGGTCATATCCTTTTCCTCCACCAGTAGATAAAATGCGCCAGAGGCCATCGGGCCCGCGTCGAACATAAGGGTCTCTCATCCAGTGATCCCATATGGGTTTGTTATCGTTTAACGGAAACCAGTGACGTCCGTCGGTAGACAAAGCAACATGTAAGTTGGCGATTAACATCGGATCAGGCAAAGGTACCTCAACGGTATTTCCATCAGCATCAATCTCTATACGTGTAGGATAACGCTGACGAAAATAAGTTAAGATGAGTACGTCTTGATCATTTTCAATTTTGAATTCATCCGCTGTCAGTTTGCTGTCCACTTGCATCGAGGGGTTCTTTGCAGCGATCAAATCGTTAGGCTGAGCTAAACCCGCCAGAAAAAATGTGATAAGCGTGACCGCCAGCAGAAATTTCATTGTCAACAAATGCTTTTGCGCTATTCGCGAATCCCTGAAGTGTATCTGACTCATAGTAAGATTTAGTTGGTTTAGGTCAATACATGCATACAGATAATCTAGATACAAGTTAGCGCGCTTTTTCACTCACGCCGAAGGCAAGTTTCTTTAAGGGTCTTAAACTTAATTAAGCTTCGCCATGACTCACTTAAATTTATTGCGTAATCAAACCTTCGTTTTGCAGCAGGGCAGCTGCTTCTATAAGCATACAACCGCTGAGTTGCTCGGGCAGTCCGGTAACCATCCCAGGCTTTACAGTCCAGTTTGGGCCAAACAGGATAGCCGGTTTCGTGGTTCCCTGCATCCACAAGGTTTCCGCATTGTAGCGGATAAACTGAATGTAGCGCTTCTTTGCTGATGGATCCAGACGGTCCTGGAGGATCAGGTCGGTGAAATAACGAATAAAAATTCCTTTGAAAAGTCCCCCGTCGCCGGTGCCTTCACTTTTAAGGACAGAATTGTTGGTCAGGCTGCTGGTTGTATAATCCGCAACAAGAACAGCATCGTTCAGATAAGCTTTTTCGTTGAAGATTTTATATAACTCGACAGCAGAGCCAATAAATGTTCCCTGATTGTAGGTAAATACCCAGTCTTTATTAATCTGGCCGGTTTCACTGTTTATATTATCGTAAACCATTCCATTATTCATGTTCACCAAGGTTGATTTTTCCCAGTTGTAGATCTTCAGCGCCCATTCTTTATAACTTTCATCCCCGAATTCCTGGTATAGGCGTGCGGCCAATATACAGGCCGGACCGTTGGAACAAGCATTTTTGCTGTATTCCTGTCCTTTTTTCCAGGAGATACCGCCCCCGGCATTTGAATTCCAGCCAGTTTTAATATATTCCCACAGTTGCAAGGTGGCTTCCTTAAATTTGGGATCATTGGTCTTCTGCCAGACACGTAGTGTGGCCAAGGCAATCCATTCCATATCATCATAGAAATCGTTTTCAAACGTATTCCCGTTTCGGGCCTTCACCCCGGTGTACCAGTTATCGAAATAAGCACGATACCTCGCGTCGTTCGTTCGCAGCCAAGCATCGGTAAGGACATCCAGCGCATGTGCCTGAGGCCAGTAATTCCAATCGGCCTTCCCATTGTTGTCGTAATAGAACCACTTTTCCTCTGAATTCCAGAACGAATTCGCTAATGACATGCTGCTTAGGTCTGCTGCTTCGTTCCAGTCAATTCCTTCTTCTACCGGTTCCTGAACCACGCTGTCGTCATCACCACACGATATCAATAATGCAGGCAGCAATAGTGCAATGTATAGTAGTTTATTCGCCGCTCGCAAAATATTCGAGCTCGGTAGACCCTCAAAAAAGACTGGCCTCTGCTCTCCTTTAATCGTATTACTCATAAGCTTCTTGGTTAAAAAACAGCGGGGGTGGGCCGTTTCTCCCCCTCCCGCTGCTATGTTATCGTTCTTTATTTTGTTATCGAATGCGTATAGGGTTGCCCCGCCTGCAGATAGATGGCATAATCTGCCGGAACGCCATCAAAATCACCCATCAGTTTCCACTTGTTATCCCACTGGGTAACATTGGTGATTAATTTGATATAATAGTACGATTCAGGGCTGGTTGCCGTAGGTCTGGAGTCCGTTCCATTTAGCGTGCCCCATTCCAGTTCAGTTTCAGGATCTGCTCCTGCATTTTCTTTCACGAACATACGGAATTTGTAACGTTCATCACGGCCCCAACTTTCCTGTTTGAAAGTGACAGTCTGGTCTTCAGCCCGGAATATTCCATTTCCGACGTATGGCAGATCGAATAGAATCTGCCCATCAGGAGAGAAGTAGAAACCGATCCTTGTAACCAGTGCGTAAGTACAGGCGCCCGTGTTGAAATCGAGCGTGATCCGGTAAACGCCTGTTGTTGCTACTGTGGCAGTGCCGCCTTCTTTTATTAAACCTCCGTCAGTATAAAATTCCCTGGGCGTGCCGGAAGTGCCGTCGGTGAAATAAAATGGTTCACCTGCAGTTAACTGGGTATAAGTCTCGAACTCGCCTCCGGCAACCGCTTTCATTTGATGAGCCTGCGAAAGGTCAACACCGCCTTCTGACGCTTCGCCCGTCACATAAACATCGACGGGCAGATCAGCAAAGCCGGCCAGGCGGGTGATAGTAATGCTACGTTCCTCTCCTCCTTTGAGCATTTTGAGCCCTTTTGAAGAGAAAACCGTCCACTTGAAACTTCCTGTTTCCGAAGAACCGATGCCCATCATGCCAGCTATTTTATTCAATTGTTTGTGCGTGATGGTAGCATTATTATAAAGTCCGTTGTTATCGGCGGAAGTTAAATAAACAGGATCGGAAAAGTCACCGTCTGCTTTATCAAAAGCTATCTGATAAACAGCGGTACCACTTTCTTCAACATTGGCATATTCCCACTCAAAATAGGTTGATGCGCCGGCCGAAGTCTCCAAAGCGATTTCTTTTCCATCAAGGGGTTCTGTCAGGATGCTGACTGCTGCCAGCCTTGTATCCACATCTCCTCCATCGTCCTCACACGCAGTTAATGCGAGAAACAGAGAGGCTATAACTGTTAATCTGATCAATATTTTTTTCATGTTCAGGTTATTTAATTACCAAATTGTGAGTATAAGACCCTTCAGGATTCAGAGAGAAAGTAACGTCATATGTTTTATCGCTCCAACCATCTGTTGCAGGAGATTTCCATACCTGGTTGTTTGTCCACTGCTCCACATTCGTTTTTTCAACCATGTAATAATACGCCTCATTGCCTGTTGGTTTGCTGTCGTTATTGATGGCTCGCCATTCTGTTTCTCCTGTCGAACTTTCCATCCTGAATTTGTATCGGTCGTCGGAATTTTCGCCGCCGGATAGGCCTGTAATGGTATGGTTGGTCACTTCCCACACGCCATAAGCTTTGTAAGGCAGTTCAATCTTCATTTGTGACCAATTCAGAAACAAACTGACTTTTGTAACCTCCTTCGAGGTAAAAGAGCCGATGTTAAAGTCGAGGTAATATTTATAGACGCCTGTTTTAGAAACCGAAGAGCTTCCTCCAACCACAACCTGTTCTCCCGACAAAGAGAATTCCAGCGGGCTTCCTGTTGTAGCGCTCACAAACTTGAAGCTTTCCCCTTCCGTTAGTTTGGTATAGATTTCGAATTCGCCATCAGCAAGTTTTTTCATGACAAGCGCTTTGGAAAGGTCATCGCCACTTTCTGTTGCCGCACCCGTGATATATAAGTTATCAGGTATATCGGCCAAGCCGGACAAACGGGTCAATGAAAGGGTCCTTTCTTCTTCCGCTTTCATCGGACTGATTCCTTTGGAAGAAAGAACAGTCCACTTGAGCGTTCCCTGCTGGGCAGACTCGATACCCGCCAGTGCAGCAATTTTATTCAATTGCTTGTGCGTGAAGGTCGCATGGTTGCTCCCGCCGTTGTTGTCGGCTGCTGAAACAAACAGTGGGTCAGAGAAATCCCCGTCAGCTTCGTCAAAAGCGACTTCATACAATACCATTCCGCTGTCTTCGGCTCTGGCTGGTTCCCATTCAAAATACAAGGTGGCCGATGCTGAAGACTGCAGCACAATAGCCTTTCCATTATCCGGTTCGTAAAGCGAACTGACTGCTGTTACATCCAAATCTCTCACTTCACCATCGTCGTTGCATGCGATCAAAGCGAAGATAAAAGAAGCTACTGTAACCAGTTTGATTACTATTTTTTTCATACGTAGTTTAATTTTAAACGCTGATTAATAAATGATTAATAGCCCGTATTCTGAGTCAAATTACTATTGATATCCCTTTGTGATTGAGGTACTGCGAACAGATAATCCCGTTCACTGTCAAATTTCCTCTCATCCAGTTGGATATACTGCGTATTACCAGCCGCGAACTTCGCTCCATGAGGATTTCCGTTCATCACTGTTTCAATCGTTCCCCAACGACGGATATCAAAAAGCCTCAGGCCTTCAATCGCCAATTCGATGCGACGTTCATTGCGGATTACTTCGCGAAGGTCACCTGCCGGATAGTTCAATGCATCAGCGTCGGTAAATCCTGCCCGGACACGGATCGCACGGACCGTTTCGTTCCAAATGCTTTCGTCCATTTGTCCCAGTTCATTTTTAGCCTCTGCATACATCAACAGCACGTCAGCATATCTCATCAAAATCAGGTTAAGGCCTGATGCAATACCTATTGGTGCTGTGGGGTCAAAATATTTCCTCAGGTAATATCCTGTTCCTGTTGAATTTTGCCCCGGACCTGCATATTCATCCAGGTTAGATGCACCCGCCTCCTCTGAAGAACCGGGTTTGATATAGATGGTAGAAGTTGTCCCATCGCCTTTTTCCCATTGGTAACCGTGGTAAACGATTGTGGATTCAAAACGCGGGTCCCTGTTCACGTATGGATCATCTTCATTGTATCCTGAATCTGCGTCGTCAATTTCCTTCCCGTTTTTCATGAGATAGGCATCAACCAATTCCTGTGTCGGAGCAAAAGCATTGATCCTTCCGCCCACAGAAATAGGGATCGCATCGTAAAACTCGCTCCAGGTTCTTTCGATCAAAACATACCCAAGATCAAGTACTACTTCATCGTTGTATTCGTTCTCAGGCATAAAAAGACCTGAATAGCTTGGGAAAAGCTCATACTGTCCGTATGTGCCATCGATGATATCTTCGCAAATGGAAGCCACATTTGTCCAGTCGTTTTCATACAAATAGGTCCGCGCCAACAGGGTCATCGCCGCCCCACTGGTTATCCTGCCGTTGTCCGAAGTATCATATTCTCCTTTAACCGGAAGTATGGACGCAACTTCGTTTAGCTCATTTCTAACGAAATCGAGCACATCCGATTTGGAAGAACGCGTTACATTGTTGGCTTCCTCCAGGATCAGGTTGTGGTCAAACAAGGGGACATCACCGTAATGACTGGTCAGACGGAAAAACAAGAACGCACGAATAAAACGGGCCTCGGCTTTCATTCTGGCCTTCAGCGTTTCATCCATATTGGGAACAAGATCAACATTCTCCAAAAACGTATGACAGGTTTTGATTCCCTCATAACAATTTCTCCACTCGTTGGCAAAACGGCCAAGGGCAGCATCGGCCTGACCTGAAGTGATGATCTTTTCATCCGTATTTCCCCTTCCTTCATAAAGGTTGTCAGACAATCTTTCGTTTGCAAAGAAATAGTTCGCACCAAACATCTGGCTATACGCCATATTTAAGACAGCCGAAGCTTTTTCGGGTGATGTCCAGTAGTTCAAATCGGTAAATTTATTCGTGGGTGCCAAATCCAGGTCGTTACACGAAGTAAAAAATGTCAGGAACATAACAACAATTCCTACGCAGTATTTTCTTATCTTTTTTTCCATGGTGTATTTGTGTTAAAATTCCAATTCCAATCCAAATCCATAATAGACCAATGTAGGATAGTTACGGGCGCTATTGGCCCCAACACCGGCTATTCCTCCCATGTTATTTCCGAATTCGGAAGATTCCGGATCAATAAATGAGTTTTTGGAGAGCGTCAACAGGTTTTGTGCATTAAGACTGGCACGCAACTTTTGAATTCCAACCCTTGAGGTTAACCGTTTTGGCAAGGTGTATCCCAATTGAATATTTTTTATGCGAACATAAGCCCCATCCAAAAGGTAGATATCAGAACCCGCTTTCCCCCAATTGTTTGAGGAAGAAGAAGAACTCGGGGCTACAAGGCGTGGCCACTCCGCATCGGGATTGGTCGGCGTCCAGAAGTCCAACTGATGCTGATAAATGGCATAAGAATAATTGGAATGGAAAGGCTCGATCAGCTCACCTCGGATATACATGTCGCGCTTCCCGACTCCCTGCAACAATACACTGAAGTCAAAATTTTTGAATGAAACATCATAGGTAAAGCCGAACGTGTACCTTGGAAAAGCATTCCCCAGTACCACGCGATCTTTTTCGTCAATAACTTCATCTCCGTTCATGTCCTTATACTTCACATCTCCGGGTTGTACAGAAGCTCCCACGGGAAGTGCACTGTTCCCAATTTCCTCATAACTTTGAAAGTATCCGTCGGTTTTATACCCGAAATAAGACCCCAGCGCTTCGCCTTCGCGAATCAACTTGTATAACTGGTCGTTCTGATCGATACGTTCTTTGCCTCCAAAATCGGTCACTTCATTTTTCGAATCAGCAATGTTCAGGTTGATCCGGTGATCGAAATTTTTTGATTTCAGACGATAGGTGACCGTTGCTTCCCATCCCCTATTCCTCATTTTCCCAGCATTCTCTTTCGCTGCATTACTTCCGAACACGGTTGATACCTCGGGTGAAAGCAGGATATCCGTCGTTTCTTTGTTGAAATAATCGAGCGTCACATACAAGCTCCCTTTGAAAAATGCAGCGTCCATCCCAATATTCAGATTAGCCGATTTTTCCCAGGTCAAAAACGGATTGCCGAAGGTATATCCTGTTCCCGGTAAGGATTCATTGTTGAACACATAGGTATTCTGATACATTTGGTAAACCGTTTGGTACGAGTAGTTGTCCACATTCTGGTTGCCCAATACGCCGTATGAAGTACGGATTTTCAAATCGCCTACACGGTCACTGTAGCTTTTCATGAAATTTTCAGAAGAAAGCCTCCAAGCTGCAGAAACCGAAGGAAAGAACCCCCAGCGCTGATCTTCAGCAAATTTTGATGAGCCGTCGTACCGTACCGTAACATCTGCATAATATTTGTCCATATAATTGTATCCTCCACGTCCGAATACAGAGGTGATGCTGGTTTGATCGGTATCTCCGTTACTGTTTTTATTGTCTGTGTTTTGTACCGATTCGTCTGTGGTCGGAAGCCCCAGGTCTTCGTCTGTATATTCCCAGGCGATCCGGCTTGCCTTGAACGTATACGATTCGTTGGAAACCCCCAGCAATCCACTCACTTGGTGAACCGAGTTGAATGTACGGTCAAAGTCCAGCATAAACTGGGTACTCAGGGTGTACCTTTTGCTGTTATAGTCTTCGGTAAGCGTATTGGAGTGGATATATGAAACTGGTGTTTCAAGGTCGGCCGATGAATACAACGGCACTTTCAGATCTCTACGAAAACGGTGGTGCTGGGTCAGATCGAGCCCCACCAGACCTTTGGCTTTTAAGCCATCAATAATACTAAAATCAAGGCCTAAGCTACCGATAAAATTATCTTCATCCTTTTTTTCATAGCCCCCATCTTGCAGGCGCGCCATGGTATTGTCGTCTCCAATCACATCGTTTATCAACCATTTGCCGTCTTCCTGAAACTTGTAATAATAATAAGGAGGAATGCGCGAAGAGTTGATAATCGTATTGCCGGTTCCTCCAGCTACTGTGTTTTCAATTCGTTTTGTGTAAGCCATTAAAGAGGTGAGCTTGAATCGTCCGTATTCGGTCGTATGGTTGGAACGGAAGTTATGCCGCTTCATTCCAAAATCGCCAACAAAGTTACTTTCCTGGTCCAAATAACCGGCTGATATCATGTATGTACTGTTCTCATTACCCCCGGAAACACTCATGTTATAGTTTTGTTGCATCCCTTTTTCCATGATTCTATTCAGATACCAGAACTCTTCGCCGCGGTGTTCATACAAATCGCGGATCTGCGCCGGTGTGAATATGGGAGCGTTACCTACATTCATGTTTGCCTGGTCGCGGAGCATGGCATTTTCCCAACCCTGCACGGGCTGAAACAAAATATCCGGATCCTGATAGCCAATCATACTGCTGAATCTGACCAGCGGCTTTCCTGTTTTGCCTCCTTTTCTGGTCGTGACCAAAATCACACCGTTAGCTGAACGGGATCCGTAAATGGCTGCGCTACCGGCATCTTTCAGTATCGATATATTTTCGATGTCATTCGGGTTCAGGTTGTTCAACGTCCCTGTCCCTGAAATCAGTCCGTCGATAACGATCAATGGGTCATTGTTGCTCATCGTACTGACTCCCCGAATATTGATACTCATGTTGTTATCGTTCGGGTTCATGCTCTTTTGCTGGATGATCAGGTTGGCCGAAGCTCCCTGAAGCGCCTGCATGGCATTTGACACCGGGCGGTCTTCAATCAGGTTGGCATTGACCTGGTCCACAGCACCGATCAGGTTTTTCTTTTTCCGTGTACCGTACCCAATCACAACCACTTCCTCAACGCCAACAAAATCTTCCTTCATCACCACCTTAATGGAGCTTTGTCCTTGCACCGGAACTTCCTGCGCTGCCATGCCAATAAATGAAAACACCAGGCTGGCAGTTTCCGGAACGTTATCAATGGTGTATTTTCCATCTAAATCGGTGACGGTTCCATTCACTGTTCCTTTAATCAAAACCGTGACCCCGGGAATAGGCTCCCCCGCTTCGTTCACGACCAAACCTTGAATTTGCTTGGACTGAAGGGCGAAAAAATCCGATTCGTCCTCGCCCTTTTTAAACAATGCTACTTGCCGACCCACAATTTTGTATGCAATGTTCGTCTCTTCAAAAATTTCGTTCAAGATATCCTGAATAGCAGTATTCTTACTCTCGATTGAAATTTTTTCCTGAGTGTTGATATCGCCCGAATAAAAAAAGCGGAATTCGCTTTGGTCTTCAATCTCTTTCAACACATCGTTAATGCTCCTATTTTTCATCGACAAAGACAGCTTTGTCACCTGAGAATAGCTCTCGGTTGCAAAGGCTGACAAAACCGATAAGCAAAGAATAAACACACTAAGCTTCATAATCATTAGAAGTTTTAAGAAGAAATTCCCAAAAGGGACTTTCCTCAATCTCTTTTTTTTCATAAGTTTGACTCATTAAGATTAATAATTTTCCAAAATTATTTTTCATGAAGTGGGGGAGTTCGCGGCTTTCCCACTTTTTCATTTTATTCCACCCGAAGTGGTTGTTGTTTCATTGGAATAGTTTGTATTACATAGGCCTTTATTTTTGAATATTAATTAATTATCAGCTTTTGAAATCTCCAGTCTTCTGAGATTTTTGTCATATTCGTACCTCACCGACATGGTGAGCTCCATCAACTCCATCACTTCACGAATCGATTCAAATTCGATATTGGCGGTCATCCGTTTCTGCATCAGCGATTGATCGAGCACATTGATTTCAATATTATACCAACGCTCCAGGCGGTTTACCACTTCTCCCAAGGGTTCATCTTTCAAAATTAGCTGGTTGTTGATCCAGGAGGAAAACAGGTTGGTTTCGACCTCGGTTAAAGCAATTTCATGCCCGACCGTATCAACGACAGCCTGCTGCCCCGGCAACAGGGTGACCCGCTTTTTCGATTTAGTTTCCAATGTCACCTTCCCCCTCTCCAATGTTACAGCGGGAATTTCATTATCGTAAGCCAACACATTAAAGGCAGTTCCTAAAACATCCACTGTAAAAAGAGCAGTTTCCACACGAAATGGCTGATCACTTTTTTTCACGTCAAAATAAGCCTCGCCAGCTAGTTGAACCAGACGCTCATCTCCATCAAATTCCTGAGGAAAACTGATCGAAGAACCTGAATTTAGCCAGACTTTAGAACCATCGGGCAAAACAAACGACGTTTTCGATGCCAGCGGCGTGGAAATGGTTTGAAGCATCTCGCCCGACTGGTTGCTCTTTTGCAGTTGATAGAAAAAAGCGATGGACAAAGGCACAAGCAAGATTGCAGCAATTCGTGTGAGATAAGTCAGAAGCTGAGCCGCTTTTCCATGACCTTTTTCTTGCTTGTTAATCTCGTAATGAATTTTGTACAATGTACTGTCCAAATCGGGCGTTTCTCCCGTTGGTGGGATGTTCTCCCAGTTTTCCTGCATTTGCTGCTCTAAAACCGACTGGCTTTTCTTGTCAACAAACAGTTCAACAAAAGATTCAAAATCTTTTTTCGAACAGCGATTTTTCAGGTAATTTTCGAAGTATTTTTTCATTGATTGCTGCTTTCATATGGGTAAACGCACAAGTCGTACAATACCCCTGCTCTTATTTTGTTTTTTTTCCTTTTTATACCAACCCGATCGAAATGCTCTTGATCGTGTTTTCCTAAAAACGAAAAAGAACCGAAACATTTTCTAATTTTGCAATGCTTTGCAGAAAAACAGTTGATGGAAAAAAGAAATCTGATTAAACAATTAAAGTCTGAAAACAAACTTGCGATCAATGAGTTGTACGAATCGTACAGCAGCCGTCTCTATCGCTTTGCTTTCGGCTACCTAAAATCAGAAGCAGATACGCTGGATATTATTCAAGAAGTGTTTATCCGCTTGTGGAACAGTCGCCACCAACTCAAAGAAGACACCAACCTGGAATCTTTTCTGTTTACTATCACCCGAAATACCATCATCTCAGCTTTCAGAAAAAAGATCACAGAAAAAGAATACCTGGATGACTTAAAATTGCTCGTGACCAAAAACAGTTCGGACACGGAAAGCCAGGTAGAATACAATTTGTTATCCGAAAAGGTAACACAATTAGTGAGTCAACTTCCGGTGCAACGCAGGCGTATTTTCATCCTCAGCAAAGAGAAAGGCTATACGAACCAAGCCATTGCCAATGAACTTCATATTTCAATAAAAACGGTGGAAGACCACATGACCAAAGCCCGGAAGTTTTTAAAAGAAAACTTAAAAGAGTACGGCCTGCTCGCCATACTCTTTTTTGAACTTTTCATCTCGTGATCTACTTTGAAAGCTCCGCCAATCGCAAGGAATCGCATCCTATAAAAACAATTCATTGTAAAAATAAAAAGTCACCAAAGCACCCAATTCCTTTAATCATCGCCAATCTCCTTATTATTTCGCCCTATTTCTCACGTTCATATTTTGATAACACCGCGTATTCGGCAGCGAAAGCAAAGTTGAACATCCCTTCAGTCCGGTTTTTGCTGTGGTCTGCACTCCAGCCCACCAACAAGTTTGCCGGAAGAAAGCCATTGTATAGAAAGTTCTCGTAGCCATAGTCAAGGTTTTGCTGGAAGGTATTGATATATTCATCAACCTTCTCATGTGCCGCATATATATCGACATATCCGCGCATCAGCACGCCGTTAAACCAGTTCCTGAAACCACTGATATCGTACGTGTAATAGCCCGCGTTGGTTTTTCCGGGTTTCGCGAAGTACCTAAAGCTGGCATCCGATAAATTCGCGGCATCTTGCAGGTATTGGTTATCACCTGTTGCCCTCAACAGATCGGCCGCTCCGGAAAGCATGGTTCCACTGTTATAACTGATTGCGGGTCCTACCCGGTCCTTGCACGTGGTGCCTTTGCGGTAAGCGACTCCGTCAACGGTTTCTGTCTGGGGACTTCGTGGAGAACAGCCTCCCATCATATCGTCGTACACACCATCAGGACGCAGCAGGTGCGCCTTTTGCCAATCGTAAATCCTTTTCGCAAAATCCAGGTAGTAGTCGCTTTTCTTCACCTGCTTTGATTTTCGGGTTTTACCGTCCGCGGCATCGATATAGCGGTGGATGATCTCGTCGCCTTTGTCTTTGTACAATTCATGCAACCAGACCAGCGGACTTACCATGGGCCCGTTGCTGCAGGAGTGCTTGGTAACGTAGCCCGGCCCCCAGGGAATACCACCAATCTCGTCGCCATTGGCATCACGTGCACAGTCCCACCCGTCAAGTACATATCCAGTTAAATATTCTGCCTTCTCCAAATACTCACTGTTACTGGTCAGTTGATATGATTCGAGCAATTCGCGAACCAGCCACATCTGGTCGTCGTAAACATTTTCAATGCCTTCAACTTTGGCAGAGCCCTTCGAAGCTGCCCGATGGACACCATACACCGACCACTCCCGGGTTTGGGTATGAGAAGTTAACTCAAAAGTACCCAAATAGTACGCTGCATTATCGTAAAGCCTGTGCAGTAATTCCGCATAACGATCAAAATTCTGTTTGTAAAGCTTGGCGTTGCCATTCTCTTTCTGTAGCTGGAGGGCATGAAGGATTGCATTGACCGCTTCAATAGCGGCGGTGTACATCCATACGCTTCCCTTCTCGTCGGAACGGACTTCCGTGTAAGGATTATAGTACCGGGCCATGGCCATCCCGTCTCCTGTAAAGTGGGCAGAAACAGTATGATCAGTGAGTTCCATAGCCCTCAACAGGTTTTGCTCTGAAAGGTTGATATCCGCCTGGGAACTTTCCTGTAAGGTGTCAGTTACCGATTTGCCACAAGCTGTTATTACTAAAAAACTGAGCGTACAAATAGCAATTGTAGTGCGAAATACTTCCATTCTATGATTCTTTAATTCATTAATCTCTTTAAATAAAACAAAAAGGAGCTAACAACGGATAAATCAATCCATCCAATAAGATTTGTCTCATTATTGTGGATTTCCAAAAAAATGCTTCTTTTCTTATCCATACTAACGATCATACTTTCCCGCTTTAATAATGATCCGATTCAAGCTCGTGTCAAGCAATTCCCAAACTGAAACTAAGTGCCCGCAGCATTCCTCCGCTGAACAGCCGGGGCCAG
>TARA_R110002050_G_scaffold291167_2_pt1 | contig 39336 bp, 44 predicted proteins | sample TARA_R110002050 | Tara Oceans TARA_R110002050 (sample SAMEA4396988) | marine metagenome | biome: Polar Biome; feature: [DCM] deep chlorophyll maximum layer (ENVO:01000326); material: water (ENVO:00002006), including particulate matter (ENVO:01000060) such as... | depth 25 m
AAGAACGCCCTCCCGTACAGTCCTATACGGGCTTTGGTTATGGGCAAAGGACATATGCCAATTGGGCAGAACCTAAAAACAAGAAGTTCCAAGCGGATAAGGATTGGGCAAAAGATACGAAAAGGGGTGATAAAGAAACGAGGGGGGTAGTAGTTAGAGTTACAACTTTTACAGATAATGACCCTAAAGTTTATATGTCTTTAACAGAAGGAAGTTTATCATTTGAAGAGGGTAGACCTACACCTACTGTGCAAGCTTTTTTCCCCAACCTTAAGTCTAAAGAGGTTTTCGCTAAAGCTTGGAAGTCGGGTGTTACTAAATTTAAGACTAAAGCACGTATGCGTTATGTATCTAAAGGTGTATGGGGTTATTGGGCACTCTCAGCGGAGCAATTAGAGCCTATTATTGAAGGTAATGAAGTCCCTAAAACCACCCCAAAGATTATTGATCGTAAGCTACCTACACTAGTGGTAGATAATACCGAAGAAACTTTTAATACTAAGTTTAAGGGTTTTGAAGGGGTGTTATTTGACACAAAAGAAGAGTGGCTTAATCAATTTAGACCTGATGGTTATTATTGTAACTGTCTTTGGTGTAACACTGACCTATTACCTGATGAATCTTTTGAACATGAATACTTAGCTAAGGGTTCTGCTTTGTGTGAAGATTGTGCTGAATCTGAGGAAGTTAAGAAAGAAATGGATCTTTTGTTTGGAGTTATGAAATGAATATTAATGGAGTAGATTTTACAATTGGAGCCGACCCTGAAATTTTTGTAGCTGAAAAAGGTAAGACTATTTCGGCACATGGGCTTATCCAAGGAGATAAGAAAAACCCCTTTAGAGTTAACAGAGGTGCTGTTCAGGTAGATGGTATGGCCCTAGAGTTTAATATTGACCCAGCCTCTTCTAAAGAAGAGTTCAAGGAAAACCTACATACTGTGCAAGAACAGTTAGCTGCTATGATCGGTGATCGTCAGTTTGTGAATGCTGTTTCTACACATTTTGACGAGAAATATCTTAAGACCGTTCCGTTAGAAGCTCTAGACCTTGGTTGTGAGCCAGATTTTAATGCCTATACTATGGATATGAATGATAGACCCGACAGTAGCGGTAATATGAGGACTGTGGGTGGTCATGTGCATATTGGTGGGTTTATGTCAGAGAATGAGCTTGAAACCCCTCATATGAGCCTCTCAGCGCGTCTGGCGAAGTATATGGATGAAGAAGTGGGTGTTTATTCTATTCTGTGGGATAAAGATGATAATAGACGTGCTATGTACGGTAAAGCAGGTGCGTTTAGACCTAAGGTTTATGGTATGGAGTATCGTACTATGTCAAATGCATGGATTTTCCATGAAGGACTAATTGGTTTTGTATACGATGGCGTTGAGAGAGCCTTGACTAAGATGTTTGGTCAGGAAGAAGTCCACCCAGAAATTGAACATATCATTAATACCTCTGATCGTAATAATGGGTTTTTTAAGAACAACCCACTCGTAGATGAGTTGAGAAGTTTGGTAGGTGTGTAATGACCCTCTCTTATGGTGAAGACTATGAATATGCAGGAACACGTCTTGTAGACTCTTGGGTGAGATATAAAGATGATTTAGTTAGAGTGCGGCATATCCGAAATGATAGTGGAGAATGTACTGTTCAGGATTTTTTGGGAAGGGATTTCCTTGTAAACCTAGAAGAACTAGATATTACCCCAATCCCCTTAGGTTATATCAATTATAAAAGTATATCTTCTTATATTGCAAGAATGCCCACTCGTCACTACCGTCAAGGTATAAGACCCCAAAATATTAAAGGTGGTCAGGGGGTTTTAGCAGAGATTACTAAGGAAATAGTTCAAACTATGTTAGGTATTTTTCCTAGTATAGACCAGTGTATTGAATCAATTGTAAACGAAGAATCAAAATCTAAGGCTTTTTGTAGGCAGTTTAGTCTGTGCCTAGACGAAAAAGAAAAGATTGTTGCTCATTACAAGGATAGAGAAGTGGGCATAGTTGATTATAAAAAAGCATTAATTAATTTAAAACCTGACTTTTTATACCTGTCAGATGTATTAGGAGACTATCAATGATTGTTGGGGATATTTTTGGTTATAAAACTAGGGGTGATCTTGGTATTGAAATTGAATTGGAGACTGATAGCAATAGAGAACTCCCCTATTCTGTTGATTCGGGACTACCAAAAACTTGGAAGGCGGAAGGGGATGGTTCTTTGAGGGGTAACTCAATTGAGTATATTTTTAGGAAGCCTTTAGATTTAAAAGAAACTTACATAGCGTTGGACGATTTAACTAAATCTTTAAAAGATAAGAAAATTACTATTAGAGACTCTATTAGGGCCGGTGTACATGTACACGTTAATGTACAAGACCTAACACCTACTCAAGTATTAAACTTTGCCTCTGTGTATTATGTACTTGAAGAGGTTCTTGTAGACTGGTGTGGTCAAAATAGGCAAGGTAATTTGTTTTGTTTAAGAAATGTAGATGCTGAGGGTTCTATACAATTTATCGCTAAGTGTTTTAAAGAAGGTAGATTAGGCAATCTGGCAGATAACTCGATTAGATATGCTTCCTTAAACTTTTGTGCTTTGCCTAAGTTTGGTAGTTTAGAGTTTAGGGCTTTGAAAACCGAACCAAGCTTTGATAAAATTAAAATGTGGTCTAGTCTTCTGCTTAGGCTTAAAAATAAATCCCTTGAAATTAATACTATAACTGAAATTATGGAGCAGTTCTCTATCGTGGGTCCAAAAGCTTGGGCGGAAGATATTCTTGGGGATTTCTACCAAGAAGTTAAAGACTACCCAGAATTTGAACAGAAGACTTGGCGCGGATTACGTTTTGCACAAGACCTTTTGTTCTTTAGCTCCTAAGGAAAACATTGTGTTTATATATCCCTATAAGGCAGGTAGTAATTCTGCTAGAAACTTGGCTGACGGATTAGGTGCTAAGATTATTCGTCTTGAAAATTCTAGATTTACAGGAAGCCCTAATAAAGTTGTAATTAATTGGGGTAACTCAACTTATAATAACGAAGTAGGAGGTTGTGTTGTGGTTAATAGTCCAGAAAAAGTAGCTATTGCATCTAATAAGAAGACATTTTTTGAAACGGTATTTGGTCATTTATCCATTCCAGATTTTACTACAGATAAAGAAGCTGCCCATAAATGGATTATAGGTAATAACAAAGTTGTTGTAAGAGAAAAACTTACGGGTAATTCTGGGGAAGGTATTGTCCTTATTGAGACAATTCAGGATTGGGATAACTATGACCATACCCGTGCCAAATTGTATGTAATTTACATACCTAAGAAACAAGAATATCGTGTGCATGTTATTGGTAAAGAGGTTGCCTTAACACAACGTAAGGCTGTCTCTCGTAACCACATAGGTGAAGTTAACTACCAAATAAGAAACCACGATAATGGCTTTGTTTTTGTTAAGAACGAAGAAGACCCTATTCCAGATAGTGTTATTGAACAAGCTAAACTAGCGGTTGAATTAATTGGATTAGATTTTGGCGCTGTGGATGTTATTTATAATGAGTATCGCGCACAAGCTTTCGTATTAGAAGTTAATACAGCACCGGGTATGGAGGGTACAACAATCGATACTTATGTTGAAAACCTTAAGTCTTATATTAATATGATGGGTGTAGAGGAAAATCGTTTCTATATTCCTCATGACCCTAGGATGCATTGGGGTGAGGTAGGTTTTAGAAATCTTGCAGAATAACTAGGTCAAGTTGTTTTACCCCAGAATGGTGAGGAAGACGACGAGGGGGTTTTAAAATATACCAACCCCTTGACAAACTAAAAACTATACTTATATAGGAATAGAATATGTACATAAGAGAATTTCCAGGGTGTTGCACTGCTGTAATTATTGCATCTTTAGGCCCTGCTAATACTTCTTATACCCCTAATGTAGAAACACTAACTAAAGAAGAATTAGATAAGGTTGTTATGGATAGCAGGATTAGTGGTAATGCTGTAATCACCGCTATGACCAACAGCGAACAAAAAGAGGTTAATAAAATTTTGAAGGGGTATGGTTTCTTATCTTCTGGTTGGCTAAGTAAAAAACACCACCCAGAAACTAAAGTTAAGTTGTGGTGGTATCCTTTAAAACAATAGGAGAGATATGTCTACACGTATTAATAAGCTTACTAAGAGTAAGATAAAACACACTAGGGGGTTGAGATTACTGGTATGAGTATTACAGTGCAAAAGCTCCCTCATCATTGTGGAAGCAGACAAGGACTTCAAGTTTTTGCTGACGAAGAGACAGGAAAAGTAAACGGTTTTTGCTTTTCTTGTAAAACATTCGTAGCTAACCCTTACGGAAAAGAGGTTAGTATTAATGATATTGAACTTCCTGAGTCTAAGTCAGAAAAAGAACTACAAGAAGAGTTAGCAGAGATTCCCGGTCTAACCACTGTAGACACCCCAACCCGTAAGCTAAGAGCTTCTGACTTAGAAGAATATAATGTTAAAACAGCTCTTAGTGAAGAAGACGGAAAAACTCCTACACATATGTACTTTCCCATTACCAAAGAGGGAAAAACTTCTGGGTATTACGTTAAAACCCTATCTAGTCCTAGTCACCAGTGGTCTATTGGGGATGTTAAGTCTGGTGATTTATTTGGGTGGGGCAAGGCCAGATCATCTGGTGCTTACAAACTTATCATTACCGAGGGTTTAGAAGATGCCATTGCACTAAACAAGATTTACCATAGATATGGTAAGGAAGAATACCAACCCGCAATCGTATCTCTACCTAATGGGGTTATGAGTGTCAGGAAATCTTTAACCAAGCACTCAGAATATATCAGGAATACTTTTAAAGAAGTAGTGTTTTGCTTCGACGACGATGAGGCTGGACACAAGGCTGTTGAAGAGGGTATGCTTATACTACCCCAAGCTAAATCTGTAACCCTGCCGTTTAAAGATGCAAATGAGTGTGTTATAAAAGGGGCTATGAACCAAGCTTATAAAGCTGTTTCATATAATGCAGTAAAACCTAAGAACACTCGACTAATCTTTGGTCAGGACTTGCATGAAGCTGCTAGGGAGCCTACCCCCTATGGTGAGCTAACTTGGCCCTACAGTAAGCTAAATAAGCTTCTCAGGGGTATTAGGTATGGAGAGACAATCTATATTGGAGCTGGTGTTAAGCAAGGAAAATCTGAGTTAGTTAATGATATAGGGGCACACTTTATTCGGGAACATGGTGTACCAGTATTCATGGCTAAACCAGAAGAAGAGAATAAAAAGACATACCGTCTTGTTTGTGGTAAATTAGTTGGTAGAGTGTTCCATGACCCAGATGTAGAGTTTGATTATGAAGCTTATGACAAGGCTGGGGAAATGATTAAAGATAAGTTGATGATGATTAATCTCTATCAACATATGGGTTGGTCGTCCCTTAAAGACGATATTGTAGCTGCTGCACATCATGGTGCTAAAGCTGTATTTATTGACCCAATCACCAACCTTACCTCTGGTATGAACCCCAGTGATGCTAATACTAAACTACAGGAAATTGCTAGAGACCTATCAACTATTGCTAAAGATTTAAGCATTGTTATCTTCATATTCTGTCACCTTAAGGCACCCGAAGGAAACATTAGTAAAGATGTTAGGCTTAAGAAGTATAGAGATAAACAGTATGTTGGCTTAGGAAATTGCCCTCATGAAAAAGGGGGGGATGTTCTCTCTAATCAATTCTCTGGCTCAAGAGCTATGATGCAGTCGTGTAATCTTATGCTTGGTCTTGAGGGTAATAGGGATGAAGAACTCCCAGAAGAAATCAGAAACACTAGGTGGTTACGTATCCTAGAAGATAGAGAGTTTGGTAATAGTGCTAGTACGAGACTTTACTGGAATAAAAACACCACTCAGTTTAAGGAAATTTAATATGAGTAAGTCATTAAAATCTGCAATAATTGCTGTTATTATAGTTGCTATCGCTGTGGGCTATATATTTTTAATTTCTATATTTCCTATTATAGGTAAAGTCACTTTTATCCTCTTCCTTTGGTTACTCACTTGGATATTTGTTTATGCCGTTGAGGATAACTAAATGCCAGACCTAGACATTTTTTATAGAAAATATTATGATAAGCACTTGAAGACTATCTCTCGTATCTTATATAAAGACCACGATGCAGCTAAAGATATTGTTCAAGAAGCCTATTGTAAGGCTGTAAAGTATCAGGATGTATACGATAAAGATCGTGCATCCTTACATACATGGTTTAATAAAATTCTATTCAACACCCTTAGAGACTTTCAAAAAACTCATAAAAAAGGTAATGTAATTGTTGATAGAGATATAGATGAACTTAGTCAAGAAGATCATCTTAACCTTGATAGGGAAACCTATGCAACTTTTGAAGATAAGATTGATAGCATAAGAAACCTATCCCACAGGCGTATTGTTGTATTGCATTATATAGTTGGCTATTCTTGTAGAGAAGTTGCTTATATGGAAAATACCACAGTAAATAACGTCACAACCATTTGTTCTAGGTTTAGGACAAGTATTAAAGAAGGAGATTGATATGTTTATCGGATTGTTTGTTGTATGTAGTTTAGCAGGAGACTGTGTACCATCTACCTCAGTTATGTTCTTTAAGGATGAAATATCCTGTATTCAATCTGGATTAGACCCTTGGGTTTCTTTTAAGATGCAACAGGAAGAGGGATTAATTGGGGATACACATTTTATGTGTATGGAAGTTAGTAGTCCTATTTTCGATGAACAGGTATAATGTCTTGTTTGGTATTTGATGTTGAGGCAAACGGTCTTCTAGAAGAGGCAAACAGGATTCACGTTATGGCCTATACATATAATAATGAAGTTCGCTACACCCACAGAGTGAGTGTAATGAGAAGGTTGTTAAAATCTGCAAAAGTCCTTATAGGACATAATATCATTCGGTACGATATACCTCTTTTAGAAAAATTACTGGGTATTAAAATTAAAGCACGTCTTATCGACACCTTAGCCCTGTCTTGGTATCTAAATCACAACAGAATTATTCATGGATTAGATAGCTATGGTAAGGACTACGGTATCCCTAAACCTAAAATTGATAATTGGGATAGCCTTAGTAAAAAAGAATACGCTAACCGATGCATTGAGGATGTAAAAATTAACTCCGCCTTATGGAAAGACCTTAAGGCTAAGTTACTCTTTCTGTATGAAGATAAGAAAAGTGCAGATAGATTAATTAATTATCTTTCGTTTAAAATGGATTGCGCCAGAGAGCAAGAACGAAGTTCTTGGAAACTGGATGTGGAGAGGGCGCAGCACAATTATAACAAACTTTCTTCCCTACAAGACGAAAAAATCGCAGAGCTTAAATTACACATGCCTGCTGTCAGAAAGTTTGTAAAAAAATCTAAACCTAAAAAATGCTATAAGAAAGATGGCACCCTTTCAACTATTGGTGCTAGGTGGTTTATCCTTCTTAAAGAACACAATCTACCAGATAATTATGAGGGTGAGGTAGAAGTATTCCATTGTGAAGAAGAGCCTAACCCAAATAGTCATGACCAGATTAAACAGTGGTTATATTCTTTGGGTTGGGAACCAGAGAGCTTCGACTATAAGAGGGATAATGATACTTTTGAAGAGAGAGCTATACCTCAAATTAGGGTGGCTAATAGTGATAACGAAAAGGTATTATGTCCGTCAGTTTTAAAGCTGGTAGATAAAGAACCCGGTATTACTGTGTTAGAGGGGTTGTCGGTTATTCAACACAGATTATCAATCTTTAAGGGGTTTTTAGAAAACCATAAAGGTGGTTGGATTAAGGCAGAAATCTCTGGCTTAACCAATACACTTAGGTTTAAACATAAAGTTTTAGTTAATCTTCCCGGAGTAGATAAACCTTGGGGAGAAGAGATTAGAGGCTGCCTTGTTGCCCCAGAGGGAATGGTTCTCTGTGGTAGTGATATGGTTAGTCTTGAAGAAACAACTAAGAAGCATTATATGTGGAAGTACGACCCAGACTTTGTTACTGAAATGTCTGGGGAGGGTTTCGATGCACACCTTGACCTTGCTAAATTCGCTGGTGTGGTATCTCAAGAAGAGATTGATGCTTATGTAGGAAAAGTGGAAGGATCTAAAAATCTTAAACCTATTCGTTCAAATTACAAAGTTACAAACTACTCTGCAACATATGGAGTTAAACCTCCCAAACTATCTAGGACTACTGGGCTACCTTTAAAAGAAGCTAAATCTTTGTTAGATAGTTTTTGGGAGAGAAACTGGTCCCTTATTGAGATTACTAAAGATACAGAAATCAAAAGATATGGGGATGAAATGTGGTTGTTAAATCCGGTTAGTAAATTGTATTACTCACTTCGTTATGAGAAAGATATTTTCTCTACCCTTAATCAAGGTACTGGTGTGTTTTGTTTTGACACTTGGATTAATGAGTTTAGAAAACTTAGAAAACAACTTACTGCACAGTTTCATGATGAAATTATTTCGTGTATCCCAGAAGGAAGAGAAAAACAATATAAAGGTTTGTTAGAAAAAGCAATGATAAATACTAATGATAAACTAAAACTGAATGTTGTTCTTGGTATTGATGTTCAGTTTGGTAAAACATATGCGGAGATTCACTAATGACTCCTTTACGCAAAAAACGTTTATTGTGGTTAGCAAGTAAGCCACATAATCACAAAGCTTATTACTCTCAATATTATGAATTAATTAATGAGGGTTTGGTTGTTTGGGCTTTAGGCCACGCTTACCTTACAGATAAAGGTAAAAACTACCTAAAGGGACTTCACTAATGTTTTGGATTATTCTATCTTTCATTTTAGGAATGCCAACAGGGATATTACTCTTTTGGCTGTTCCTATTTTTAACTAACACATATATTTAAGGAGAATTACTTTGGCACTTAATGCTGGTAAAATTAAACAAAAATCTAACTTTGAACGTCCTGAACCTCTTGAGCCGGGCACATATCCTGTTCGAGTAGTTCAGATTCTTAGTCTCGGCCTTCAACCACAACGCCCTTATAAGGGAGAGGAAAAAGACCCTAAGAATGAATTGATGGTGACATATGAATGTCTCGATGAGTTTATGAAGGATAAAGAAACGGGAGAAGACCTTTTAGATAAGCCTCGTTGGTTGTCCGAAACCTTTACGATCAATTCTATTGACAGTGATTTGGCTAAGTCTACTAAACGCTATCTTGCACTTGATCCTGAAATGAAGTATGGAGGAGATTGGGCACAACTTGGTGGTACTCCTGCTATGATGACTGTCGTTAATAATCAAGGTAAAGGTAAGCACTCTGATAAAGTGTATGAGAATATCACGGGACTATCTGCTATGAGGGCTAAAGAGGCGTCTAAAGCACCCGAACTTAAGAACCCCGTAAAGATTTTTGATATTGATAATCCTGATATGAAGGTGTTCGGTTCTCTCCCTGAATGGATTCAAACTAAGATGAAGGATAATTTAGAGTTTGGTGGAAGTGCGCTGGAAAGGGCCTTAGAGGACCAATCACCTCAAAGTGGGGGTGAGGGTACCAAAGAGGTCAAGAAGGACACACAGACCCCCTCACAGGAAGTCTCAGACACCGAAGATGATGATAATGAGGACTGGTAATGACTTTCTATCCTGATACTATTTACGAAAAAGAATATCCCACCCACAGTGAAATCTTAGATTTGAGAGGAAATCCCCTACCTTATGAAAATAGAACCCCTTTGGGTTTTGACCTTTCTAAAACAAGCAGGAAGGAATTAGAAAATGATTAATATCTTTGATTACGGAGTTGTCTCTTCTACAAAGAAGATGAAAGAGAGTGGCTTGAGTGTAGGTGATACGGTGTTGGTAATTGCTAATAAAGTGTTACCTGTCACTAAGAGTGATCCTTATCTACAAAGAGTTTATGTTGTTTGTATTCTTGTTAAAGAGGGTGTTCATCAAATGCCCTCTGAGGATACAGATTATGTAAGCTTTCTTATTGATCCCCGTAATCTTACAAAGGTTGATGAAGATGCAACGAAAGACTTAAGAGATAAATTGGAGCATCAGTATAATGGAGTTTGATAAGTTTCTTCTAGTTATTATTGCGGTTGCACTTATCGTGATAGTATTATGACCCCCCTTATTGATGGTGATATTCTCCTACATGAGTTAGGTTGGTCATCTCAGTTTAAGGATAAGGATACAGGGGAAGAAATTCTATTTGATTTTGAAGTAGTAGAAGAACTCCTTAATAAGAAAATTGATATTATCTGTGAGGATGTGGGGGCAACTAAGCCCCCCATTCTTTTCCTGAGTGATAGTCCTTGGTATACTGCCAAGGATAACAACAGACGAAAGTGGCTGGGTTTAGAATCAAGAGAATATGTAGAACCTTTTCGTTATGGTCTAGCAACTTCTCGCCCTTATAAGGGTACAAGAAATAACCCTAAACCATTTCACTTTTATAACATTGCCACCTACCTATTAGCTAATTATGAGGTTAGGGTTGATATTAATGGTATGGAAGCTGATGATTTAATCTGTAAAACTCAGTGGGAAGCTCTTGAAAAAGGAGAAAAAACTATTATATGTAGTAGGGATAAAGACCTTCGTATCTGCCCCGGCTGGCATTACAGTTGGGAGTGTGGTAAGCAATTAGCTGTTGGTCCCTATGAAACTGATAGCCTTGGCAAGCTAGAGTTTATCAATGATAAATTCATTGGGTTTGGCAGGGCATTTTTCTACTATCAAATGTTAGTTGGAGATACTGCTGATAATATTCCGGGGCTTCCTAAGTATGGTCATGCAAAAGCATTAAAACTACTCTCTGAGTGTGAAACAGAGGTGGATTATTATAATGTGGTTAAACATGAATATAAAAACCACCCCACCATTGACAACCCTAAAGAGTATTTCTTTGAACAAGCAAACTTGTTGTGGATGCAAATGTGTGGCCCTTATAAACCCCCGAAAGGATAAATAATGGCAAAAGATATTTGGGTTATATCAGATACTCACTTCAACCATAATAATATATTAAAGTTTAGGTATAAAGACGGCTCTGCATCTAGGGGTGATTTGTTTGATGATGTAAATCATATGAACGAAGTAATGATTACTAATTGGAACTCTGTTGTTAAACCCGGAGATAAGGTCTACCATTTAGGAGACGTTTTCTTTGGTAGTAAAGATGACTTTAAGGTTTTATGGCCCAGACTTAATGGAGCTAAAAGACTTATTGTGGGTAATCACGATGATATAAAGTTTCTATCTTCTGGGGGTTTCTTTCAGAAGGTGGGTATGTGGAGAGTATTTAAGGAGCATGGATTGTTATTATCCCACGTACCCCTACATGAAAGCTCGTTTACAAGAGCCGGAGACAGTTCTATTAATGTCCACGGACATATACACCAAAATAAAAGCCCCTCTGATAGGCATCGTTGTGTTTGTGTTGAGCAAACTAATTACACTCCAGTTCACATAGAGGAATTGGCGAAAGGAAGATAATGATTGATATTACTATGACACTATTTTGGGTTACAACCTTAGTTATTGCTATCTATGGTGTGTACTCATTATTTGGAGTGGTTATTGCATCGGCATGGGCTATTGGAAGTATTGCTTCTATTACTCACGCCATCCAAAACTCAAGTAAAAGTAAAGGATGATGGGCAGACCCTCAGGAGAGAAAGTGAGAAATGGGGGTACTTGGACCGAATCAAAATTCAATACCTTCATTAGAAATCAACTTAGGTCAGCTACTAGAAAGTGGGGGCCTATCCAAACTGCAAAAAAGAAAGCCAACGTAGCCCGAGGCGTATATGAATGCGCCGGGTGTAAAGAACACATTCCCCCTACTATTCGTAAGGGTAGAAAACGTGTTCAAAATATCTTCGTAGATCACATAAGTCCCATTGTGGACCCTGAGGTTGGCTTTCAAGGTTTTGATATTTATATCGACCGTATGTTCTGCGAAGATGAAAACCTCCAAGTACTATGTGGTGAATGCCACGACAAGAAATCATTACAAGAAAGACAAACCGCTGTCGAGAGGCGGAAAAAAGAGAAAGAACAACTTAATGGATGAATTTGCTTTTAACGACTTCAATGATATTGAACATAAACCCCTCAGAATTTATAACAGAGTTGTGTTTATGTTTAACATTAGAGAAGACTTTGGTGCTTATAAGGTTCAAGAATACTTGCAACGATTTACAGAAGCTCAGAAAAAAGAAATGTATATCTTAATCCAATACTTAAATAAGTATGGTAAAGATGCCACCATGAAAGCTATTACCTCTAACACTGAGTTCACAGAGGATAAGTGTGTAGAGAATGTCTGAGGGTATTAAGTACGACTCTAATAAGATTAGGTTTGAGCTTCTCCCACCAGAATTGTTAGAACAGACTGCTGCTGTATTGACAGTAGGTGCAGTAAAATATGAAGATCGTAACTGGGAGGGAGGTATTAAATATAGTCGGGTGTTTGGTGCTTTAATGAGACACCTCTGGGCTTGGTGGAGTCCTTTTACAAGTGATTTAGATGAAGAGACTGGTTACTCCCATCTGTCTCACGCTGCTTGTTGTATCGCCTTTCTTATTTCGTACGAACAAAGAAATATGGTAGAGTTTGATGACCGACCCAAAGCGTAAGAGTTGGTATGGTCCTACACATTTAATCCCAACAATAGTAGTGATGTTATTATTGGGGTTGTTTTTTATGGGGTTTTAATGGCACTTCAAACTATTTCAAAAAGAGCATTTATGCAAAAGAAAGAAGCTATAGATTGGGCTAAAGATCAAAAGAAGAAGTACGGCCCTGCTTCTGGTGTTAAATGGGAAACCAATAGGTTGACCAATGCTGAACCTATGAAATGGGAAGCAAGAATTTACAAGGAAGTTTAATGTCAACACATTTAATTCTACCCGACCCACATGCCCACCCTAATTTTCATAATGACAGGGCTGATTGGGTGGGAAAACTTATTGCAGACTTAAAACCCGATGTTGTTATAAACATGGGAGATGCTGCTGACTTAGCTTCTTTATCTTCTTACGATAAAGGTAAGGCATCATTTGCTGGTCGTAATTATCAACTTGATATTGAAAGTCATTTAGATTTTCAAGAGCGTATGTGGGCACCCATTAGAAAGCTTCGTCGTAAGCTTCCTTATCGTGTTGTACTTGAAGGTAATCACGAATATCGCATTAAGAAAGCCCTAGAGTATGACCCCCAACTAGCCGGAGATAGGTATGGTTTGTCGTTTAAAGACTTAGATTTTGATAGTCATTACCAGTCTGTTGTTGAGTATAAAGGAAATACTCCGGGCATCATCACTATTGATGGTGTGTCTTATTCCCACTACTTCATTAGCGGTGTTATGGCTAGACCTATTGGTGGTGTTAACCATGCATCTTCCCTAATTAATAAAAACTATGTATCTTGCACTTGTGCCCATAGTCACTTGGTTGATTGGGCTGTACGTTCTAACACACAAGGTAAACAGATTATGGGTTTGGTTGCTGGTGTGTACCAAGACTACGACTCTGGTTGGGCTGGTCATGTAAATCAGCTTTGGACGAGTGGTGTTTGGATTAAACGTGGTGTAGAAGATGGGGTGTATGATCCCGAGTTTGTATCTATGAGGAGGCTTAAGCAAATTTATGGAAGTTAAATATATCCAACACTGCGGAGACGACTTAGCTGTAGTTAATGCAGCAAGGGTTAGCTTTGATAAAACCAGTAGGTTAGAGTGGGATGAAGAGTTAAATGTTTACGGAGAGTATGAAACTACCTTAGCTCATCTATCCGAAGCAGATACAAAACTTATTAACTACCTTGCTAAACACGAACACTTCTCTCCTTTTAACCACACCTTCATTACACTTCATGTAAAGGCCCCCTTATTTGTAGCTAGGCAATTAGTTAAACATGAGTATATGCCTTGGAATGAGGTTAGTCGTCGTTATGTGGATAAAGACCCTGAGTTCTATCGCCCTGTGTGGCGTATGAAAGCTGAGAATGTTAAACAGGGTAGCGGCGATGAGTTTGGAGAAATAGAACAGCTTGTTATTAACGAGACAGATCACGAAAAAAAGTGTCTCCATCGTTATAAAGAACTATTAGCCCATAATGTAGCACCCGAACAAGCTCGTATGGTACTGCCACAAAATATGTATACCGAATGGTATTGGTCTGGTACACTAAAAGCTTGGGCTAAAATGTACAATCTTCGTATTGATGCACACACTCAGGTTGAAACTCAGTTGATAGCAAAGGAAGTGGGTAGTATTATTTCTCCCTTGTTCCCTGTATCTTGGGAGGCTTTAACAAATGCGTAGCCCTTGTGTTGGTGGTTGTAAGCTTGTTAATAACTTATGCAGAGGTTGTTGGAGGACCAAAGAAGAGATTACTCTGTGGTATAAGCTTGAGGGTATTAAAAAGAAACAGATGTGGGGAGAATTAATCCTCAGAAAGAAAGAGCAAGAATGAGTCAAATCAAAGAAGTAATGGAACTGGTATGCGCCCCTAAGTATCTTGAAGAGGGTGAGAGTTTTAAAGAAGGTATGTCTAGAATTGCAGACACACTTAAGGATAGTGATGAACACTTTAAGATATGTCAGGAAATCCTATTAGACCAAAGGTTTTTACCAGCTGGTCGTGTTCAAGCCTCCATTGGGGCAGCCAGACAAACCACTGCCTTTAACTGTTATGTATCAGATACAATTGATGACAGTATGAGTGGTATTATGAAAAGGCTTGGGGAAGCTGCCCAAACAATGAGGCTGGGGGGTGGGGATGGTTTCGACTTCTCTACACTTCGTCCCAAAAACAGTCTTATTAAGAGCTTAAATAGCTTCTCTAGTGGGCCTATTAGTTTTATGGGTATGTGGGATGCCATGTGTCAGACTATCAAGTCTGCTGGTCATCGTAGGGGCGCTATGATGGCAGTCTTAAGAGTAGATCACCCAGACATTGAAGAGTTTATTACTTGTAAACAACAACCCGGTGTCCTAACCAACTTCAATATCTCTGTTGGTATTACTGATGAGTTTATGAGGGCTGTTAAGAATGATGAGTTCTTTAACCTTAAGTTTGGAGGACAAGTTTACCGTACTGTCAAAGCTAAATATCTTTGGAATAAGATTATGAGAAACACTTGGGATCATGCTGAACCCGGTGTGTTGTTTATAGACAAAATTAACCAGAAAAATAATCTCCACTACTGCGAAACTATTGCTGCTACAAACCCTTGTTTGCATCCAGATAGTTTAGTAGAAACCGTTGATGGGCGTGTTCGTATAGCCGATATTACCGAACCAACAATGGTTTATACTATGCTTGCAGACGGCTCTCTGGGTATTAAAAAAGCAACCTCATCTTGGGTAAGTAAAAAAGACACTAGGGTTATTAAGATTACAACCCGCAATGGTAAGTCCATCCGAGTAACACCCGACCATAAAATTGCCGTAAAAAACACAATGGGTGTCTATTGGGTTAGGGCTAAAGACTTAGAACTCGGACAAACACTTGTTCAACTCTGTAGGTCACGAAGGGGGTTGGCTTATAGTGGTGTTAAGTTAACAACAGAAGACAACAGAGCCTACCGCATGGAACACAGGATGGTTGCTGGTGCGGTTTACGGTATTGAAGATTATCACGACGCACACCATATTGATGGTAATACTTATAATAATTGTAAAGACAACCTTCAAGTTCTGTCTCATTATGAACACGCTAGGTATACCGCCCTGTTTGACAACCCTCAATCTCACCAAGAAAAGTGCGACAAAGGTATGTTTGTATCTACTGGAATTACTCCAAGAACTGTTATTCCTATGCCAGAAGAATTGCGCAGTAATATGAAGAATAACTATTCGTGTGCTGTAGTTTCTATAGAGGAAGAAACAGAAACTACAGATGTTTACGATCTTACGGTAGAAGATACACACAATTTTATTGCAGATTTTACTGTAGTTCATAATTGTGGTGAACAACCTCTACCCCCAAATGGTGCATGTCTGCTGGGTTCATTCAACCTTGTTAAATATTGTAAGTTTACTAAAGAGCTTGGGGATGAAGTTCCAATGCCTTACTTTGATATGAATCAAATGGTTGCTGATATTGCACCTATTGTTCGTATGATGGATAATGTTATTGATAACACTATTTACCCCCTAGATGCACAAGAGATTGAAGCTAAGAATAAACGTCGTATGGGGTTAGGTATTACTGGCCTAGCCAATGCTATTTCATTCCTTGGTTATGAGTATGGAGACGAAGACTCTCTTACATTCACCGAGAAAGTAATGGAGCTATTAAGAGATTGTACTTATCTTGCTTCTATTGATTTAGCTAAGGAAAAAGGCTCTTTCCCAGCTTTTAGTTCTGTAGAGTACGGAGAGAGTAAGTTTATTAAAACCCTACCCCTAGATATTCAAGCAATGATTAGTGAGTATGGTATTCGTAACTCCCACTTAACTTCTATTGCACCAACCGGCACTATCTCACTATGGGCTGAGAATATATCTTCTGGTATTGAACCAGTGTTTGCTAATTCTTATTACCGAACTGTATTTATGCCTGATGGCTCTCAGAAAAAATTCTATCTTGAGGATTATGCCTATTACAACTGGGGTATTAAAGGTAAAACCAGTTCTGATATTAGTGCTAAAGCGCATATTGATATGCTCTGTATTGCTTCCCAGTATGTAGATAGTGCTTGTTCTAAAACAGCTAATGTAGGTGACGAAGTTAACTTCACCGAGTTTGGAGAACTATACATGATGGCATACGATGGAGACGCAAGTGGATGTACAACATTTAGACCTAAGGCTCTTGAAGAAAAATTTGCAGGCGGCAGAGGGGCGGTCCTTGAAATTAACAAAGACGATCAAGCTCCTGACAAAAGAGAACCAGAGATTAAGGAAGCTCTTGAAGGACAGGCGTGTTTCATCGACCCAATCACAGGGGAGAGACAGTGTGCCGACTAGTACAGTTAAGCTGACTGGTTTAGAAGATGGGAAAGTATATATGGTTTGGAATGCCTTTACAGAGAAATCTGTAAGGGTGTTCGCCTCTAAAAGTAAAGCAGAGGCTTACTTAAAACTTTCTTTACTCCATAAAGGAGATAATATTACCTACACCATAAAGGAGTATGAAGTTGAATGAAGCTTGGAAGCGAATGGCTACGGGTAAGTATGTTGACCTTAATAACTTACGGGTTGAAGATGTAGATATTAAAGATATTGAAGTTAGTTTAAATAATATCCTTCGTTTTACAGGCCATCATAAAGAGAGAAAACCCCTCACTGTAGCTCAACATAGTTTGTTATGCCTTGAACTTGTAAAGCTAACTTATCCAGACGAAGATGAGTTATACCTTAAAGTATTTATTCATGACTTCGCTGAGGCATATATTGGTGATATTTCTTCCCCCGTTAAAAAAGCACTTGGTAAGTTTTTTTATGACTGGGCTGATCCCATTGAACATACCACCAATATGGCTTTTCTTAATACACCAATCACGGTGGAAGAGAAACAGAAGATTAAGTATATTGATTTAATGTCTCTCGACATTGAGCGTAGGTGTATGTGGAATCAGATGGGTAAAGATAAATGGCCTCAAGTAGACGAAAGCAGGACTTTAGAAAAGAAACTAGAACTGTTTGACTCCGCACAATCCTTAGAATATGTGCCGTTAGGAGATTATCTAAGTGATCTTAAATAAAAATATACTTTTAAACCACCAACCAATTAAAGATATGATTAACTACAAGGATAGTGTTAATGGTTTAAGTTGGGGTTTGACAGAAGCTGGATATGATATTCGTATAAAACAACGTGTAGTACTTTGTAATAAGAGTAGGTTTAAATTAGCCTCTTCTGTAGAAGAGTTTAATATGCCTGATAATCTTGTAGCTGTAGTGCATGACAAATCAACTTGGGCAAGAGTTGGACTGAGTGTTTTTAATACCGTTATTGAACCGGGGTGGAAAGGATTCTTAACCTTAGAGTTAGTTTATCATGGATATGGTGAGTTAGTCATAGAGGAAGGAAGTCCTATTGCTCAAGTACTATTCTCAGAAATTTACGAGAGAAGTTCTTATAAAGGTAAATACCAAAATCAAAAGGATGAACCAGTAAATGCTATTATTGACAAACCTGTTTAATAAACTTTGGATTTATGTACTAATCAGCGCCTTCGTATTACTTTTTATCTGGAAGGTTTATAAAGCTGGTGGGGATAAAGAAAAACTAGATCAGTTACAAGGACAGTTTGATGCAGTTGTTAGACGTAACGAAGTTAAAACTAAAGTGGATAGTCTTCCCGACGATGCTATTACTAGTGAGTTGCGCAAGCGTGGTTGGATTAAAGACTCCGGCTGATTGTAATTTCCTGTTTGTTGAAGAGGGGGATAGTATTTCCATTCAACGTCAGGTGTTAGAAAACAATCTAAACGAGATTGAGAGGGGTTGTAAAAATGCAGTGCAGTAAGTGCAATGGAGAGGGGTGGGTATTAGCCCCTAACCCAGAGGATAGAGCTTACATCCGGTGTGTTTGTGCCAAACCTAAAGAAACTGTTTGGGTTGTTATGGTATATAATGGGGAATATAATTCCACTCATGTAGCTGGTATCTTTAAAACCGAAAAAGATGCTTGGGAGTTTTATGAAGTTTATGAAAACCCTTATTATGGTATAACTGGCATCCAACAACATGAAGTTTTTTGATGCTAGTTATAAAAATTTCCCTTAGAAAATAAAAAAGACCCACCCACAACTAAGTGGATGAGTCTATAACTTAGAACCCTCGTAGCCCTTAGTTGGGTTGCGGGGGTTTTTGCGTTTTAATTCATTCTAATTTCAAAGGAAATCGGTTCTCCTTCATCACGAACTATTTCGTTCGTAAAGGGACAGTCTGTGTAAAAAGCAACGACAATGTAATATGCTTCTCCCTCAGAGATTGTGTCGGGTATCTCAAGGTCCATAATAAGAGGTTCCCACTCAGTACCAATATTAGTAGTGGCTATGGAACTTATCCTTGATACCCTCCTTTTAGTAGTGTCTTCTTTAGTAAGAATCCAGTGTTGAGTCTTAGAACCATCAATTTTACAATCCTCAGACCCAGCCACCCTCCTAACCCAAACTTCTAAACTACAAACCTCTCCCGGAACACAAAAATCATTAACAGGACCGGATAACAAAGTGGATACTTCAAACACATTTTTAGGTGCCCTAAGTGCTGCTATATCTGATCTGATCTTTAAATTCTCCCTCTCAAGTGAAAGGGTTTGTAGTTGAATGGCTAAAATATCTTCTTTAAGATTCCATGGCTCAAGAATGCTATCTCTCATAGGTTTGAATAATGTTGCAATGAAAATTAAAACCCCCATCACAATATATTTAACTACATCTCTTACTACCTCATACCTAACTTTTGAAGTAATAGTTTCTTTACACATTACCTTTGACCATTACTCCTTGCGTTAAACCTATTCCAAATGATAAAACCACCAAAGATAAGCAGAGCCGCTGTAAGGCCCCCTACAAGCACAACTTGTGAAAAGGGGTCTAGGACTCCTGCAAGAGACGCAAGGCCCGCTAGGGACGCTCCCACGCCCGCTATGATCTCTTTAGATTGAACCAATGGCTTAAGCTTCACACTTTCTTCTGTAGGAGTGATACTTTCGACAGGAATGCTTTCATATACAACCTCGCTTGGGGGTGTTAAGAAGTATTCTTTTTCATCTGCTCTCCGGCGTACAAGTCCACGAAGAACCTTACCCCCTTGTTTATTCCACCAAGTCAGAGCTTCGGAAGCACCAACCCAATCTTTAGCATTGAGTCTTTTAAGAAAGGTGGATTTAGAAAACTGTGTTCTACCAATATTAAAAATTAGAGATGCTGTGGCATCGTGTTGGTTTTGATTTAACTCAACCTTAACCAACTCATCAATAGTTGTTTCCACCCAAGCCATGTCTTGTCTAAACAAAACCTCAGCTTGTTCTCTGGTGATAACATCTCCTCGTTTTACATCTTTAGTGTGACCCCAACCAATTGTCCACACATCATTAGGGGTGGGTAGGTAAGCTGTAAGCTCAAGTTTTTCCCACTTCTTAATGAGTTCGGTATTCTTCATCTTCATTAGCTATGTTTCCTTGCTCTTTGCCTAACTGTAGAGGCAGCTTCGGCTTTAGTTATATATCCATTCCCGTCTTTATCCAACCCCCTATTCTGAGTGTACGCCAGTGTACCTCTAGTAAATAGGGCATATGAATCTGGTTTATCAATAGCAGCAGGGTAGAGAACGGCCATATAAACATCTGCTACATCTCCTCCCTTAATCTTACTTTCGTATTGATCTAAGTATTTCTCAACCCAAGTAAGTTGTTCTGAACGACTTAAAGAGGATAAATCTTCTACAGAGGTTCCTAAATCCCTAGCTGTAGACCTCATGAATTGGATGAGACCTGTACCACTGGACCCAGCAGCATTCTTTTGAGCAGGGTCAAATGATCCCCCTGTTTCAAAGTCCATAATACCAAGAAGTACTGAGGGGTCAAGTTCATATTTAGAAGATAGTGTATTAACCCCTTCCATGAACTCGGTGTCAGCCTTAACATCTTCTGGTAGGCTATCAGGTGTAATTACAGGAGGGGTGAAATCGTCTAGGGATAGCATGTCATTACCAGCACCCCCTTCAAGATCATCATCACCCTGTTGCTCACCGCCCATTACCAACTCATCTGCTACAGCTTCAAAGTAACCCTTATAGTCATCACTACCATCAATGTGGGCAAAAGCTTTAACAGTTTTGTTAATGATTGGTGCAAGGTCTCTATTTAATCTACGTGCCTCTCTAATACCATCACGGTTTTCGGGGTCGATAGAAGCAAACTCCATACCCGAAGAAGTAGAACGATAAGTTACGAGAGAGTTTGAAGGAACCCCAGCTAAAGCAGGGTTAGCATTTTCCCCGAATAAAGCTCCTTGTACGCCACCCCTACCACCTGTATTCTCTACAAGAGGTATAATATTATTGTTCCTAAACTCCCTACGAACCATTCCCCAAACTTCATCTTCGTAATTACGTTTTAAGATGTCTCTGGAAATACTAATGTCAGAAAATAACTCAGGTTGTTCTCTACGTAATCTTAAAAATTCTGGTGTGGCCATCCAGTTATTAACTAGGGTGATACCACTCTCAGGATTCTCTGTTAGGAAGGACTCATAGCTAACAACACCTTTAAATACATTACCTAACTGGATTGCTTGTTCTGCCTTCTCCGTATCTGACAAATCCTCTTTACCGATTAGTTTGAAGTAACTCTCAAGAGCAGACTTACCACTAGGATCACTTAAGAATAGATTAGCAGGGTTGCCCCCCTCCGCACTATTACCAAGGATAAACGAAGAAACATTTCCTTGAATAGCTCTTTCAGTAGAGAAGTCAAAGTTATTACCAAAAAGTTTAGAGCTAGCAGCGGCTCTGGCGATAACTGGATCACCTAATGCCAACACTTGCTGTTGAGAAACAACCCTATTAACCTGCCTATCAAACTCTTCCTGACTATATTCCCCCTTAGCTCTTTTAAGGGCAATGTCTTTAAATTGTTCATAAGCGTTTAACATAGCAGTAGCTTGGCTACTATCTACATTAGAGAGAGGTTCGGAGATTGAAGATTGGAAGGCAGCCCAACCTTCTTCAATTGCTTGAACTGCATCCCCTTCTGTAAAACCACCTCTACCAATCTGCTCAATAACCCTGTTAGCATTAGTCTTAAACGAATCAAGGAAGGCAGGTGCTGTATCAGATAAAAATCTCTCAGACTCATACTTCTCTTTCTGATTGAGTAAGCTTAACTGATCTGAGTTCAATCCAACCTGAGCTTTCTGCAAGGTGATGTCGCTCATCATACTGTCGTATCTTTCCTTACTGGCAGTAGCAACTTGGAAGTTACGTTCTGCCTGTAGGATAGTGTTCTCATCAGCATCAGCAGATACTTGACCGGAGGTAACGAGGTTGTCTCTAAGGGATTCTCTACGGCGTTCTTCTGGGCTACCAGATACAACATCTCCACCCAACCCACCAATACCAAGAATAGAAGCGTTAGATTTAATTAACTCCTCTCGCAGTCCGGGATTAGCTTGAATGGCTTGCATAAGATTTGCACGAATACGACTTCTGGCAAATTGAGAACTACCACCTTGTTCCACACTTTCAATTAAACCTAATTGAGTGTTAGTGAAATTAGCTAAGAAGTCTTGTTGTCTTTTTTCTTTTTGATTACCACGAATAGCTCGGACCTGTCCGAACAAATCCCCAGCAAGGGCTACCCCAGATGCAGCCTCCACCACCCCCTCTTTAGGGGTGATGAAGTTTTGCACTTGAGGGGCTTCTGTTGCGGATGCACCGAAATCTGCCATATTATTCTCCTAATCTAGTTATACTTTCACGAACCTGTTCTCGCATCTCGCTTTCAGGCAGTGCATCTAGCATCTTAACAAGGTCTTCGGTAGTACGCATACCTTGCTGTCTCATGACCTGTTCAAAGATATTATATTCGTCTTTCTCATAATCTCTCTTAATAAGGTTGTATAGACGTTCTTGGAATTTCTCAGGTTCGTCTTCAAACACCCTCATACCCTCTGTGAGAATACGCTGTGCTAAATCTCTCTCCTGAACAGTCATTCCTCTACGTGCTAACTGCCTTTTAAGTTCTCCATACCAGAGGTCTACATCCCCACCGGGTCCAGCATTGAACGTAGCATCTCCATAGATAGCCTCCCTAACCGCTTGAGTACCTGTCTCTGTCTTCGTTCTAAAACCGAACAAAGCCATAGTGGCTTCAAACTTAGTTACGTCAGCGTCAGTAAGATTACCTAAGCTACTAATCTTAGTTCCTGTTTGGAAAGCATACCTAGCCTTAAAAGCATTAGAAGCTCCCGAGAACAAGTTAGCAAAGGCAAGAGATACATCTACAAAGTTTGTATTAAGCTCTGGGTCATCATAATCATCTTGAATATTAACCCAACGTGCTGTGGTTCTAAAGAGATTCGTTAAGCGTGGGTTTTGTCCAAAGAACAAACTACCAGAAGGAGACTCAACCAGCATCTTACCAAACTCTCCTGTCCACAGAGCAGCTACAAACTCCCCCATACCTTGAACATCAGTAGGTGTTAGATCGCTCCAATCAATTTGTTGCTCTTCTCCTGTTAAAGCACTAAAACCTTTATTCAGGATAAGTCCCTCTAAACCACTTTCAAAACTATCCCTAACATCTCCTTCTGGAAACAAGGAGAGTAGACCCATACTTACAGCCCCAACAGGAACACCATACATGATAGTGTTAAATGTCAGTAGTTGCGCTCTTTGACGAGGGGTTAAGCTTCTGTTAGTTAAGGGTTGAAGCATAGCTTTATGTGGAACTTGTAAGAATTGTGCAATTAGATTAAGTTCATTAGTATTATACGGCATATCTCCTGCACGATTCATGTTATAGGTGAAAGCCCTAGACTTACCTGTAATCTCATCAATCGTCCTAGCGTCTAATTTTTTACCGGCCTTAAGTGCCATATCTCTATGGGTTAACCAAGAGGTAACTAGAACAAGTCTTTCTCCCATATCAAAACCTGCAATTTGTGCAGCCTTAATAGGAGAACCTAAAACAGCTTTGGTTTTCTGAACATTATTAACATTGGCAAGTTTCAGTGTATCCACACGAGTAAGATTATTAGCATCAACTGCATCTAGGGTACCCGAGGAAACAATATCCTCTAATACTTTAGTCATATTAGGGTCACCTTCATAACCCCTCATAACCTTACCAAGTCTAAACAGGTCCGTAGCTAAACCTCCACCAGAAACATAGGCAGGGTTAATTGCATTAAGCTGTATTGTTTGGTGTCCTTGTACAATAGCTTGCCTAAGGGGATTACTAGCAAGATACATCTTAAACACAGCGCCCTTAGCTTCACTAGTAACACCAGTACCCTTACCCCAGTCTCTTAAGGCTTTTTCACCTTTACCCCAACCGGCACTATCCATAAGATCAGCACCAAAATTAAAGACGGCTTTAAAACCTTCGTCAATCGAATTGATATAACCATTCTCTAACGAGTAGATATAATTATAATTAGAACGGGCGTCAGCAGCTAGTTGTTTATTAGAACCCCCCTTAGGTACAATATCTTTAATGGTCTTAGGCCAACTTTTTTCTAAGCCAAGCTTTTCAGCATAGTTATCAATCCATCTAGCTTTAGTAGTCTCTAAGTAGTCAGAGACAGAAATTCTCTCCGACAAACTAGAGATAACTCTGGCAACCGATTCAAGAGGGTCTAAAATATTAGCCTTATCAGCTTTATGTAATTCAGATGCAGCGTCTAACAGACGTTCTCCCCGAACCCTTTGAGTTGTCATGCCACTAGTAACAGCAGTAGACCAACCGCTATCAGCCAGACCCCCAGCCTCACCAGCGTTACGATCAGGACGGTACTCATAAACCCCATCCGGGTCAAGTCTCTGCTGAGACTCAACAAGTTTTCTTGCATCCCCTTCTGTACCAGACGTAGCAATTGTTTTGGTGTAAGTTTTTCCATCTGCTCCTGTTAGTGTTTTAGTGATAAAGAAATTAGCATCGTACATAAGAGGATAGTAACCCTCTCTATAGGCCAAGACTCTCTCACCGTCGGCTAATTTACGAAGATAACCCCCCTGTGAATTATCCACTGACTTAATAAAGTCGATAGTTTTACCGTTGTACTCTACAGGCTCTGCAAGTCTGGCATAAGTACCACCAGACTCATATAAATCATCCAACATCTTAGTGTCTCCAATAGACTCTACAACACCAGTAGCAGGATTGAAGTAAAGGGTATCTGCATTAACCTCTTTACGAGTAACAGGTTTAACGACTAATGAGGTATCACTATCTTTATGGATGAATTTTTGAAAGCCTTTTTGGTTTAGTTGTTTAACTAAGTCGTCATTAACAGCGTAGTACATAATATCATTAGCACGACGCCATACTTTTAAGGCCGCAACTTCCGCTGCATTAAAACCCCTAGAATAAAGGTCTGTAGTAGAAAGTCTCAGACCTTCAAAGTTAGCTTCGTTAATATAAGAGGTAACACGGTTACGGGCTTCTTTAGAGAATTTCTTATAAGAATCAGTAAACCCTTTAAACTCCTGTACATAAGCTTTTTTCAAAGCAACTGCTTTATCAACAGCAACAGAGGCTGGTTCTACAATACGGGGGTGTAACAAAGAGTTGGCATCAAACAAGTGTTGACTAATAGAACCTCTACCAACGCTTGCCATACTTGAGGGCAATCTGTCTAGAACATTAAGAGGAAGTGATCTTAATCCTAACAGCCTACCAGTAGATAACAACTCAAACTCAGAAATATCTTCTGGACGAACTGAATACTCAAAATCCAGTTTAATTGCAAACTCATCATCCCTAAGCTTTGCAGGAATAGTTTCCCCAGCTTCTGAGAGTTTATCTCTGAGTAGTTTACGGGCTTCGGCAGTTTTTTGACTCATCTCAACCCACTTCTCACCCCTACGGGTGATGAGGGTTAAATTATCTCTAGTGACACCCTGTTTCCTGAGAGCAAACTCCACATTAGCTAAAGCATCCTCAGCAGTACCAAACCCACTGTCAACCATTCGGTAAACCGTACTGATCTTGAAAGCACCTGTATCTAAAGTTTTAATCGTACTTTGTTCTTTTACAGGTCGGAACCCCACAATATTATCAATGCTGTTTAGTTTATTTCTTACAGCACCAGCTTCTTCTGCCCTACTAATATAGGTTTTACCATCACGTTGTCTTAACTTACGGATGTATTCCGGCTCTTGATAGATAGGATTAGTTTGCCTAACTTTATTTGGGGTTTCTCCAAATAAGTCTGGTTCAGGAAGCAATTCTTTAGCTATAGCATCAGTACGATTAGTACCAGATAATCCTTGAGCAGCTTCACCAGTTGTATCCTCATCTATAACCCTAAGCATATCTCTGGCTTTTTGTGGGTTGGTATCTTTAACAATTTGTGAGGGAGATGTGGGAGACGTTGTAGAGGTGGTGTCAGCGGCAATAGCTCTTCTAAGGGGGGTAGGCACCTCAGTTGCCTGTTGTGACGCTCTAGCAGCCCTCTCAGCCGCTCTGACGGCCCTTGGTGCCCTTACTAAGGCACCTGCACCCACTACATCAAGAATAGAGGTAGCATTATCTAGGAATTTTTCTACATCACTATAGTCATTAGACAGTAGCATGTTTTCTAAAATATCAAGGGCGAATAAATCGTTAGAACTACCAATAATCAAACTGTCATTCTCATTAACATAGTCTAACATCTTACCAACAAATATACCTCTGTCAGAGTCAGACATTGTTCTCATAGCATCAAACAGAGCTTCTTTTTGATTACCTAAAAGATTCTCATCAGTAATAATACCACTATCACCCGTAGCTTCTTGGTAGATACGATCTACAGCAATCCATTCTGCAAAAGGAAGAACATACTCTACAAAATCTTGAGCTTTTTCTAGAGTAGAGGGGTTACGTTCTGCCCTCACACCATTAATCAAATTAGAGATTTCTCTTTTACGTTGATTAACTTCTGTAACACTATCCAAGATAGACATACGGGAAGCCTCTTCTACAAGGGTTTCTCCCGGACGACTATCAGAAATAAGTGTCTCTTCTGCTAAAATATCTAGGTTATCTGAAATAACAGTTTTAGGGGCTTGTGCCACCCCAATGGTTAGGGCTTGTTGGTCTTCAAGACGAAGAGACGTAGTAGATAATAGTTCAGCTAAATCCCTCGGGTATTGATTAACAATATCATTCCTTCGTTCATTTTGCTTTTGTAAGAACCTACTACGCCCATCTTGAGTTGTAAGAGAGTCCCTAGTGCTTCTATAGGACTCAACATCAGGAACCCCAGATAACAAATTATCAGTGGCTGCTAATTGAGAAGCCGTCTCTTGGTTTAGGGCAAACGAGCTACGAGGAAGTGTTAATTGAAAATCCTCGGCTGACAATTTGGGTTCTGTGAAATTAGAAAGTTCCATTATAAATCCTTACTTGAATAAGTCCTCATCCTCTGCAAAATCTAATCCTTGGTTAAACAGGTTGCCCCAAGCTTGGATAGAGTTGGATTTAGACCTAGCACTGGCTATTCTATTCTGTTGACCAGTAATACCTACACTAGTTGCTTTGTCCTGACGTTGTACGGCAAAGCTGTTTTCAAAATTAGAGGTTAGTGCAGATTGTGCCCCAATTTCACCAGAACTGCCACTAACACCAGAACTATCGGCACCGGCAGCTATACGTGCCCTAGCAATCCTAGCCCGTTTAACTTGGTTTCTACGGGCTATCCTATTTTTATTTTCTTCTCCGGCAGTTTGAATTGCACTTTGTTCCCTTTGTGCACCTTCAATTTTATCTGCCTGTCTCTTTTGAAGGATAGCAGAACCAGCCCCAACAGCTAAAGACAATATACCGATTATAGCTGTAGGCATTTAGACCCCCCAACCATAAAGAATATATTCTTCATTACTCCCAAAGGATATACTCTCATCAATAGGTTTTACCAATTCATGAAACTTTGTGCTTTGATCTTTTGGTAGGTAGAAAAAAAGCATTTCTTCTCCATTAGATTTAGCGAGAGAAAGAAGTTGCTCTAAGTCTTTTTGAATTTGTTTTAAGACCTCTTTACCCCACTCAATAATCTCAAGGTGTATAAAGGTTAAACCCCCTTCGTGATCTAAGTGAGCAATATACCGGGGGTCTGTGTTAAGTTTAATTCTCATTATTCTTCCTTATTAGCTTCTGCGGTAAAGGACCAACCATGTAAGTGTAGATTCTTTCCGGGTTCAGAGGCAAACCGGAAGGAAACTGCGTGTCCCCAACCCCTGATTTTATTCTTGGTTGCAATAACACCAACACCATTATTATACTCATCGTTTATATCTGTTGGGAAATAAACACCTCTAGGGCGATAAGCCTGACGTGGGGTTGACCACTTATTAGGAAGGGTTGATACAGTCCAGTCCCACTGAGAACTAAGCATACAAGAAGAACTGTTAGTCGGGGTAAGGTCGGCATTAAAACCATCCTCTGTTTTCTCCATAAACAGTGTTAAGTATCCTGCTTGCTTCCTATACCTACCATCACCCCCTGTGAAGGCACTGGATACAATATAAGCGTCATAATCTACATCAACCCAGTCATAAAAGTCTCTGTCACTATAGTAACCAAAACTAAAGTTAATTTGTGGGGTTAACTGAGTTAGTACTAAGTAAATAGATTCTTTTAAAGAACCCGTTCTTGATTGTATGCTAGCAGTAACGACCTCAAGAGACTCATCAGTAACAGCTATACCCCCAGCGAATACATCCTCAGTTGTAGTGGTTAGTTTATAAGGTTCAGACTCGCTTACACCAACCACAAGAGGTAAACCATTTATAGAAGTTGGTATACGGTTGTAGGTAAATGCGTTGTAGTTTAAGTTTAATATAAGCTCTTCTGAGTAGGACTCTGTAGAATTTAAATCTGCGTAAACCCAACTAATCTGTTTCTGGTAAATGTCATAGTTACCAAAACAAGTTCTTTTAACTTCCTCTGGAATACCGTCATAAAGGGTTTGAATTGTTTTCTCTGATATGTCTACTGCATCCCAAAACCCAAACTCGTTACGAGAGATAGAGTTGATACCCTTCTCTCCCCAGTAGAATATTGTTCCATTACTCACCACAACAGAGTTTGCAGAGACCGTACCAAAGTCTGTAATTTTCTCTGCTTGGTATGAAGTGGCTGTGAAGTTTGAACCCTCATCCCCACCAATACGCCAAACACCATTTGCAGCAAATACAAAGAGGGAGTTATTTAAAACTACCATCCTTGTAATATCATAAGCTTCGTCTAAACGAATAAACCCACCATCTGTATCTACAAGAGTAGGATCAACAGAAGAGGTAGGATCAGAAATTTGATAGCAAGTAACTAAATCACTTGTATCCTTAACCAAAGAACTGAACAGTACATAACTGGACATTCTTGGAGATTTAGAATCACCTCCAATCAATTTACCACTAAAACCACTATACCAAATCCTACCAGCAAATTCCTGCACAGTAGTTGCACCACCGGGAGTTGTGTCTTCTGGCAGGTCTACCACAAAGTAGTTTAGGTTTGTGTTTTGTTCCCTTAAACGCTGTTCAGCCTCTAAACGAGATGAACCACGCTCTAACGCATCAATAATAAAGTATCCTATAGGAGCTGGGTCTGAGCTACTAAGTATAGGTACAAGCTCTTTACTGAAAAACCTCTCAGATGTTCTACTATTACTATCCCCAGAATCAGCATATACATAAGGTAAAATGCTATCCGTATTGGATGGGTATTTTGTACTAACAGAGTCTTCATGAAAAGAAAGTATAGTATCTCGTACAGTCTCATCGTTATTCTTTTTATAAGAGATTGCATAAGTCTGATTACGAAGATTGTATAGATGTTCATCGGTTAATGTCTCTGGTCTTACCCCCAGATTAATTTTCTTGGTAAGGTCAACCCCAGATACAGTAGCCTGTACACCAAATTGATCTCTAATCAGTAGGGTTTCTTCTCGCTTAGTAATTACACCGTCTTCATAAGTGTAGATGTAAATAGGTTTATCCCCATTCACCATAACCAACAGTCCGTCAACAACTGCAAAAGAGTTAGAGTTAGAATAGGTGGATATATCAAAGGTTTCTTCATAAACCAGATTAGAACTTACTGGTGTTTGTGTATCTAAATCATAAACAGAGAAGTAATTACCAACTTGAACTGCAAGCAAAGATTTTTCAGCATCTCCGCCAGCGTTCTCCCACTTAACCATATTATAACCTAGGAGTTCATTAGTTTGAAAACTAACCCCAGAAGAAACTATTGTGTGGTTAGGTTCAAAATCAAATCCAAACCTTTTACGACGAGAACCCTTTTGAGTGATAACCATATTCTGTTCGTCAATAGAAATATTAGGTGGCATAGACAGAGGATTAAACTCTGTGTTTAAACCCCCTGTAAATTCATTAACCTGTACTGGTGCTTTCCTCCGGGCCATTAGCTTTTCGTCCTCTTCTCTTTTTCAAACTTTCTAACGAGCGATCAATTGCTTGTTTAGCAAAATCAATCGTAGTAAAGCCCCCAGTTAATTCTTTGGGGATTGCACCGCTACCCGGAGGTTGGATTTTATACATTGTGAACGTGCCGTAATGAACGATACGATAGTTTTTATGAACGACTGACATTATCTTTTCTTTCCATAGTCTCTATATTTAATACCACCTTCAACCCTCCACTGTTTTCTAGCAAGCCATCTGTTTTGGCGACGTGCTTCTTGCTCAGACTTAGGGTCTTCAAGCTGTCTTACTTGCCACTGAGCCTTACTGGTGGCTTCTTCTACAAAGGCAGACCAAGCATCAGGGGGTAGGTTAGCTACAGCAGAGTCTACAAACTCAAGTACTGGTACGATAAAACCATATGCCTGTATCTTATTCTGTTGTATAGTGGCTTCTAAAGAACTATCGTAAGAGTCTAAAATTATATTGGAGTCGTCAAAAGTCGTGTAGTACTCAGGAGATTTATTAGTGAGGATTAAAACTTCAATACCACTATAATCTTCTACAGTTAATACGTTTGTATCGTTTGAATTACGATGATTTGTATAACGAAGAAAGTCATCTGGTTCTTTCCACTTAAGGTTACGAAACTCTTTACGGTCTGTAAACTCTTTTCTTACGTCATAGTTGATTGTTTCCAATTGTTTTACATCTGATGGTAAAGATATATGTGTTGGTTTGCTATTATCCCCAGAGGAGATTAATACCAAGCCTTTCCGTGTATGTAACCAATTACTATTGCTAACCATAGCATTATATGTTCTACGAACAATCTTAGCTACTTGTTCTGATTCTTCTGTATCAAAGATACTGTTAACTTCGTCCCCATCCATAATGGAAAGTATGTCTTGTGTAATTTCTAAAAGTGTTTGGGGCATTAGTTCCTCGAAATTCTTTCAACCTTAACAGAGGTTGAATGGATGTTGCAAGTTCCAGTACCCGAGTAAGTAAAGAAAACACCACCACCATTTGCAAGGTAAGTAGACCCCGAGTAAACACTAAAATTAATAACACCTGCTTGTTCTGCCCCACTACGAATAAGTGTATGAGTGTGGCTTAGAATAGTTCCGATACCCCCACCAATATCTAATTCAATATCAATATAGGGGCTTGTACCCGAGTAGCTACTGGCAGTAAAAGCAAACCTTAAGTGGTATGTATCAAAAGCAGCTATTGGTTTATGTAGATTAGTTGAAACATTCCATAAAGGATTTATAGCATCTGAGGGAGGTCTGGATACAATAGACGTAGAACCATTACAAAGAAACTGTGTTCTCACTCCACTAGTAAGGGCCATAGCAGGGGTGCCGTCAGTAATTCTATTATCAACATACTGCTCCCAACCCATAATTTTCTCCCAAGCACCAGAGCCTAGACCATCAGACACATACACCTTATTAATGGAGCTTTCTGCAACACCCTTAGGTTCATGCAGGTTAGTGCCTGTAAGGTTTTTGTGTTCAGCCATCTTAATCTCCTTAAAATAAAAAAGGGGAGAAGAGGAAAATTAAATCCCCTCCTCCCCTAAATAGTATGCTTAGGCGGGTGCTTTGGAATTGGTGGAGATATATCTCACAACCAACCTAGCAGAACCACCAGTGAACACAGGGCTTGTACCCGCAGTTGCAACACCAACCACCGTAACACCTGTGAGACCACCAGCAGCGGCCCAAGTCCCAGAGAGGGCCGAGGTGAGGTCATAGACCCCAACTGCTTCCATCTGAGCTTCTGTTACAGAGACACCGTTAGTTGCCTCAGAACCCGCTGTACCCACCTCAACAGTAGGAGTAGTGCCTGTACCAACAAAAGCCTCAACGACTTCCAGATACACACTGTGGATTTTAGCACCACGTTTGATGTAAGGAGCTTCCGAAGGAAAGATACCAGATGCGATAATTTCCGCATTTAGATCAACCGTCAACTCTTCTTCAAAACCAGCAGTACGAGTGACACCACCGGCACCACCAGTATCTCGTTGGCCGTAGTGGTTCTTTACAGTTTTGGTAACGTTCCCCGAACCGGAGGCGCTACCATCACCAAACTTAGACTGTTCATATGCCATTAATTATATTCCTTATTCAATGTTAGTGGCGCTAGTCACGACACAACCAAGCGTATCAATACGCTGAATGCCGAAACCATACCGAGCGCGATCAACGAACTCATCGCGGGCACGATCTTTATTACGCTCACCTTCCACCGAAGGCATCCTGCGCCATGCACCCATAACCGGCTTAGTCTGGTCATCAAGGATACACATGAACAGGTTGAAGACACCTGAGGCTAACGTAGTGGTTCCATCATCGGCTGCACCTTGGTACAGACGGTTAGAAGTCAGGATGTCCCAACCAAACCAGTTATTGATGAAGCGTTGACCAGAGGCCATACCACGCTCAAGAATGTCTTTAGCAAACTGAGTAACATCATTAGTGATCGAGACCTTGAGGTTGAGAGTTGCCTCAACAATAGGGTCAACGATTGCGATACGACCCATTGCGGGGACGTTGGCTTTGTCGAAAGCCAGACGCATCTTAACCAGATACGAAAGATCGAAGACGTTGTTAATTTCCGAGGAAACATAGAAGTGATCGAAACCGTTAACAGGAACTCCGTCAGTTGCGTTAACAAAGGGTTGTGCGGCAGCGTTCAGGAAGTCTGTTTCAAACTTCTCTTGAATGGCACGAGTATGCTCTACCGAGCGAGCTGCCATAAGCTGTTCAACCTGATTACCATCTTCACGAAGGTCATCCGTAACGTACCAAGCATCACCGACATATTCAGTGATACGGAAGGTAATCTCACCCGATTCGATGGGTGTATAAACCAGAGCCGTATCTTCGGAGGCTTCTTGGAGGGTGACAGTGCCTACGGTTTTGATGTGCAGCGTGTCACCGTGGGTGAAGTCATTTACATCACGATAAAAAGTATCGGGAAGCAAACCATCATGGAGGTTCATCAGAATGAAGCTAGAGTATTGCTCTGCCTCAATGAACGACCGAGTATTAGTAGTTAATTGCATTTATTTAACCTTATTGTTCTACATTATGCTTTCGCATAGTGTGTTCTTTAATTTTACGCCAGTTATCCATAACATCTTTATTGGAGGCACCTCCGGTGATTAACCGTTGTTTAGGTCTTTCCAACTCTTCTGATTTTTGAACGTACCTAGGCGGGTTTGTGGTTTGTGTAGAAGGACTATTAGAAGTGCTTGTCCCACCCCCCAATAGACTCAGTGCGATGTTGGGGTTGTCTTCCGCCAACTTCTGTAGTTCCTGAGGAGTAGTATTCAGTTCTTTAGCCCTCTGTTGGATAAAAGACTTAGCTTTTTCTCCATGAGTTTCAGATATAGTACGAACAACTAAACTTAGATTATCTTCTTTCTTTTGAGAAGAAGTCTTCTCATTCAAAAGACTTTCAAGCATGTTCCGAACTTTATCCTCATCCAATGCATTATCTTTGCCCTCGGTCGATGGCTTTGATTCAGACGATTGGGTATTCTGGTTGGTGAGACTTTTCACAACATCTTCCACTGATTTTCTTTTTTCTAGCTCTGATTGCATCTCTTGCAGCGAAGTCTTCGTTTGCTGACTTTCGTTTTGCAACGTCTTAATAAAATCCTGCGAATGCTTTAAAGCTTCAAGAGCAGCTTCAATATCTTTATACTTAGGCTCACCTTTGTCATTTACAATCTCGTTAAGCTTGTCTGCGAAAGGATTGGTGTTTGACGGAGCAGGGTCAACTGCCGTTTTATCATCTTCTGTTTTAGGGGTAGTATCATCGAACATGGCTTGGTCAGTCACTGTTCTCTCCTTATTAAAGTAGGGTGTACCCCTAATTAGAATTATATAAAGGTTAATATAAGATATGGGTATTTATAATATACTATTACATAGATATACTAATATACATATACTTATTTCTTAACCTCCTACTTATATATACTCCAAAAAGGGGTGAATTGTTACAAAATTATTCTAAAAAACTTTTAATTTTTTTCATTGACTTGATCTGAGCAAGTTTTTCAACTTGTAAAAGAGACCAATTTGGAGAGGTATAATCCTCTTCGTTAAGCATAGAGTTATGAAGAGATTCAACTTCTTCGTCAATAACTGTTATAAGACGTTTACGAAAGTAGAGAGATTGTAAGAAGTACTCCTTCATCTCTCCTGCTTCGTCTTTACTGAGGTTCTTGATTAGACGGGTCTTCATCAATCACTGCTCCTTGCATTAATTCTTCTTCGCTCTCCATACCAACCATATCAACATCTTCTTGAATTTGGTTAGCAAGAATTTGTGTTTCTTGTTGTTCAGACAGGGCAATGTTATACTTGAACATATCATAACCACGAAGATCAATTACACTTTCTACAAACTCGGACATAGCCTTACCTGATGTATGAGGTGCAATAATACTTGCGATAGGGGAGTTAAACACTCCAATAAGGTTTTGTAGTTCATTAGCTCTTTTAGCAAAATGTCTAGCACCGATAGGTCGTAAAATCCCATTAGCAGAAATATCTTCTTTAGTAACAGAGCGGAATTGTTGGGCACCTATATCCTTATCAACAATTTTAATGGTGTCTACAATATCAAGGTTACGGTGTGCAACCTCTAGCATGTCATTTAAAACCTTCTCTAAGAAAATTTCAAACTGTACAATTTTTTCTTGAAATAATCGACTGGAAGCATTCTCTAAGATTTGTACTTCTAGCGCTGTTTTCTCCCCCGGACTTCTAATACCCATAGCCTCTTTAGGGGCACCTGCATACATTTCCATTCGTACTTCTAAGTTTTCAATCCATTGTTGAACGGTGTAAATATCTCCAAACTGTTGAGCCATTTCCTGAACATCACCTTGTTCATCAATATGGATTTCAGCATTAGGTTCCCAGTTAAACTGTTCCACCTCTCCTATAATCTTTTTAGGAGGCATAATTTTTAAATCAAGAGCGTTAGCTCCCATATTCAAGTAGTGGTCAATGAGGTATTGCATACCAACCAGATTATCCAACGGACCCATAGCCCACAGATTATCAGGGCGGAATCTCCAACCTGCATGACGAATAAGAGCTTCTCCTCCATAACTAGGGATAGCAATGTCTCTAGCAACATAAGATCGGTCAACAACAGTAATCATCCTATTGGAGGATAGTTCACCAGTTTCTGCGTCATGATAATCCCCATAAAATTCTAGGATTTCTACAGAATCCGATTGGTAGTACTCCTGTAGGCTACCAAAACCATCTACCTGATATTGAGAAGCCTTTACCCAATCTTCTGTACTATATTGAGATACATTACTAGAAATGAACTGTCTACGCTCTAAAGCTTCTTCCCAAAACTTATGTTCAGGGTTTGTCATAGCCAACTTCTTAAGAGCACCCACTGTGGTCATTGTACGAACAACTTTAAAACTATTTTCAAAACTACTCGCTAGTGGATTGAAGACAATATCTAAAGGACTAATTCTTACGGCCTTAGGCCCTATGAAGGAGGTAGTTCTTTCAAAAGCTGTTTCTTTATACCTAGTTTCAAAAGTAGGCATAGCAAATACATTACCATAGTCAATATAGTCATACAGTAGACGACTTACAGTATCTCTAAGATTCCCTTCTCGTGTCTTATTTTCCATATAAGCTTGTAAAACAGTAGCTGTATTTTTCTTAGCAGCGTCTGGGGAATAGGCCACCCAAGTTAACCACTTATCATTTGGGAACAGCGCGCTAATATAGTTAGCGTGAAGATTATCCCTAATCTGTGTTAGTTTTGGTGAAGTTGTTTTATGGGTCCAAGGTAGTTTAGAGTTAGCAGTAGTGCTGGTGTCTGTGGCGAATAAATACTTATCTACCTCTGCCCACTGATTAACTTTATCTTGACGTTGTTGATTATATTTATCCCAGAGATTAGTTACCCATGCGGACGTACTATCTGAGCTAAGAATACCTCTAAGTTCGGCAACTTGTACTTGTGTCATTTATACCCTCCAAAACGGGTGCGTTGTATATTAGGGTTAAGGAACTCACTAATTGTGTCTCTTGCGCTTCTAGCAGGGGCTACAGCGATTGTGACAGCCGATGCTAGGGCATCCTTAACGTCATCATGAGCAGGTCTAGACATAACTAATTCTTCTTCAAGGATAGCGGTCCAACCCCCTTCAAAATGCCAAATTTCATAATTTTCGTATCTATGCTCAAGGGCAGCAGCAATACGTTGTTCTTTACTACCCTCTACTCTAGAAGGCCTAAATTCAATTACAGAAAGTCTTAAACCTTTTTTCTTAACAAAATCTTTAATAGATTCAACAATAACTTTCTGGGCAGCAGTAACCTCTGCTTGTAATTTCTTAAAACCCCACTTAGAATGTAGGTTAACAATATGGTTAAAGTATTCAATAGTTTTAAAGGATTTAAATCTATCAATATCTAAAACATAAATATTACTATCACTATCCATACCAATAACTACAATAGCTGTGTAGTCAGCAGCATTAGATAGAGAGTAGGCAAAGTCCACAGCAGCGTAGATATTAAGTCTTTTATCTCCGTAAAACCAATTTCCCCCTTGCTTTTTTAGGAGCCTTTGGTTGTAATACTGAAAGACTTCTCTGCCCATTCTTTCAGAGTCTGGGTCATTAGGATCATTATAGTACTGTGCGTAGAATTGTGTTCTATCGGTATACTCTGCCCTGATACGAGATAATACATTCTTATTAAAACCAAAAGCTTTACCATCCGGTCTAATTGTTCTTGGCCAAAGAAATATATCATCCTTTTCTACTGGGTACTCTTTAATATCCCAGATGAGGGTTTTACCCAATGGATTACCATTATCATCATAGTTTTCAGCAGACTGTTCTTTCCAAACAGCGTATACATCAGCAGGGTGGTATCTAGTACCACAAGCTACAGTGAAACCCCCTGCATTACGAATAGAAGTAAACTGAGAAGCTTTCTTACTTACCGAGTCCCTACCCTCTTCTGTATAAGCATTCTCAGGAACTACAAGGTCATCTGCACAGACAATATCAGCATGCCATCCAGTAGTGTTGGTTGTTAGGCCAGCAGCTTTAATTGTAGCATCTCTAATACCTTCTTTTTTACGAAGGGGGTGATCTAATATAATGGAGGTAGAGGACCACTTTTCTCTTTTACCCACTTCTGGATTAATAAACTCCGGCCAATACTTTCTAAACACATCACTATCTAAAATATTTTTAATGTCGTATAGCTGTGTGATGGCAAGTTCCGCTGTAGCAGATAAATACAAAATTGTAATTTCTGGGTGACGAACAATCATCCAAGCACACCAAGTTGCTACAATGTGAGACTTAAGGTGGGCACGGGGTAGCATTACAAGTTTGTTGTCTGTTTGTGCCCCACCCCTTCCATACAAATTATATTCTTGTAGCCAATGAAAAATTTCCCTGTGAATTGAGCCATAAATATATCCGGGGTTTACAATCTTGGCAAAGAAGAATAAATTACTTTCAGCTTCTTTTTTAATTTCCTGTGCCTGAACAGGCATGTTTTCTATTTTCTTATAAGCTTCTTTTAACCAAGCTTCCATAATAAACCTAAACTCTCTATTTTACTCGCTTACATTATCTAACTCATCACGCCCCAGCCACGGGATATGCGGAGCCAGCACGTCTTCGCGGGTGAGTGCGAACCAGAACAGTCGGACCTTGTTGATCCTGTTGGACGTGTCTGCCGGGGCCTTCTGCGGGCGGGCGACGTGATAGATCACCAACAGCCCGATCAGCGACGGGACCGACAGGAAGAACAGGAGCGCGGACAGGATCATCACTTATACCGCACCTGTATCTGGCCGAGGTCAAACGATCCGGCGGTCAGGGTGAGGCGCAAGATATCCAATTCGCCCGCCAAAGCGACCCTACCACCTCCGACAAACCCTAGGTTCTGTGTTGTTCCAGAAGTCTGTGAAATCCAGATATTTCCTGAGACCCTTTTTAGCTTGTAGCCGCTGTAACTGACGTTTGAGACGTTGCTCAAATAGCTAATCATTCCGGCTGTAGACGACCGCGACGTGCTGATAATGCTGACTGTAGACACATAACCCGTTGTCGTGACTGACCCCCCGGTTCCAAGCTGTAACAGAAGGTCTCCGTTAGAGTTTCCAGAGACGCCATCAAGCCATACCTCGATGTCAGTCATACCCGGTGGGATTACCGTGTCGAATGCCGTGCCAGACGTGGTGGCGACAGGTGTGGTTTCGGTCCACGATGGAGACAGAGCAACAATCGCCTCATTTGTCCTCAATGGCGTCATGGCAACGTCGTCGCTTGTTCCGGCTTCCGCCTCCGCCTGAGTGGCCTTGTTCATTACAGAGCCGGTGCCAAGCCCCATCAAAACTCGCTGCGCATAGGCCGACGTGGCCTTTACGAAAGTGATGGCAACATTGGACATGCCCATGTTTGCAAGGCCTGCGTCTGGGTCAGGTAAATCAGACAGGTTGTTTGCCTTGAGCAGCGCAAGATCGATCCCGGCATTGAATGCTTCCCAGTCGGGGTCGGTCCAGATGTTCATCCCCGAACCGTCGCTGTTGTTGTAATACAGCGCCCCGGCAACCAGAGGGTTTCCATCGTTATCAACCGTGGGAGCGGTGGATTTTATCCCCAGATACCTGTCATTGAAGTTGTCCAGAATTCCTTCTGCGGTGTTTGCGGCAAGTTCAGCTCTTGCAGAATCAACAGCAGCTAAAGTGGCAGCAGCCTCTGCTAGAATTCTCTGGGCTTCTACCTCTGCCGCCACAGTGCCAACATTAATACCATCAACCTCAATACTATTAATCTGCAAGTTATTTACATTAAGGATGTCATTACCAGCCATATCTAAATCAGCTTGCATGGAATTAGGAATTGAGCCATCTAACGAAAGGGTGTTTTGAAAGGCATCTTCAATATTTTGATTGTTTGTATTGATTGCAGACATCACTTCATATTGTGTGGTGAGGTCAGATAGAACTGGGGCTTTAGCCATTTTTCTTTTCCCTGTGTAACTCTAAGAGTTGGAAGTCTTCCGAAAACTCTTTTTCTATTTTAGCTCTGCGAGCAACTTCTCCTTCAACTTCTTCGTTGGAAGGTCTTCCTCTTTTATTCTTAATCCAACCTTCGTCTGCTAAAA
>TARA_R110002050_G_scaffold288248_2_pt1 | contig 39301 bp, 30 predicted proteins | sample TARA_R110002050 | Tara Oceans TARA_R110002050 (sample SAMEA4396988) | marine metagenome | biome: Polar Biome; feature: [DCM] deep chlorophyll maximum layer (ENVO:01000326); material: water (ENVO:00002006), including particulate matter (ENVO:01000060) such as... | depth 25 m
AAGAGCAGGGTTTTAACCTATAACTAGACAATAAAATGATACTATTATTTGTTAAGCTTTTTCTCTTGACGTTCTAATTTTTTGAAATATCCACGCGTTAAAAAGTTATGTTTGAAGGCTTCCATATTCTGATTGAACTTATCTGTTCCTTCATTTATATTTTTAATTGATTGCTCTAGATTGTTAACAAATTCCTCGTCATTGGACAGATAATTAAACGCTCCTTTTCCCTCTTTTATATTTGTGATGGTTTCATTTAAATTATTTAGAACAGTTGAAATATCTTGACTGGATGTTTCAAGATTAGTCATAATCCTTCTCGCCTTTTTTGCTTCAATAGAATCGTTTAATAAAACACCTGCTACACTTTCATTAAAGTTTATTGAAGAAATAATAGTGTTGAGTTCTTTTATGGTTTTTGATGCTTCAATACTTGCAATCCTAAACTGATTAACCGTTTCCTTAAGATTTGAAGCCATAATAGTATCATTTATGAGCATTCCAAAAGTTCCTTTACTATCATCCATAGCATCAGCTATTTTCAGTAATTTAGCTGTTAGTAGTGCAGCATTTTCATTTGTAACGCTTAAGGTATTTAACATATCAGATGTACCTATTTTGGTATATGATTTTATAACATCACCAGGCTCAATTGCGCCTGCATTTCCTTCACCAGGGATAATATTTACTATCATGTTCCCTACCAATCCATCTGTGCCTATGGTTACAATGGCATCCTTTTTAATATGATATAACATGTTTTCATCAATATTCATTAAAACATTTATAGTGGAATCATTTACCATAGAAATTGTTTTAACGGTGCCCACATTAATACCTGAATAACGCACATTATTGCCTGGTATCAATCCATTAACATTATTAAAATTTGCACTTATTGAAAAGGTTTTAGCGAAAATATTTTGACGCTGACCAATAAAATAAATAGCTATTATAAAAATGAGCAATCCAATAATGACAAATACACCTAACTTTAGCTTTTCACTGGTTGTTTTTCTCATGATTACTTAATTTTATTTACTTAAAAAACGCTCTTACTTTTTCATCTTTTAACGCATATAATTCATCAAAAGTTCCTTCTACATAGTTAATACCATCCACTAATAAAATCATTCGTTCAGATGCTACCCTTGCACAATCCACATCATGAGTGATGATGAGTGATGACGTTTTATATTGGCTTTGTATCCGACGCATGAGTTCAATAATTTCTTTGGATGTTATAGGGTCTAATCCGCTTGTAGGCTCATCATATAAAATTATTTTTGGCTTTAAAATGAGTGTTCTGGCTAATGCAACCCGCCTTTTCATACCGCCTGAAAGTTCAGCTGGCATTAAATCTATGGCATCAACTAATCCAACACGCTCCAGTGCTTCAGTAACAAGTTCTGAAGTATCTGTAAAATTTCCGAATTTATACTTGTTTCTGCGTAATGGAAATTCTAAATTTTCTCTTACCGTCATAGAATCATATAAGGCACTGCCTTGAAATAAAAATCCAATTTCTGTACGCAATTTATCAAATTCATTTCGATTTAGAGTTGAAATGTCTTTATCCATAACTTTAATGAGACCAGAGTCCGGCTGCATTAAACCCACTAAACATTTAATCATAACTGATTTACCTGAGCCTGATTTCCCCATAAGAACCAGGTTTTCACCTTCAAATAGCTTCAAATTAAAGCCATTTAACACATGATTGTCTCCAAAAGATTTTTTTAAATCCTTTATTTCAATCATTATTTTTTTAGTGATTAATGGTTTTTTGCTTTCCTGAATATTTTGTGTTTGATTCATTTTTTAAATTTCAAAAAATATATCTGTTATAAAAACAGCAATAAAATCAATGATAAATATTAACATCGAAGAAAATACAACCGCCGAATTTGCTGCTAGCCCAACACCAACGGTTCCTTTTTCACAATAGTACCCTTTAAAACATCCAACAAGTCCGATTGCAAATCCGAAAAAATAGGTTTTAATAATTGCCGGAATGATATCGCCGAACTCCAAAGCATCAAACACTTTGTTGAAGTATAACTGAAAAGAGACATCCCCTTTTAAGTTCTCAATTATATAGGAACCATATAGAGCAATGGCATCTCCAAGTATTACCAAAATTGGAAGCATTAATGTTGCTGCCAAAATCCTGGTAACCACTAAATATTTAAACGGATTGGTTCCTGAGACTTCCATGGCATCTATTTGCTCAGTCACTCGCATGGAACCCAGTTCGGCGCCTATACCAGAAGCAATGCGTCCGGCAAAAGTTAAAGCAATTATGACGGGGCCAATTTCTCTAATTATTGAAATGCTTACCATGGATGGCATCCAAGATTCTGCACCAAACTCCTCTAATGTTGGCCTAGTCTGCATGGTGATTACCAACCCAATTATAAAAGCCGTAACACCAACTAATAATATGGAACGATTCCCTATATTATAACATTGTCTTAAAAGTTCTTTAAACTCAAATGGCCTTGTAAAAACTTCTCTGAACAAACGCCCTGCAAAATAGGACAAATCACCTATTTCAATAAAAAAAGCTTTTAGCTTGACTTCTATTTCTGTTAATCCAGACATTTAATAATGATATCATTTACTCAAATTTAAGTTAATATAATAGGATAACAAATGATTTAAGTCACTTAAAGCAAATGTTGTAACCCTTTATTTTATAGTAAATGAAGGGTAATTTGAAAAGAATTTCAAACCTTTTATAAAAGGTTTGATGACCTCTAGACTTGTTCTAGCATTAATAAGTTCAAAAATATCTTAATTCTATTAATACTATGACAAAAACAAAAAAAACCTTACTAAATAGTAAGGCTTTTTTGTGATCGCGACAGGATTCGAACCTGTGACCGTCTGCTTAGAAGGCAGATGCTCTATCCAACTGAGCTACGCGACCAAAAGCTAAAAATGAATTAATTACTTGCGATTTTACAAAATAAATTCACTTTTCGTCTTTGAAGGTGCAAATATATAAATGTATTGGCAAGTAAAAAATATAAATCGAAACATATTTATGGCTTCTATGATAAAAATCATGTTTTCAATCTAATACATATTCTACTTTTAAATTAGTTAATGACAAGTGATAATAAAAACCATGTTATGATTGAAATAATATTGCTTTTTATCCAATTTTTTATACACTAACAAGGCTCTAGTTCAAAATTGTGTTGATACTGTCACGTTTTGTCATTCAGAACGGAGCTTGCGAAGTGAAGAATCCCTAAAGATTCCTCCTGCGTCGGAATGACAGTGCTGCTCAACAATAATATCTATTTTAAACTAGAGCCACTAACAATTAAAAAGTGAATTTAACTTTCCCTTTCATTGCAGGATTAATAGCGGCCATGTTGCATGTTATTACAGGTCCAGATCACATGGCTGCCGTTATGCCATTTGCGGTTGAATCTAAAAAGAAAGCTTGGAAAATTGGTTTATCATGGGGAATTGGCCATATAACCAGCATGTTAGCTATTGGTATTATATTTATGTTTTTTAAAGAATTAATCCCTGTTGAAAAAATATCAAATCATAGTGAGCAATTAGTTGGTTTAGTCCTTATTGGAATAGGAATTTGGGCATTTTACAAAATTTTTAAAAATACCAAGAAACATAAACATTTACATATTCATAGTGAACATGCCCCGTTAATACACAAACATGCACACAGTCATACACACCTCGAAACTCATAATCATATACATTCTAAATCATTAAAGCAGAATCATTTTACCTCATTTTCAATCGGTTTTTTACATGGTTTAGCAGGCATTGCACATTTTTTATTGTTTTTACCAGTTTTAGGTTTTGAGAATAAATCTGACTCTTTTCTTTATATAATAGGTTTTGGTATTGGAATCATCTTAGCCATGGTTTCTTTTGCCTTTGTTGTGGGCAAAATCTCGTCGATTGCTAAAAATGGTCATAATGTTGTGTTTTTTAACGGCATTAGATTAGCGGGAGGACTCTTTGCAATAATAATAGGAATATATTGGTTATTAGGAAACTAACAAATTCTAGGTAACTGCTCCCCTATTAACGGGCTCACAATTCTTTTACCACCAATAGAGCTATGCATCACTACCTTTCCTGGATGTTCTTTTGTAACTTCACCAATACATGCAGAATTTTTACCTTTTTCATCCTTTAACATCATTTCTAAAACAGCATCTCCTATCTCTGCCTCTACAAAAGTCATAAAAACACCTTCATTGGCAACATATAATGGATCTAATCCTAAAATTTCGCAGGCTGCGGAAACTTGTTTTTCTAATGGAATCTTGTCTTCATGGATAACAACTCCCATTTTGGTATCCTGAGAAATTTCAGATAAAACACTGGCAACACCTCCCCGGGTTGGATCTCTAAACAAATGGATTTTATCTCCAAATTCATCAATTAAATCATTCACCAAAAAGTTCAAATTAGTACTATCACTGACAATACTTGATTCAAATTCCAAACCTTCACGTTGAGACATGATGGCCATACCGTGTTGAGCTATTTGTCCGCTAATAATTATCTTATCCCCTATTTTTATATTATCTGTTGAAATATTTGCCTTAGGATTCACGTCTCCAAAACCTGTTGTATTGATGAAAATTTTATCCCCTTTTCCACGTTCAACAACTTTGGTATCACCTGTTATAATTTGAACACTACTTTCGTCTGCCGCTTTTTTTATTGAATTTACAATGCTTACAAAGTCTTCTATTTTTAAACCTTCCTCTATAATAAATGCTAAAGATAAATATCTAGGAATAGCACCACACATAGCTACATCATTCACGGTTCCGTGCACCGCTAAATCACCAATATTTCCACCTTTAAAAAATATAGGAGATACTACAAAACTATCCGTAGAAATTGCAATCTCACCATTAAACTTAACGATAGAACCATCATGTTTCTGATCCAAAAAAGGATTGCTGAAGGTTTTAAAAATGATTTTATCCAATAAATCCCTGGTCATTAAACCACCGCTTCCATGTCCTAAATTTATTGTTTCAAAACCTAATTCTTTATCCATCTACTTTAAAATTGCATTATTTGAAAAATGATAATAAGCGGCGCAAGCTCCTTCTGAAGAGACCATAGGTGCTCCCAAAGGGTTTGACGGATTGCATGTTTTACCAAATTGACTGCATTGATATGGTTTTTTTATGCCCCTTAAAATTTGACCTGCAATACAATCCGGGTTTTCAGGAACTTTGATATTACTGATTCCAAACTTTAATTCAGCATCAAAATTTTTAAATTCCGAGGTTAACACATAACCACTATTAGGTATTTCCCCAATGCCGCGCCATTCCCTGTTTCCAACTTCAAAAACTTGGTTAATGACCTTTAGTGCCGCCAGATTCCCTTCTTCTTTTACGGCTCTGGAGTATTGATTTTCAACGGTGTGAATTCCCTCTTCTAATTGTTTAACAGCCATATATATGCCTTGTACCAAATCCAAAGGCTCAAAACCGGTTATAACAATGGGAATTTTATATTTTTCGGCTAAAGGATAATATTCTTTATAGCCCATAATAGCACAAACATGTCCTGCTCCTAAAAAAGCATTAATGGTACAAAACTTATCATCTAAAATAGCTTCCATAGCTGGAGGCACCAAAACGTGAGACACTAAAATAGAATAGTTTTTTAAACCTTCTTTTTGAGCATGTAATACTGATAATGCATTGGCCGGTGCTGTGGTCTCAAATCCAACTGCAAAGAAAACAACCTCTTTATCTGGATTATTCCTTGCAATTTTCACCGCTTCAATTGGTGAATATAAAATACGTAAATCACCTCCATTTGCTTTTGCTTCCAATAAACTTTTTTTGCTTCCTGGAACTCGAATCATATCGCCAAAAGAGCACACAATCACACCATTTTCAAGAAGTTCAATAGCTTTATCAATTAAATTAAGAGGTGTTACACAAACAGGGCAACCTGGGCCATGAATCATTTGTACTTTATCAGGCAATAATTCAAGGATGCCATTTTTTACCAATCCATGGGTTTGTCCACCACAAATTTCCATGATATTCCATTTTTTTGTAATGGTGGTTTCAATAAGCTTTAAGTAGCTTTTTGTGGCCTCTAAGTTTCTATATTCAGTTAAATATTTCATTGATTACTACAATGTAAATAATACATGATTTGACCAAACGAGATGTTTTCATCATTAGGAGCTAAGTTACGATTAAAAAATAATTTGTATTCGCCTTTTCCTAATTCTTTAACCATATCAATTAAAGTTGTATTTTGAAATACGCCACCGCTACATGCAATATTTTTGATATAATGTATATCTGCAATTTGGTAAATTAAAGCCGCTAACGTGAATAAAAAGTTTGCAATCACATTTTCCCTTGAATTGCCCTTATTAAAATCTAAAAATAAATTATAAAACAATTTTTCTGTTGGAATTAAATCAGTTTCTAATTCAGTGCAATACGATTTGCAATCATTTATGTTATAATCAAAGATTTGATTTTCCAACAAAATAGCTGCTTCACCTTCATAAGTGTTTATATCACAAATACCCAACAACGATGCTACAGCATCAAATAATCTGCCCACTGATGACGTTTTTAGCTTGTTTTTCACCATTAAAGATTGATAAATAGCCTGTTCTTCTTTTGAAAATTTATCTTTCAAAATGGGCTGCATTTCAGTGTTTGATAACGACAATAATGACAACCTAGGTTCTTTTGACATTTTATCACCTGCTAACCAATTAAAATATTCAAAATGGGAAATTCTATCTATGTTATTTAATTGATATTTAAAAAACTCACCTCCCCAAATCTGTCTATCATCTCCAAGACCTGTTCCGTCCCAGATAACCCCTAAAATTTTTTCATTTGAATCCAACAAATCATGTTCTCCTAAAACGGAAGCAAAATGTGCTTTATGATGCTGCACTTTGAATAATTCCGATTTCAATTGCTTTGCTAATTCAGTTCCATATAGTGTGCTTTCATAAGTTGGATGACTATCAACCAGAATAACTTGAGGCTTTTGTTCAAAAAGATTAATAAAATTTAAGGCTGTTTTTGTAAAACGTTGATAGACATCGAAACTGTCAAGATTTCCTAGGTATTGACTGATATATAAATATTCATTGGGATAATATGCAATACTACTTTTTAAATGGGCACCCAAAGCCATGATTTTTTTATCAGATTTTACGGAAGCATTAAAATAATTTGGCGCATGACCACGTGAACGGCGGAATAAAACCCCTTGATTAAATCTATTACTATACTTAACAACTGAATCGTCTTGAGGATGCGTAATACTCAAATTATGTTGTAGAAAATAATCGGCTACGTGTTTCAATTTTTCAAATGCTTCATCATTTTCACTAATAATTGGTGAACCATGAATGTTTCCGCTGGTTGCTACAACTGGAAAACTCAACTCATTGGCCAATAATTGTAAAATTCCAGAATAGGGTAACATAACGCCTAATTGATTGAGTCCTGGAGCGACTTCATTTAAAACAATTTTTCCTGAATAACCCTTTAATGAAATTATATTGATTGGTCTTTCGGTTGAAGTTAATGACCTAACATGTACCTCATCAAGTTGTAACTCATTTTTTAAATGATCTAACGAAGGATATAAAATGGCAAATGGCTTATTTGGTCTATTTTTTTTATCTCTTAATTCTTTAATAACTTGTTCATTTTCTGCATTACAGCATAACAAATAACCACTTGTGTTTTTTATGGCTATAATCTTTCCTTCTGATAAGAGAGAAGCAACATTTTTAAATAATGCATCTTTTGAAACTTCTAATTTTTCATCTGAATTATCAACTAAAAATAGTTCAATTCCACAAGTTTGACAGGTGTTTGTTTGAGAATGGAATCGTCTATCCAAAGGGTTAGTATATTCCTCCATACATTCTTCACACATTGGGAAATCATTTATACTTGTATGTTCTCGTTCAAATGGAAAATTTCCAGTAATAGCCCATCGCGGACCACAATTTACACAGGTTGTAAAAGGATAATTAAAACGTCTATTCTCTTGATTTACAATATCGCTTTGGCAATCGTTACAAATAGCAAAATCTGGCGTTAAGGATACATTGAGTTGGCCTCCTTTTTTGGAAAGAATAATTTTAAATGCATCAAAAATCTTATCTTCAATTTGAAAAATTTTACTGTCCTTAATTCGCGAAACTGGAGGTGGAAATTGAATTAGTTTACTATAAAAACTTTGAATTGATTCTTCTAAACCGGAAACAAAAATAATAACACCTTCTTCATTATTTGATACCGTTCCTTGTAATAAAAACTCTTTTGCTAAACTATAAATATAAGGTCTGAAGCCTACTCCTTGAACTTGCCCTGAAAACGTAATTTGGTAGGTTTTTAGCATTAAATTTTATAGCTTTTAATTACTCTCCATTACAGGTTTTTTAAATGAAGGATTTCAGAAAGCTTTAATATCTCTTCAATTAATAGTGGAATAGAATCCCTTACTTTTTGATTTAATTCAATAGTCATAGGGTTTATTTCTTTAATTGACACAGTAAACAAATGAATATCCGGAATGGTACCCATCAAATAAACGGCTTCTATCATATCTTTTAAACCCACATCATGAACGCTTAATGCCGAAGGAAAATCGGATGCAAATTTTGGACGGATTAATGAAATGGTTCCTACTGGTTTACCATCCATGGTGGCATCAACAAAAATAATGGTGGGATACACTTCAAAACAGCTTAAAAGTAAAAATCCACCGGTACCTCCATCTAAAATATCTATATATTCAGGCAGATCAATTTTTGACATTTCCTGAATGGTATGTACACCTATGCCTTCATCTCCCATTACATAATTGCCGACTCCCAAGACGAGAATACTGTTGGATTTATCTTTTTCAAAAAAATAGGAATCGCTACTAATAGCAACTGGCGTTCTTTCTTTTATGTTCATATATTAAATGGATATATTTTTGATCTATTTTTGGGTTACCAGTCCTTCTTTTTCTTCATCGGTTTCTTTAATGGATTTTTTAACCCTTTTTTCACTAACAAATTTATAGCCTCCAAACATGGAGGATACTTCTCCGCGACCTTCTAACCAATCATGGTAAAAAACCAAATAGATATGCACCATAGCAAAGAAAATAAATAACCACATAGAAGTATGATGAATAGATCTTACCATAAAGTCACTTCCAAATAACGGGATGACCCAACTAAACATTTTTGGTAACCACCAAGACGACATATCTGAATATAATGCAAATCCTGTAAACACAGAAATGAGAGCAATAAAAAACATTACAATATAACTTAGCTTAGCTACACTATTATGGCCAATGCTTATTTTAGTAACATCTTCCTCTTTGTCGTTCATTAGTAAAATATCAATTTTCAGAACGTGCCAAAAGTTGTTCCACATTTTTTTGTTAAATGGCCAAAAGGCTCTCCAACTGGCAAATTTATTCCCAGCAAAGGCCCAATAGATCCTCAAGATCATAACAAAAAAGAAAATATAGGCGGCGATAAAATGAATGAATCTAATGATACCAAATGAATGTAAGTTGGTTGCTTCGGCATTTGAGAGCAATGCTGGTGGATTTGCTATTAAAAAACCGGTAATAACAAGAACAAATATGGATAGCACATTTAACCAGTGAAATATTCTCACCGGCAATTCCCAAACCAATACCCTTTTAAAATTTTTGGTTTCCATAACTCGTAATTTAACTGTCACAACTGGTTATATTTTGAACTTTTGAGATATGATTCCCATGCTCATCATATAAATGTACGGCACAAGCCAGACAAGGGTCAAAAGAATGAATGGTACGTATAATTTCCAAAGGAAGTTCGGGATCCGCAATTGGGGTATCAATTAAAGCTGCTTCGTAGGCAGAGCGTTGTCCTTTAGCGTCGCGAGGTGAGGCATTCCATGTGGTTGGAACCACTTGTTGGTAATTTTCTGTTTTACCATCCTTAATTTTAATCCAATGTGCTAATGACCCTCTTGGTGCTTCCATAAACCCAACCCCTTTCGCTTCTGCTGGCCAAGTGGAAGGTTCCCAATTTTCTGTATTCGCCATACGTTCATCTCCATTTTTAATGTTGTTCATTAAGGTATCATAGAATTCCATGGTCCAGTTTGCAACTAATTGGGTTTCAATACCGCGAGCAGCTGTTCTACCCAACGTAGAGAACAAGGCATCAACAGGAACATTCAAATGTGATAGGGCACCATTCACCGCCTCTTGAATTTCTTTGTTGCCCCTGGCATAACCTACCAATAAACGTGCTAATGGTCCAACTTCCATTGGCAACCCTTTCCAGCGCGGTGTTTTAACAAAACTGTATTTTTCTTCCACATTTAAAAAGTCGTATGGTGGTTTTGGCCCTGTATAATTGATGTTTGTTTCTCCATCCCACGGGTGCTTGCCTTTATCATCACCATCAGAATACGTGTACCACGAATTGTTTACAAATTCTTCAATTTGATCGCTGCTTCTATGGTCAACATCATGAACCTTGGATAAATCCCTGTTTAAAATGACACCTTGAGGGAATTTAAAGTTTGATAAATCGGCATACCCATTTGTTGGGAAATCGCCGTAAGACATATAATTTCCGAAGCCTTTGCCTATGTCACCCCAATCTTTATAGAAAGAAGCAATAGCCATTAAATCAGGAATATACACCTGCTCAATAAATTCTTTGCCATCTTGTAAAAGTTTTCCAACCATGGCCAACCGTTCAGCATTCAGACCTCCTGGGTTTTCGGTATTTATGGCACAAGCCATTCCACCAACCAAATAATTAGGATGTGGATTTTTACCACCAAATATGGTATGAACCTTAACAATTTCCTTTTGCCACTCCAGAGCTTCCAAATAATGGGCTACTGCCAATAAATTAACTTCTGCAGGTAATTTCATTTGAGGATGTCCCCAATAACCATGTGCAAATATTCCTAATTGACCGCTTTCAACAAATTTTTGAACCCTTTTTTGTATATCAGAAAAATAACCCGGTGAACTTTTTGGCCATTTTGAAATGCTTTGTGCAATTTCAGATGTTTTTTTAGGATCGGCTTTTAAAGCATTTACAACATCCACCCAATCCAAAGCGTGTAAATGATAGAAGTGTACGGAATGGTCGTGCATATACAAGGCGCCTTCCATAATATTGCGCACCATTTCGGCATTTGCCGGAATTGAAATCCCTAAAGCATCTTCAACAGTTCTTACAGAGGTTAATGCGTGTACGGTTGTACAAACGCCACAAGTACGTTGCACAAATGCCCAAACATCTCGAGGGTCGCGACCTTGAACGATTTTTTCGATACCTCTAACCATTGTGCCTGAACTAAAGGCATCTACAATTTTACCATCTTTTATTTCAGCTTCTATTCTTAAATGACCCTCAATTCGAGTAACCGGATCAACTACTATTCTATTTGCCATTGTTTAAAGTTTTTAATCCCGATAGCTATTGGGAAATATTTTTTTCATTGTCTTTACCTCTATCTATTCTGCTTTTGAGCTCTTTTCGTTTAGAGATGTTCGCTGAAACTGCATGTATGGCAATACCTCCTGCCAATGCACCTGCAGCTACTTTACCAATGGTATCTGCGCTGCTTTCCACGGCGAAACCGGGCGCATTGACCATTCTTCTGTAAATAGGCGTATTGTCCCAAAAATCTTCTTCGCTACAACCAAAACAAGGATGCCCCGATTGAATAGGATAACTTACACCATTGTTCCATTTTATAGTACCACAAGCATTGTAAGTACTTGGTCCTTTACAGCCAACTTTGTACAAACAATAGCCATTTTTGGCATTCTGATCGTCAAAGGTTTCAGCAAACAAACCGGCATCGTAATACGGACGTCTGTAACAACTGTCATGAACCCGTTTTGCATAAAATGCTTTAGGCCTTCCAATTCTATCTAACTGAGGCAAACGGCCAAATGCGACCACATGTATGATGACACCTGCCATAACTTCACCTATTGGAGGACAGCCCGGAACCTTAATAATGGGTTTGTTTTTTACTATTTTATGGATTGGTGTTGCCTTTGTTGGGTTGGGTTTTGCAGCTTGAATACAACCGTTTGAGGCGCAACTGCCCCAGGCAATAATTGCTTTGGCACCTTCGGCAGCCTCTAAAAATAATTGTTTGGCTGATTTTCCTGCAATGCAACAGTAGGCTTCATCTTCTAACGGAATGGCACCTTCTACGCAAAGAATGTATTCACCTTTGTATTTTTTCATGGTGTCATATTTAGCTGCTTCTGCCTGATGGCCAGAGCCGGTCATTAAGGTAAGCGTGTAGTCCAAGGATATTTTGTCTAAAATAATATCGGATACGATGGGGTGGTCTGATCTGATAAATGATTCACTGCAACACGTACATTCTTGATAATGTTCCCAAATAACGGGTAATCGTGGAGTAGTCTCAAGAGATTTGGCCACTTGGGCAATCATTGAATTCTCAAGCCCCATGTAAGCCGCAATATAGGTTACGAATTTCATGAAATCCCTTCTGCTATAGCCTTGTTTTATTATGCTTTCATAATAAGTTTCTTTGACGTTATCATTTGTAGCCATAATTATGATTATAATAAGTTATTGAATATGAAATGCTTAGGATCGTATTAAATTTAATAAATCAAAAAGATAAAAAACATGATTTTTATCATATTATTAAATTTGTTAATTATTTATCATTGTTCTAAATAGTTTTGCTTTGTAATCCATAATAATTTAACAAAATGCATGAATTATCAATTGCCCTTGGTATAGTTGATATTGCTGAAAAAGAAACCACTAAAGCTAATGCAAAGAAGGTTGATTTGATAGAACTTGAAATTGGCACCTTAGCCGGAATTGAGATTGATTCATTGGATTTTGTTTGGCCTTCGGCAGTTAAAGACACCGTTTTGGAACATGCAAAAAAGAAGATTCATGTTATACAAGGGCAAGCTAAATGTAGTGATTGTGATACCCTTTTCAATTTAAATAATATGTACGATTCATGCCCAAACTGCCATAGTTTTCTAAAAGGGATAATTCACGGCAAGGAATTGAAAGTTAAAGCTTTAGAAGTATCGTAATATTATTGATTGTTTTTACCAAACCTTTCAGTCCTTTAGTGGTTTTTCAGCAAAATCAACCAGTATTTCCCGTGTTTTTCAATATTTCAATAATTCTCCAAAGGGTGACGTTTATCATGTTTTTTTTAGTGATGTTATTATACATTTAAGATAGATTATATAATAACATTCAATATGTCAGCACAAAACAAAATTACCTCAAGAGCTTCATTAATGGATGTTTTATGGGACCTTCAAAAAAAAAGAAGGTTCATCAGTCATGATGATATGACAAAAATCTCAAAGGAATACAACATCTCAAAAATAGAGCTTGAAGGGGTTGTTTCCTTTTATCATTTTTTCCACAGGTCAAATGCAGGCAAGTACACCATTTACCTCAATTGTTCTACAATTTCAAAACTATATAATTATCAAGCCGTAAAAGAGGCTTTTGAAGATGAATTAGGAATAAAAATCGGCAATGTTACCAACGATAATTTATTTGGTTTCTTTAAAACATCGTGCATTGGTTTAAGTGATCAGGAATCATCAGCATTAATAAATTTTTATCCGTTTACCAATCTCACACCAGCAAAGGTAAAAACCATAGTTTCAAAAATAAGGGCAGGACATTCATTAGAATCATTAAGTGATTTTCCAAAGGATAACATTCAATACAGACCAAAAGAAGATAAAAAAACCGTTTTCTTTAAAGACTACAAAAAAGGAGAAGCCTTAAAAAAATTAAGTACCCTTAAACCAGATGAAGTCATAGGTTTAATAACGGCATCCAAACTTTCAGGACGAGGTGGCGCCTTTTTTCCAACAGGAATGAAATGGAAATTATGCAAGGAAAATAAATCCGATCAAAAATACATCATTTGCAATGCCGATGAAGGTGAACCAGGAACCTTTAAAGATCGTGTGTTATTGAATAGATATCCTGGGCTTCTTATTGAAGGCATGATCATAGCTGGGTATGCCGTAGGAGCCACTGAAGGAACCGTTTATTTAAGAGCTGAATATTTTTACTTGAAAAACCAACTGAAGGAAACGATTGAAGATTTTAAGAAAGCTGGCCTTTTAGGAAAAAATATTCTTGGAAAAAAGGGATTTGATTTTAAAGTAACCATCCATATGGGAGCCGGAGCCTATGTTTGTGGTGAAGAAACAGCTCTTATAGCTTCTATGGAAGGAAAACGGGGCGAACCTACAACCAAGGAGTTTTTTCCTGTAGAAAAAGGGTATTTAGGCAAACCTACGGTAGTAAATAATGTAGAAACACTTTGTGCTGTGCCTAGAATTCTGGAAATGGGATTGAAAAAATACCTGAAAATAGGAACCAATGCTACGCCTGGAACCAAATTGCTAAGTGTTTCTGGCGATTGCAAAAAACCCGGTGTTTATGAAATAGAATGGGGAATAAAGCTAAAAGAATTTTTAGATTTGATAGAAGCTAAAGATCCCCACTATATTTTATTTAACGGATTCGCTGGAGAATTTTTATCATCAGTTGATTTTGACAGGGAAATATCCGGCGAAAATTTGTTAGCGGAACACATTCAGTTTTCATTCAAAGATCCCATTGAATATTCCCGTAAAATGAGCGGTGTTGGTTTAAGAAGTGGTGGTTCATTTATGGTTTTCAATTCAGGTCGGGATCTTCTTTCAATACTAAAAAATATCACGAAATTTTTTGTTGCTGAATCCTGTGGCATCTGTGTACCATGTAGAACCGGAAACTTCTTATTAAACAAGAAAATTAATAAAATCATGCTTTGTCATGCAGATAAAGAAGACCTTGATGAAATTAAGGAATGGAGTACGATAATTAAACAATCCAGTAGATGTGGTCTTGGTAAAACCTCAACAAATTGCTTGCTTACTGCAATGCTAAAATTTCCAGGGGACTTCCAAAAATGTCTGCTTGCTGAAAGTGATTTTAACCAAGCTTTTGATTTGGAAAAAGCTGTTGAAAATTATGATAGTATCATCCACGAAATAGAGAGCTCCTATGAATAAGCTGGTAAACATAACTATAGATGGCAAAAAATATCAAGTACATGAAGGGAAAAACTTGGTAGATACTGCAAAAGAAAATGGAATATACATCCCTACTTTGTGCCATTTTCATGAAGTGAATCCACCTTTGGGAACCTGTCGAATTTGCACAGTTGTTGTAAACAATAAAACAACCACAAGCTGTACAACGAAAGTATATGAAGGCATGGAAGTGGAAATTAATACCCCGGAACTTATAAATACAAGAAAGGCCATCATTGAAATGCTGTATGCAGAAGGCAATCACTTTTGCCCTTCTTGTGAAAAAAGCGGAAACTGTGATATGCAGAATTTAGGCTATGACATGGGAATCACTGTTTCCCGTTTTCCGTATGTATATAGCAACAAGGTCGTCGATTTTAATTCGGATAGAATGATCATGGAATCCAATCGATGCATTCTTTGCAAACGCTGTGTAGAAGACATTAAAACAAAAGACAAAAAAAACGTTTTTTCGTTTGTAAGGAGAGGTGTGAATACGCGCGTTCATATAGATTATGAAGAAGAAGCCAAATTAACAGAAGCCGAAGCATTGCACGCCATGAACCTATGCCCTGTAGGTGCCATTTTAATAAAAGGAATGATTTACGAGCAACCTTTTGGAGATCGCAAATACGATGTAGGCGGAAAAGCCATAAAAGCCACAAAAATTGAGAATTTCAAAAAAAGAGAGGATGATAATAAATTCTTAGTGGCCACCACGTCATTAGCTGGTTGCTTTGGTTGCCACATGTCGTTATTGGATATTGATACAGATATTTTAGATGTATTGGAAATTGTTGAATTTAATAAATCACCATTGACAGATATTAAAAAATTCAACAAAAGATGTGATATCGGGTTAATTGAAGGTGGCTGCGCCAATTCAGAAAATGTTGAAGTCCTTAAAGAATTCAGGAAAAAATGTAATATCCTCATCGGTTTCGGTGAGTGTGCCATTATGGGGGGGATTCCTGCAATGCGAAATTTTGTGTCACTTAAAGAGTGCTTAGAGGAAGCCTACATTCACGGTATAACCAGTGAGATTGGCGCTAATGTAATACCAAATCATGAGGATATCCCTAAACTACTCAACAACGTATATCCGTGTAATGAAATTGTTAAAATTGACTACTATATTCCAGGTTGCCCGCCTAATGCCAACCATATATGGAAGGTTGTGAAAAATATTCTGTTAAACAAAGAATACTCCATTACCCACGAAGAATTTAAATACGATTAATCATTTTAAAAAAACAAATCACAAGTACCAAATCACAAACGAAAAAATATTTTCCAAACAAAAAGTGTAAACAAGTTTATGTAGCTTTTAAAGTAGTTTCACTTTTGGAATTTGGCTTTTGATACTAAAAAAAACATTATGTCACAAAAACTAATCATAGATCCTGTAACCCGAGTTGAAGGTCATGGTAAGGTCACCATCCATTTAGACGAAAATAATAAAGTAAAAGATTCATTTTTTCATATTGTTGAATTCCGTGGTTTTGAACGTTTCATACAAGGCCATCCCTATTGGGAGGCTCCTGTTTTAGTGCAACGATTGTGTGGCATTTGTCCGGTAAGCCATCATTTAGCTGCAGCAAAAGCCATAGACCAAATTGTAGGCTTAAACCCTGAAGACCTTTCCTTGCCAGCGCAAAAAATTAGAAAGCTATTGCATTTTGGGCAAGTGTTCCAATCCCATGCATTGCATTTTTTCTATCTAGCATCACCAGACTTATTGTTTGGTGCCAATGCAGATCCTGGAAAACGGAATGTTGCTGAAGTTGCCATCAAGCATCCAGAATTGGCTAAAAAAGGGATTTTAATGCGCAAATTTGGACAGGAAATCATAAGAACCATAGCCGGAAAACGAATACATGGTATTTCTGCCATTCCAGGGGGAGTTCATAAAAAAATCACTTTAAAAGAACGAGATTATTTCTTGAACAGTAAAGATATTCCTTCTATTGATGCCATGATAAATTGGTCTAAAGAAATCATAACCTTTATTAAAAACTATCATGAAATAAACTATAAATGGTTAGATAATTTTGCCGAATATCCTTCAGGACATTTAGGGTTGGTAAACAAGAAAAACGGTTTTTTGGAATTGTATGATGGCCATATAAGAGCACTGGATGCCAACGGAAAGGTGATTTTAAATGATGTGCCAAATGATGATTACCTCCAATACTTTAATGAAGGTGTTGAAAAATGGTCGTATTTAAAATTTCCTTATTTAAAAGAATTAGGAAGAGAAAAAGGTTGGAATAGAGTTGGTCCATTGGCAAGAATCAATGTCTGTAATGGCATAGAAAGCCCTATGGCAGAAGCAGAACGGATTATATTTAAATTAACAACCAATGGCAAAATCAACAACAAAACCATGCATTCTCACTGGGCTCGATTAATTGAGATGCTGTATTGTGCAGAAATGATGAAAAAATTGCTGAATGACGAGGACATTTTAAGTAATGATCTGGTCAGAAAAGGTGAAAGAAGACATGAGGGCATTGGAATAATTGAAGCGCCTCGTGGTACATTGATTCATCATTATGAAGTGGATGACAAGGATAGAATTACGCGTTGTAATCTTATTGTGTCCACAACACATAATAACGAACCTATGAATCAGGCTGTTAAATGGGTTGCAAATAATGTAATAAGTGGTGAACCTAAAATTACTGATGGGATGCTTAACCAGGTTGAAGTAGCTATTAGGGCATATGACCCCTGTTTAAGTTGTGCCACACATGCTTTAGGACAAATGCCATTAGAGATTTCGCTTTTTGATAAAAAGGGTAAATTAATTGATGAAAAAAGAAGATAGACAAAACGTAATTATTTTTGGAATTGGTAATGCAGGCAGACAAGATGATGGTATAGGTTGGCTATTTTTAGGTTTTTTACAAAACCAAAACGAAAATATCAATTTGGAATACAGATATCAGCTTCAAATTGAAGATGCCGAATTAATTTCCCATTACAATAGGGTCATTTTTGTTGATGCTACTAAAAAAGATACTGAAGAAGGTTTTTGTTTAGAAGTTTGCCATCCTTCAGAAAAATACAGCTTTAGCACGCATGCCTTAGCTCCTGAAACTATTTTATATCTTTCAAATCATTTATACCATCATAATCCGGAAGCATTTATTTTTGGTATTCAAGGCTATGAATGGGAATTAAAAATAGGCTTGAGTGATAAAGCAACCAAAAATCTTGATAAAGCAACAAAATATTTTAAAGATACCATACTTATTGATTATCTTTGAGTAAACCAAAAATTCAAAATTATGTGTGGAACTTGTGGTTGCGGATCTGGGGAAAATGGGATAACTATTAAAAACCCTAAAGACATAAAAGTGCATGAACATCATCACCATCATCATGATGACCGTTCTCATGGTCATGATCACTCACACCACCATGATCAACATGAACATAATCATTCACTTGGTGATGGCCATTCTCATACACATGATCATCATCATAAAACCGTCATAGATTTAGAACAAGATATTTTACAACATAACGAAGTCATGGCTGCCAGAAATAAAGGGTATTTTGAAGCAAAAAACATTTTTGCATTGAATCTGGTAAGTTCACCCGGCTCTGGAAAAACATCTATTTTAGAAAGAACTTTGGCAGATTTAAAAGCAGAGATACCATTTTATGTTATTGAAGGCGACCAACAAACACTCAATGATGCCAACAGAATTGATGCCTTAAACATTCCTGTAATTCAAATAAATACAGGCAAAGGTTGCCATTTAGAAAGTGATATGGTCTATGATGCCGTGAAACAACTGAATATAAAGGACAACTCCGTTTTGATGATTGAAAATGTCGGGAATTTAGTATGTCCATCCATGTTTAATTTGGGTGAATCCAAACGGGTGGTGATTATAAGCACTACGGAAGGAGACGATAAACCTATCAAATATCCAGATATGTTTCATACGTCTGACATTTGCATTATAAATAAAATCGATCTTTTACCCTACGTAAATACTGATATTTCAAAATTGAAACAATATGCTTTACAAGTAAATCCTAGTTTACAATTCTTTGAAGTTTCAGCTACAACTGGTGCGGGTATGTCAACATGGTATGAATGGTTGAAATCAAATATCCCATCCTAAATCCTTCCCAAAGGAAGGACTTTAATTAAAGTTAAAATCGTAAATCTAAAATCAATATGTGCCTTTCAATTCCAGGTAAATTAATAGAAATCACATCACAGTTAGATGAAACATTTAGAACTGGTAAAGTTTCTTTTGATGGGGTTATTAAAGAAGTCAGTTTGACCTTAGTGCCTGAAGCGAATGTTAATGATTATGTTCTGGTGCATGTCGGTGCAGCTATTAGCACTATTGATGAAGAGGAAGCTAAGAAAACCTTTGATTTATTAAAGCAACTCAATGAGTTACAAGATTTGGATCCATCAAAGTTTGAATAAATATTAATTTTCAAAATGTTTACTGTCTGATAAATTTAATTCAGCATATACCGGGAAATGATCTGATGGATAATGACAATCTTTTGAATCGCTTAAAATGCCACTTTTTAATACTTTTATTTTATTTGAAGTAAAAATGAAATCTATTTTTCTGGTAACAGGTTTTTCAAAATGAAATCCGTTAAAGGTTCCTGTTGGCCCAAAGGCAGTATCTGCAACCAAATGCGCATCGTTATAAATTTTTAAAATGGACTGAATACCTTCGCTTTGCGATTCCAAATTGAAATCTCCCATTAAAATAACGGGTAAATTGTTGGTGTTTACCTTTTTTATCTTGTTAAGAATTAAAAGAGCACTTTCTTTCCTTGCCTCTTCTCCAATATGGTCAAAATGAGTATTAAAAACTAGAAACTGTGTTCCTGTTTTTTGAATTTGGAAAAGTCCATAAGTACAAATTCTGTTTAAGGCTGCATCCCAACCTTTCGATGGAACATCAGGTGTTTCTGAAAGCCAAAATGTACTTTCATCCAAAAGTTTTACTGTTTTTGAATTATAAAATAAAGCCGTATGTTCACCTTTTTTATCTCCAAAATCTCTTCCAACTCCAAAAAATTCGTAATCTATCAATCCGGCTTTTATATCTTCTAGTTGATTAAACAAACCTTCTTGAGTACCAAAAATATCTGGATGGTTATAATTTAACTGTGAAATTAAGAATTCCTTTCTGTTATTCCATCCATTAATAGTATCCTTTGGATCGTCATATTTGATATTGTAAGTTAAAACTGAAAGATCTTGAGCGTTTAGTACTAGCGTTAATAAGGTGAAACCAATAAATATAAAATTTTTCATAATTACGCTTACCTTGTTTAATTAATCAGTTTCTAAAATAGCACTTTTTACGGAAATACCATTTTCATTAAATGCCTCTATTTGATAGTAATATTGTTGGTTTATATTTAATGCTCTCAATTCATAACTGTTTTGTCCATACATTAATACCGAATTATTTAATCGGTCTGGTTTTATTCCCCAATAGAGCACATAGCCTTGGGCATCTTTTACATTATCCCAATTTAATGAGGCATTTCTTCGGTCTATTTGTCTTAGTGCAGTAAAATTTTGTGGCTGGCTCGGTTTTGATTGAAGTCCATAACCAAATACCCTAAATTCAGATATTGCCAGATATTTGTTTGAGCAAAATACATGATTGTACCGCACGTATCGAGCCATTACTTCTTTATTAAATTCTATATAGGCATGCGGTTGATCCTTTTCGTTTTTTGTATAATCAGCAGCAACTTCCCAATTTTTATTGTCTAAGGATGTTTCTATTATAAATTGATGTTTTAAATTATCCGGACGACCCAACACTTCAGAATTTACATCCTGAAAATTAATCTGTACTGCTTTAATTTCCATTTCCCTGCCCAAATCAACAGCTACATAAATAGAATCATTATTATTGTCTGACACCCAAAAACTCCTAATGTTTTCGTCAGTTATTTTAGAAACGTCATATTCTTCTGCTAATTTTTCAGGAGCATAACCCTTTTCTGTTTCTTCAATTGTTTTGGCATGGATTTTTGATAATGGTGCATTTGTTTCTACAGGTTTGTTGTAGGATAATAACATCCAACCTGAAAAACGGTTTTTGGGAGTTTCCGTTTTAATATTCGAAACATAATGTGGATAGTCTCCATAAGCTGTATTTACATACATTTGACCATCTTCTTCAAATCCGGCCGGATACATGCCTATGCGTCTTTCAAATTTATAATTCACTGAAATTGGCATGGTAGCAAAATGCCAATAATTCCCATTAAAATCCTTTACTGTACTTCCATGACCTGCACCATTTAAAAAACCTCCAGGTTTATAAGATATTGGATTATAAGAGGCATAAGTGAAAGGCCCTAAAGGACTATCTCCTACATAAACACCATCTGCATAAACATTCCATTGTGTACCCGGTGCAGCATATTGTAAATAATAGGTTCCATTGTGTTTTGTCATCCAAGGCCCTTCAATAAATGGTTTTACATCTGAAGTATGATTTTCTCCAAATCGTTCCCAACCGTGTTCCTCTGGATGTAAGCTTATCAAATCAACCGGTTTTCCAATAGGCACATAATTGTTATTAGGATCTAATTCCAAACCTTTAATTGGGTACACATTTGATGATCCTTCATATACATAAACCCTGCTATCATCATCAACAAATATGGCTGGATCATGTAATGTGTAAGGAATGACGCTATATGTGGTTTTCCAATTTCCCAATTTAGGATTATCCGTTTTAATTAATGCATTAATTCCTGAAGGGTCACCAAGCACGAGAATTTCATTATCAGTAGCCCAAGCACCGGGTGCATTGGACCCATTAAAGTACCAGCTTTGTGGCGTGATAAAATTCCAATTGGACAAATCTTTTGAAAACCAATACCCATGTGAGCGTGTCACAAACATGTAATACCCCTCTTTATATCGCACTACTGAAGGATCGGCTCCAGACCTATAACTTACGCCATGATAGGCATAATGCGACATATAAGAATAATCAATATCTATAGGATTGCAATATGTGGTAAAATTATTATGTCGTTTTTCAATAACTTCCCTTTCTAATATTTTTTTTGTTTTACAATTTAAGAAAGTCAATAATATTAGTATTATAGCTATAGTGTTTTTCATGAATATATATTAATTCTGATACTGTTCTCCAGTTTTTCCTCGCAATCTTTCAAAATTTTTATAACTTTTTTGGACAGATTCCTTACTTGCCTTTTCAAATTCCTTATCGGTTACGTTATATGCTTTTTGCAGCGAATCTAATTTTATAAGCAATTCTTTTTTTATATTCTCATAATTGGAATTATTTATCAGGTTTATCAATTCATTTGGATCAGTTTTTAAATCATATAATTCCCATTGATCAATATCATCATAAACATGAATAAGTTTATACCGTTTAGTTCTTACTCCATACATTTTTTTAACCATGTGAAATGCCGGATAATCATAATAATGGTAATATACAGCATCTCTAAAAGCATCATCAGATATTTTACCTTCTAATAATGGTTTTAAAGATTTCCCTTGCATTTCCTTCGGAATTTCAACTTGTGCATAATCTAAAAACGTTTCAGCAAAATCAAGATTTTGGGTTAAAGCCTCTATCACTTTCCCTTTCTTGATTCCAGCAGGATATTTCATAACCAAGGGCATTCTTAAGGATTCTTCATACATAAAACGTTTGTCAAACCACCCTTTTTCACCCAGATAGAATCCTTGATCAGACGTATAAACAACGATGGTGTTTTCTGATAAATTGTTTTCATCTAAATAATCCAATATCTTACCTACTCCTTCATCAATAGATGCAACAGTTGATAAATAATCGTGAAGATACCGCTGCCCTTTCCATTCTGCCAATGCCTTTCCAGTCAAATTTGCCTCATGCATGGCATCATTTTTTGGCAGATATGCTTTGTCCCAAATACGTCGCTGTTCCGGTGTCATCCTATCAAAATCAGTTTTCCAAGGATTATGTGCTAATTCATTACTTCCTTTAGCAACGGTCATTTTCAAATCATGGCCTTCATACATGTCTTTATAAATGGTTTGTAATTGTTCTTTTGACGCTTGAGAACCTTCATGTGATGTAAAATATGTGTCCGGAAGTGGAAATTGTATGGAATCATACAAATTTAAATGACGCAGTGTCGGCATCCAGTTTCTGTGTGGTGCTTTGTGGTGTACCATAATAAAAAAAGGCTTTTTCCCTTCTTTTGCATTACTAATCCAGTCAATTGCAAAATCGGTGATTAAATCGGTGGCATACCCATTTACTGTCACCGTATCTGCTTTTTGAGTACTATTTGGTGGTGACATTTTAATAAACTCAGGATTGTAATAATTACCTTGATCTCTTAAAATATTCCAATAATCAAATCCTTCAGGATAACCACCTAAGTGCCATTTACCAATCATTGCGGTGGTATAACCTGCTTTTCTTAGTAATTTTGGAAAGGTCATTTGGCTATTATCAAATTGGTCTCCATTCATTCTGAAACCATTGATATGACTGTGCTTTCCTGTTAAAATAACGGCTCTACTAGGCCCACAAATAGAATTTGTACAAAAATTGGTATTAAAAATGACGCCTTCATTTGCAATCCTATCGATATTGGGAGTCGGTGCCAATTTACTCAATGGATGACCATATACACTTATAGCTTGTACGGCATGATCGTCTGCCATGATGAAAATAATATTCGGTTTTATTTGAGGAACATTATTTACTTCAGTAACGGCTTTTTTACAGGAAAAAATTATTATAACTATGAGTAAAATATAGGCTATGTTTTTTTTCATGGTTTTTTAATTATGAACTAATCTTTAACTAATTCAAAATCAGATTTAATGTTTGTATCTGAATTTGTTCCAACAAAAACCTCAAATTTACCGGGCTCAGCAACAAAATCTAAATTAGAGTTGTAAAATTTCAAATCTTCAATCGTTAATTTAAAAGTAACCGTTTTTGTTTCTCCTTGTTTTAATTCTATCTTCTGGAATCCTTTTAATTCTTTTACCGGTCTGGTTACTGAACCTACTAAATCCCGTAGGTATAATTGCACCACTTCTTTCCCTTCATAATTACCTGAATTTGTAACCTCAACCGAAACATCAATGGATCCATTTTTATTTAATGTTTGAGAACTCAACTTTAAATGACTGTAATCAAAAGTTGTATAGCTTAACCCAAACCCAAATGGATATAAGGATTCATTTCTTTCATCGATATAATTTGATAGAAATTTTACAAATTTTCCATCCTTATTATTAAGAGGCCTTCCAGTATTTTTATGATTGTAGTAAATGGGGATTTGACCTACACTTCTAGGAAACGTTGCTGTGAGCTTTCCTGATGGATTGACATCACCAAATAATACATCTGCAATGGCATGCCCGGATTCACTGCCGCTAAACCACACATCAAGTATGGCTGGTACGCTTTTACTTTCTTCCGTTAAAACTAAAGGCCTTCCATTGAAAAGCACTAACACAACAGGTTTTCCTGTGCTTAACAAAGCCTGCAATAAATCTTTTTGAGCTTGCGGAATTGAAATATTTGTCCTACTACTACTTTCACCACTCATTTCAGAAGATTCTCCTAAAGCTGCAATAATGACATCTGATTTTGAGGCTATATTTATTGCTTCTTGTCTTAATTGCTCATCCGTTCTCCCATCTCTTGGAATTTCTTTTCCAAACATGGTAGCAATTTTTTCAAAATTTTCATCGTAGGATAAATTACTTCCTTTAGCGTATAAAATAGATGCGTTTTCTCCAGCAATTTCTTTAATTCCATCCAATAAACTAATGGACTTATCCTTTGGGGTTGCAACACTCCATGTTCCGGGCATATTTTCTTTGGTATTAGCCAAGGGTCCAACTATGGCTATTTTAGCAGATTTTTTTATTGGTAATACTTGATTGTCGTTTTTTAGCAACACCATAGATTGGGATGCAACTTCTCTGGCAAAAGCTCTGTTTTCTTTTGTGAAAATTTCAGTCTTTGCCCTGTTATCATCACAATATTTAAAGGGGTCATCAAATAATCCTAATTGATATTTTGCTAATAAAATACGTTTCACAGCAGCATTTAATGTTATCATTGTTATTTTTCCTTCGTCCAAAGATTTTTTTAGAGTAGTTAAAAACCCTTCAGAAACCATATCCATATCCAATCCTGCATTTAAAGATAACGCAGAGACTTGTTGTAAATCCCCAACGCCATGAGCTATCATTTCTTGAACTCCGGTATAATCAGAAACAACAAAACCTTTAAAACCCCATTCATCTCTCAATACGTTTGTAAGTAACCATTTGTTTCCTGTGGCCGGAATGCCATCAATTTCATTAAAAGAGGCCATTACAGAACCCACACCGGCATCAACCGCTGCTTTATAAGGTGGTAAATATTCATTATACATACGTATTCTACTCATATCAACCGTGTTGTAATCTCTTCCCGCTTCAGGCGCTCCATAAAGTGCAAAATGTTTAACACAAGCCATTAACGTGTTGGTTTTTGTTAAATCATCCCCTTGATAGCCATGCACCATGGCTCTAGCTATTTGACTGCCTAAATATGGGTCTTCACCTGACCCTTCAGATACCCGCCCCCAGCGAGGATCTCTTGAAATATCAACCATAGGGGAAAAAGTCCAATTAATTCCATCAGCACTGGCTTCTTGTGCAGCCATTTGAGCAGTTTTTTTAATAAGTTCCATATCCCAAGAACATGATAATCCTAACGGAATTGGGAATGTGGTTTCATAACCATGAATAACGTCCATTCCAAAAATCAATGGGATTTTGAGGCGACTTTTTTCCATAGCAATTTTTTGAATATCCCTAATACTTGCTACCGATTTTATATTGAAAAGGCCACCTACCAATCCTTTTTCAATTTTACCTCCAATATCAGAATTTGTAGCTTGCCCAGTAGTAAATTGTCCTGCACTTGGTAAATTTAATTGACCAATTTTTTCTTCAACTGTCATTAATTTCAGAATGGAATCTACTTTTGCATTGAAAGGTGTTGCATTATCGCTTTTTGAATTATTTGACCCTTTCTTATCACACGCAGATACTAAAAATACTACTAGAAATAGAATCAGAATGTTATTTATACTTTTTTTATTCATTGTTCATTGTTGTTTTTTAATGTTAGAAAACAGCCACGGTAATAAATTAGGTTCATCAAATGCAGAATCCCAACTATTATGATTGGCATTTTCAATATAAGTTAGTTTAACATCAGCTCCTTTTTCTTGAAGTGCCGTTACCATTACTAAAGAAAAATAAGGATGTACCTCATCGTCTTTACCACCATGGAATATCCATAATGCCACTTTATTTGCATATTTTGCTACAGATTTAGGGTTTCCTCCACCACATATTGGAAAGGCTGCAGCAAACATATTGGGTCTTCTTTTTAAAATTTCAAAAGTTCCCATACCACCCATAGAAAGTCCACCAACATAAACTTGATTTTTTTTAACATAAGGTTTGTTTGTTAAATCATCCATCAAGCCCAAAACGAGTTTCATAGATTTTGTTGGCCTTCCTCTCCTTTTGTATTTAAATTTTTCTAATCCTTTTTTTGAATAATCCCTTTTCACATTGGACCAATAATCTTCTTTTGGACATTGCGGGAAAACAATGATTGCCGGGAACGAATCTCTGTTTTTTTCATTTGAAAATAATGAACTCCCATGGACTAATTGTGTTACATTATCGTTTCCTCTTTCTCCTGCTCCATGAAAAAATAACACTAAAGGATATTGCTTTGATTCTGAAAAATCCTTTGGTAACAGCATCCTGTATTGAAGTGTGTCATTATTTTTAACAAATATTTCAGAAGTGTATAGGTTCTGGTTTTGACCAATAATTAAATTTGAAATGCCAACTAAACAAATCAAGGATAAATACCTAACATATTTCATTAACCTAATTACCATATCCACATGTTAATAATTAAACCCAAGTTTATCTAACCCATTTTTAATATCTGTATTCTGCATGAATAAACCCCAAAGTAAACCAGTTCTGTAATTCTCAATCATGATGATTTGCGGGCCTTGATCTATCCCCAAATAGGCTTCGGCAACCCAATAATTGTATTGGGGACTGAAGGCATCATAAAAACCTGCTGGCCCTAATAATGTCAAAGTCAAAATTGGTTTTTGAAGCGTTTTTATTCTATCCACAATTCTTTAATAAATCAAATATTCTACTAAAAACAATATCGTTATAAAAAATAACAGCATTTATTTCAATTAAAACTAAAATCACTTCATTTTTTACACTAAATAATATTCGTTTTATTTTGCATAAATTAAAAAAGGAGAGGAAAAAAACCTCTCCTTTTTATATAAATAAATTAACTCAATCTATAATATCTTGGTTTTTTACTTTACCAATTTTGTAATTACTAAACTATTCCCATTTTATATCATCAATATAATAAATATCAGCCGCAGTACCATCAGTTTGTCCACCATTGAAAAACAATACTATTTTTTGATGGTTTTCTGCTGCTTGATCACTAAAGTCAAAAGTGTATTCTGTCCAAGCGTTAGCAGTATCAATATTCCCCCATACTTCTTTTGCTCCAGATGTACCACCCTCTAGTTTAGCCAACAGTGGTACAGTGCCAGTTGATAGAATCTTTATTTTTAATTGATTTTTTACTGATAAGTCTATGACATCCCCATAATCAAATACTAATGCGTCCCAAGCGTCGGTACCATTATCTGTAACTTCAAGCACACTACTACTGGTATTGCTTCCACTTACATCAGGATTATCAATAATAACAGTATCTATACAACATACTACGTCATAGTTTTGCTGACATTCAAAATCGTTAACAATACTGGTATCTATTGACACTCCGAAACAAGGGTCAAATTCACTAAATCTTATATCATCAATGTAATAAATATCTGATGCAGTACCATCTGTTTGCCCTCCATTAAAAAAGAATACTACTTTTTGATGATTTTCTGCTGCTTGATCACTAAAATCAAAGATGTATTCTGTCCAAGCATCTGTTGTGGTAATGGCTCCCCATACTTCTTTTGCTCCAGATGTACCCCCTTCTAATTTTGCTAATAAAGGGACAGCCCTAGTTGATAAAATTTTAATTCTTAAATAATTTTTAGTTGTTAAATCTATTGCACCACCATAATCAAGGACTAATGCGTCCCATGCATCTGTACCGTTATCTGTAACTTCTAATACGGCATCACTCGGATTGGATGCACTTAAATCTGGATTTACTACAATTGAGCTTATATTAGACCCTATTACAATGGCATTTTGTTGACAATTAAAATCGTTAATAACACTTAAATCGGTGGCTACACCAATACATGGGTCTGAAAGTTCTATGAATTTTAAATCATCCATATAATAAACCTCAGTACCATCAGTATCTACACCTGCATTAAAGAAGAGTACTATTTTAGTGTGATTTTCTGTTGCTTGACTACTAAAATCAAATGTGTATTCCTTCCATACACCTGTATTCGTGATTTGGGCATCAACTTCAATGCCATTTGATGTACCTCCTTCTAACTTGGCTTTTAAAATACCCGCTACAGGTGCAAAAACTTTTATGCTAAACACATTCTTTGTTGATAAATCGATAGGAGAGCCAAAGTCTATTATTACGGCATCCCAAGCGCCAACTTCGTCAATATATTTACCAGAAAATTTACTGCTGTTTACATCATTTTTATTGGGAGTCGCTATTTTTTCAACCTCAGGAGTGTCTTGATTCATTTGACAATCAAAATCACTAACGATGCTAAGATCTGGAGCAACTCCGGCACAAGGATTTACTGATTGTTCGAATCTTAAATCATCAATATAATATTCATCTGTACCGCCAGTATCAACACCTGCATTAAAGAACAACACAAGCTTGTTGTGGTTTTGATTAAATTGATCGCTAAAATCAAATGAATATTCTGCCCAACCATTATTTCCAGTTACATTAGCTGTTTTTTCAGATGGCGTAGAAGTTCCACCTTCCAATTTTACAATCAATGTTCCCGCTATTGCTGTCCTGATTTTTAGTTTAAAAGTGTTATATGTTGATAAATCAATGGGAGCGCCATAATCAATAATCAATGCATCCCAAGCACCAGTGCCATCTATATATTTACCAACAAATTTACTTGTATTAATTTGTATTTCGGCGGGATTTCTTACTGATTCCACTCCTGTCAAATCGACATTTGCCTGACATTCAAAATCTGATATAATGTTGGTATCAATTGTAACATTGGTGTCTTCACATGGAGCATATGCTATAGTTGGGTATTTATTTAATTCATCTTCACAAGATGTAAAAAATATCAACATTATTAAAAGCATAAATGCATTTAGATAAAATTTAGTTGTTTTCATAATAATTTATTTAATTAGCTTTATTGTTTTAATCTTTTTGTAAATAAAATTGATGTATAAATTTATGATCTGAGCTACCTACAACAACAAGTTCGTAATACCCCTTCTTGGTTTACAAAATTCAAATTACTGTCATAAAATTTTTAATCGTCGGCAGTAATAACAAATCCCTTTGTTTTTGTTTTTCTTTTTTCAAATTAATTTTTTTGAACCCTTTTAACTCTTTAACAGGTCTGGTAATACTTCCAAATTTGTCTTTAATATATAATTGCACAATTTCTTAACTATCAAAATCTCTAGTATTGTTTATGTTAACCGTAACCGTTTTTCTTGAATTTATTTAGTTAGTACGTAAATCCTAATTTTGTTAATCCAACTTTTATTTCTTGATCTTGCATAAATAAAGACCATAATAATTGAGTTCTATAATTTTCTATCATGGCTATTATAGGTCCTTGATCAATGGCTAAATATCCGTCTGCAACCCAATTATACTGTTCAGAAAAAGCATCATAAAAACCATATTCCCCCCATAATTTATCATTTTGTTGATAGTAAAAATACTCCAGTGCTTTTCTTGATTCTACTGGGGTGTATGGGAAGGATGAAAGTGCCGCTGTTGGAGCAATAAACCCCAAATCGTTTGTTGGACTATGCGCTGAATAACCCGTATTGTTATCACTTGCAGTTAGTCCCCAGCTATTTTCACTATACCCTTTATAGCCTTTAGGATTCGTTTTACAATATTCATAATTAATAAGGCTATGCGCTATATTCTGTGCATTGTAATTGGCATATTGGTCTTCAAGCCTTCTAGGATCTAAACCAATAAATGAATAATGGGCGAAAAACAAAGGTCCTCCTAACGCTTCTCCCAATGGTAACATGTGACCGTAATAAGTGGAGTTGTTTTTCATATCACCATTACGTGCCCAACCATTGTCATAAGTTTCTTTATCAATAGGATGTGTAGGGGAGGAAGCTGCCAATACATATACAATCAAAGCTTCATTCCACCCACTAATTATATGATTTATTTCAAACCCATAGTTTGTAGACCAATGCCAAGTGATGGATTTATTACCTTGTGTGTACCAATCCCATTCTACATCTTCCCAAATGGCAGTAATCCTATCACGAATGGCAATCTCATCGGCACTGTTACTGGAAAAATATTGTCTGTTTATTAGTAGCCCTTGAATTAAGAACGCTGTTTCAACAATGTCCCCTCCATCATCTTTGGTGCTAAATGGTTGAGTGGCCCCTGTATTGCGATACCAATGTGAAAATACACCATGATATGTATCAGCATTTTCAAGGAATGTTAATATTTTTTTTAATTGTTGAATGGCTTGGTCTCTTGATATCCAACCTCTGTTTACCGCTGCAGGAAAAGTTGAAATACCAAATCCAGAACCTCCAGTTGTCATTGTTTCCAGCGATTGCGAACGTTCCCTAGCAAAACCACTTGTAGGGTCGGCAAAATCCCAAAAATATTTAAATGTGCGTGCTTGAACCAAGTCCAATAATTCCTCAAAAGGAATTTCAGGCACTGTAGGCTCCTCAATAATAGGTACGTCAGGCGGTGGCGGTGTTATATCACTTCCTCCTCCACAACTATTAAGCATCATTAACAATACAAAACAATATGGAAACATCATGAATACTCGGTTTGCTTTTATATTTAACACGGATTACATAGATTTAAAATTCTTAATTTCAAGCAATTTTTATACATTTTTTAATAACCTGGGTTTTGCTCAAGCAATCCCCCACTTTTAATTATTTGTTCATTAGGTATAGGGAATACTTCATGCTTACCATCTACAAAAGGTTTACCTAAAGCTCTTAATACCGTACCCGCTCTTCCTTGGCGAACCAAATCAAAATAACGATCGTGTTCAAAAGCCAATTCATGCCGTCTTTCTTCCCAAATAGCCATTTGGTTAACAACAGGCGCATCTCCTAATCCAGCTCTATTTCGTACTTGGTTCAAAGGTGTCGCTGCGTCACCACCAGTTGCTAATGCCGCTTCTGCATTCATTAATAATACATCTGCGTATCGTAATATGCGTATGTTTTTTCCTGTTTCCCAAGCATCTGAAAAGGCACTGGAATAGGCTTTTTGATTATACATAGGGTTTACCACAGTATTTGGTACTAGTCTTCCATCAAACAAGGTTTCTCCTCTAAATATAATGGTGGCATCTCGTCTAGTATCTCCAGCCTCATAAGAATCGGCCAAATTTTGTGAAGGCGTATTAAAGCCCCAGCCCCATCCACCAGCTCCTCTAGCTCCTTGGGTAACACTATAGCCTTGGGTTCCAGCAGTTGGCGTTTCTCCTCTAGCTTGAATCTCAAAAATGGATTCTATATTGTTTTCTGATATTTCTTTCCAAATATCCTCATAATTAGGGGTTAAGCCATATTCACCAGATGCAATAATCTCATTTGTTAAGGTTAACACAACTTGCCATTTATTTTGGTACATGCTCACTTTTGCCAATAATGCTTTCGCGGCGCCTTTGGTCGCTCTTCCTAACTCTGAAATGGGATACTCACTTTTCTCTGGTAAAGAGGTGATTGCTTCTGTTAAATCTGTCTCAATAAAAGCATAAGTTTCTTCTTTTGTAGCTCTACTAAGAAGTTGGGCTGGATCAGCACTAAGATCTGGAATACCTGCTATTAATGGAACACCCCCAAAAGTTTTTACGAGTCTGAAATATGTTAATGCCCTTAAAAATTTTGCCTCCCCAATAAGCCTACTTTTTAAGGTTGGATCTAAATCAAATGCCTCTAGTCTGTTTATGGCTTGATTGGCTCTTTGTATACCATCATAATGTGCAGCCCAAACTTCATCGAATGAAATGGTTGTGGCGTCAAAAGTAAGTGCATCCAACAAATTTTTATCCCCACCCGTATCTCCTGGGTCACTGCCTTTATCAGCATCATCAGAGGTCATGCTACTAACCCCATTCCATGAAAACGAGCTCATAGCCCATTGGTTAAGGTTATTGTAAACAGCGTTTACCAGTTCAGGTGCTTTATCTGCTGTTATTGCGCCTTCAGTTTCTTCATTAGCTGCAACATTAATAAAATCTTCACTACAGGAGAGTGTAAGACCCAGTATTAATAGTATTGAAGCACCAAAATAAATTGATTTTTTAGTTAAATTTTTCATTTTTCTTTATGTATTAAAATGATGTGTTTATTCCTATATAAAATGATCTTAACGTTGGATAAGCATTCAGTTCAATTCCAGCTGTTTTAAGAGGGTTTCCATTATCGTCCCCAGGTAATTCTGGGGAATACCCTGAAAATCTTTTAAGAATAATTGGGTTTTTTGCTGATGCATAGATTCTAATATTAGAAAACAATCCTAATTTCTCACTTGGGAACGTATAGCCCAATGTTATGTTGTTGATTCTAAAGAAATCCCCTGATTCAAGATAGTAATTGGAAGATAATGGGACATCATTAGAAGCAATTGGGGTTGTATTGCTTGGTCTTCCAGAAGTCCAACGATTATCAAATGTTTTTTGTTCAATATTTTCATTTCCAAAGCGTTGTGCTTTTTTACCATTATAAACCACATTCCCAAAATTTCCAAAAGTATCAACACTTAAATCAAAATTATCATAATCGAATCCAAAATTGAAACCGAAGTAATATTTTGGAATGTAAGAACCAAAGAATTTTCTATCATCTTCGGTTATATCACCATCGTTGTTTAAATCTTTATAAACAAATTCCCCTCTGTCATCTATACCTGCAACTTCATATAAATAGAAACTTCCCAATGGTTGACCAACGGCTACTTTTTTAGTGTATTGCCCATTATCAATGTTTCCTCCTGTTTGTTCATTAAAGAAAGGACTGGTTACTTTGGTCAATTCATTTTTGTTGTATGAAAAATTTCCACCAACATGATATTTTAACTTGTCATTTATGTTATCTGACCAATTTAAAAGGACTTCTAAACCTGTATTTTCAATTCTACCTACATGAGAATTAAAAGGATCAAAACCAAAAACATCTGGAAGCTGTAATTCCAAGGTAGCATTTTCATTTACTCTTTGGTAATAATCTATTTCACCACTCAATCTATAATCAAGAAGCGTATATTCCAGACCTATATTAACTTCATTGGTGGTTTCCCAAGATAAATTCTCCTGAACCGTACCTGTTATAGTGATGCCTTGTTGTATATCTTGATTAGGTCCAAATGCATAAAACCCACCACTGCCAGTTGTGACATTTAGAACATTAAAAGGAACATTTTGATTTCCTAGCTCTCCATAACTAGCCCTAAGTTTTAAAACATCAAAAAAACCATCTTGCATAAAGTCTTCATTACTTATTGACCAACCAGCACTCACAGCGAAAAAATCACCATATCTAAATCCTTTTTGAAATTTACTGGAACCATCTCTTCTATAAGAGGCATTAAAAATGTATTTGTTTTTATAATCATAATTCACCCTCCCTATTAACGAATATAATCTATCCAAAACCGTAAATGAGCCCCCTGAAAGTTGTGTGTCATCTTCATCTCCCAACCCCAAATTATATTTAAGATTAGAATCTAAAGGCACATTATTTCTAGTACCCTTTAAAAATTCACTTCTATTTTCTTCAGCAGTAATCCCAACGGTCAACTTTACAGTATGGTCTTCATTAAAGGTTTTATCGAATGTAAAATAATTATCCAAAAACCAGCGATAATTATTTCTGTGCTCAACGATAAGCCTCGTTTTTGCAGGGTTTTCTATACCTCCTTCAAAATTCCCTTCTGTATTCCCAGGATTACTGGCCAAATAAGAACCTAATCTATCTTGAAAATCATATAATCGTGCTGTTTCAGATTCTATAGAAAACCGAGACGTAAAGACTAAAGGGTCTATTATTTTATAATCCATTTTAAGAGAGGCCTGTAATTTAAAGAACTTTTGCTCTTCATCTTGAAAAAACAAATCTTTTACAGGATTCCCAACATTATTAAACGCCACCGATGCACCGAACCGCCCATCTTCTTCTCTTACAGGAACTATAGGGGATTGTTTGTAAGCAGTAGTAAATGCATTAAATGATTTTGGTGTAACATGTGCTATTTGTGCACTTACATTTTGAGAAAGGCTAAGCTTATCACTAATTTTATAATCAACATTACTTCTTATAGTAAGTCTATTAAAATCATTATCTTTTAAAATTCCTTCTTCCTTATTATATCCTACACTAAAAAATGCTTGAATATTATCAGACCCACCAGATAGTGATAAATTGTAATTTGATACTCTGGCCGTTCTTGAAATTGCGTCAAGCCAATTGGTATTATATTGCTGGTTTGTTGGGAAAAAACCACTGGTATCATTGTCGTTACTTGGATCATTGTCATTTAATAAATCCCTTAACGCAGCCTCATTACTATAAGTCACAAAAGAAGAAGCATCCGCCATGTTTACTTTGCTTAATATATCCCTGAAACCAGTATAGGAATCAAACGAGACTTGCATTTTTCCAGAACGTCCTTTTTTGGTGGTAATGATAATAACCCCATTAGCACCTCTATTACCATAAATTGCTAACGATGCAGCATCTTTTAAAACATTCATGGTTTTAATATCAGATGTATTGATGTTATTTATATTGCCAGTCAAAACGCCATCGACAACATACAACGGGTCTCTTCCACCTTGTATGGTACCCAATCCTCTAATAATAACGGTTGAAGCTGCCCCCGGAGCATCTGAAGCAATTATTTGAACACCAGCTGCTTTTCCCTGTAATGCTTGTGTTGCATTAACTATAGGCTCTTTTGCTAAATCTTCGCCTTTAATTGAACTTACAGAACTGGTAAGAACAGCCTTTTTTTGGGTTCCATAACCTACTATAACAACTTCATTTAAAGATTCAATATCCGTATCCAATATAACATTAACGATCGCTTGTTTATTTACTGTTATAGTTCTTGTTTTTAGTCCAAGAGAGCTAAATTCAAGAATTTCTCCCTGGCTCACTTGTATAGAATAATTACCGTCAAAATCGGTACTTACTCCCCTACTTGTTCCTTTTACTAGAACATTAACACCTGGTACAGGCATATTGTCTTCTGAACTAGTAACCGTTCCCGAAACTGTCATATTTTGGGAAAAGCCACAAACAGAGACCAGAAAAAGTAATAATAAAATAATTTTTGTTTTCATATACGTGTTTTAATTTAGTTATTAGTCATTCACAAGATATAAACAATATTAATTTAGTGCTAAGAACTAATTACACTTTAAATACGCCATTTAACATAAAAACATCAAAACCCTTATGATTGGCGTATCCTAAAATAATGAAAAATGAGTAAAATTTGGAAATAAAACGTTATATGACGTATTAATGAAGTATAAATATTTTAAAAAAACGTAATTTTAACTGTTGAATATTAAAAATTAATCAAATAAGACGTTACAGAAATATCATTTTCTAATTTTAATTTCTTCTTTAATCTGTATCTATGTGTTTCTAAACCTCTTATAGATACATTCATTAAAGGAGCAATTTCTTTGTTTGATAAATTCATTTTGATGTATGCACAAATCTTCAAATCTTTAGGCGATAAATTTGAATGTTGTTCTTTAAGGCTTTTGAAAAACTCTTCATGAACTTGGTTGAAATTATGCTCAAAAATTTTCCACTCATCTTTATGCAAAATGGAATTATCAACTTTATTGTATATTTTTTTATAAACATATTGATTTTCAAAACTATCCTTATTTACACTTAGCTCCTTTTTGATATCTTGTAAAGTTTCATTTTTCTTTATCAACGCCATCGCACTATTTGCCAACTGTTTGCTTTTTAATTTAACTTCATTTTTAAGAGACTCATTCTTTAATTGTACAATTCTCTTTTCATTTTCAATAGTTTTTTCCCTAACTATTTCTTGTTGTTCTTTGGCATATTTAATTCTTAAAAGTCTTCGTTCTTTATTAAGTTTCCTTTTATTCAAAACAATAATTAATGCAATTAAAAAGCTCAATAGAAAGATGTATATGACCAATCCTAACGTGTCTTTATACCAAGGTGGCAAAACTTTTAATTTTAACTCACTTGTTGGAGATGATTTGCCAAAATCATTACTAGTTCTAAATAAAATAGTATAAATACCGTCTTTTAAATTGGACAGTTCCAATTTGTTTTTATCTAATTTTTTCCAATTTGTTGAATCAATCTCTAAAATTGAATATTCAAAAAAATGATTCGTTGATTTTGGAGATGAAACTGAAATACTAATAGTACTTTTTAATTTAAAATCAATTGCTCGCTTAGGATCAAGATCCATGAATTTGTTATTTATTTCAATACTTTCAATTTGAGGCTTTATTAATACTATATTGGATTTTGAATGGCTATTGATTAGCATAAAACCATTATTTAAATTGAGGGCAAACAATGTATCATTAATCTTAGAGACATTTTCATTTCCAACAATCAAACGATTTTTAAAATAGTTGCTTTTGATTAAAATCTCCTTTTTATTATTCAACAAGGATTTAAAGCTTATGACGTCATTTGTATTTTTCAGTACAATATTGTCCATGTCATCACTGGATATTATGTATGACGATTTTCCAAATCTCTCATTTAATAAATCAGATGGTACTATACTATCTAGTATGGGTTCATATTTTAACCATCCATCGTTGGTTCTAAAATAGATGTCATTTTTTATTTTGTAAACCCTGACATTAAAGTCTGAAAACACACCTTTTTTATTGTAATTTTCAACAGTAGTTATTGAATCATAATTTTTATCAAATTTAATTTTATACAACCCTTTATAGGCATTTGCTGCCCAAGCAGTATATTGGTCTTCAAAAACTAAAAAACGAATAGGCATAGTGGTTTTTCCTAAATGTTTTACTTCCCAATTTAATGCGTTTTTTTTAAACCTTACAAGTCCTGAATATGTACCTTCAATATATATGTCTTTATGCTCCGGGACATATTGAATTGACCATCCACCCGTATAATTTGATAATGGAAATAATTGTTTATCTTTTACTAAGAATGTACCTTCATTATGCCCACAAAAAAGCTCACCGTTTATCTCTTTTAAATTCCAGACCTGACCTTGCGAGCCCTTAATAAATTGTAATTTATTATTATTGTCTAAATAAAATAACCCCGTATTACTTCCAAGATAATATGTATCTTTAAATTTAATAACATCATAAACTGCCCCTAATTTCCCTGAAACATCATTAAAAAAGTAATTATCACTGCTTAAATCAATAGAAGCTAGTCCATTATCCAGTCCAAGCCATAAAATTTTATTGTCATCTACATATTGACTTAAAACGGTATTATTAATTAAACCATTTTCTTTATTAATATGAAAGATGATTTTTCCATTATGCTTTGTGAAATAAACACCATCTTTAATAGTACCAAAAATCATATTACCGTTTTTTAGTATTGAAAACCTATTTAGTTGATGTTGTTCAATAAAGCTATTTACTTCAAAATTTATAGGAGTAAGTTTATTGTTTTCGTATAAAAAACACCCTTTTAAAGAAGTTGTAATCAATAGTTTTGAGTCATATTCAACTATTGAGATTATCTTAGCTTCTTTTAAGATTTCATTGGTTATTTTTGGTTTTAAAACATTTTCAACAAGTTCATAAATACCATTTCTAAGCGTAGAAACAAATAATGTATTATTTACAACACTACATGAAATAATAGTCGTTTTAGCATCTATTTTTTTTATTAATCCAGTTGGATAGTACAAATAAATATTTAAAAAAGAACGAAAAACAATGGTGTCTTTATAGGGGACAATTTGCCAAATTTCCTCATTTAATGAAATTTCTTTTTTTATAGAATCGCTTAAGGAGGTATAAACTAAAACGCCTTTTGAATTTGGTTTCCAAAAACCAAATTCTTCATAAGAACCCGTATAAATTCTATCCTTATAAGCAAAAACCGATCGTATTGTAGTTTTATTTGGTAATTCTTTAAAATTCCATATCAAACCGTCAAATTCCAATAAACCTTTATTATTGGCAACATATAATTTTCCATTATCAGCCATTGACACTCCCCAATTTTGATTCCCAGCGTTATATTCAGACAGTGCATAATTTTGAAAATAAGGGGTGAATTGTGCTACTATTGGATTTGAAATTAGTAGGATATATAATAAAATAAAAATATTATAATATTTTATACACATAATTTTAGAAGTTTTTAAACAGAAAATTAATAAAAACCAAAACGTAGTTTAAACAAAGCTAATCAATTTAAAAATAGTTAATTCAAAATGAAACAGGGTACTTTTTTGAAATCGTGTTTTGAACTGACCTTTCTTTAAAAAGAACGATTCTTTTAAGATTGATTTCTGATTGTTGTCCAGTTACGGTAATACGAACAAAAATGGATGACTTGTTAGTAGAGCTTCTTACTTTTCTTGTGAAGAAAATAATAATGTGCTTTTTGTTTTCATTTTAAATGACTTTAGTTAAACAATAATTTGTAAAGACGAGAGTCAAATCATGTCTTAAAGCTCTTTAAAGTTATTACAATTTTGGTGAGAAAGTGCACACCTGATTGCACACCTTTTAGTTGGGTATAATTGCTTTCATTTGGCATCAAATAAAATGCCTAAAAACAAAAAACACTGATAAT
>TARA_R110002050_G_scaffold300807_1_pt1 | contig 39285 bp, 40 predicted proteins | sample TARA_R110002050 | Tara Oceans TARA_R110002050 (sample SAMEA4396988) | marine metagenome | biome: Polar Biome; feature: [DCM] deep chlorophyll maximum layer (ENVO:01000326); material: water (ENVO:00002006), including particulate matter (ENVO:01000060) such as... | depth 25 m
TCTGTAACTTTGATACTCTGTAACTTTGATACTCTGTAACTTTGAATCTTTTATATATAAAAGAAATGAAACTTCAAACGCAAATACCTTTATCAAAAGAGTCTAACAATCTAATAAACTATGAATCTAAGATTCTATTATTAGGTTCGTGTTTTGTTGAAAATATTGGTAACAAACTAGGGTATTTTAAGTTTCAAACTTTACAAAACCCGTTTGGTATTTTGTTTCATCCAAAAGCTATTGAAACCTTAATTTTAAATGCTATTAACAAAAAAAAATATTCAGAAGCGGATATTTTTTTTCATAATGAACAATGGCATTGTTTTGATGGGCACTCAAAATTAAACAATACCTCTAAAGAAGTTTTGTTAGCAGATTTGAATGAGGCCATTCAATCAACCAATGCGCAAATTCACACATCCACACATATTATAATCACATTAGGAACAGCGTGGATATATCGCTTTTTAGAAACCAACAGAATAGTAGCAAATTGCCATAAAATACCTCAAAAACAATTTAAAAAGGAACTGCTTTCGGTTGAGGAGATTACACAATCTCTAAGAAATATAGAACAGGAAATCAGGAAAGTGAATTCAAAAGCTTCTCTAATTTTCACGGTTTCCCCAGTTAGGCATCTTAAAGATGGTTTTATAGAAAACACGCAAAGTAAATCGCATTTGATTACTGCCATTCATCAATTATTAAATCAAAAATCGTCAATCGTCAATCGTCAATCATTCTATTTTCCATCCTATGAAATCATGATGGATGAATTGCGTGATTATCGTTTTTATGCCGATGACCTGATTCATCCAAACAATGTGGCGATCAATTATATTTGGGAGAAGTTTCAGGAGGTTTGGATGTCATCAAAAACCATTCAAATTATGGAAGAGGTTGATGTCATTCAAAAGGGATTACTGCATAAGCCTTTCAATCCGGAATCAGAATCACATCGAAAATTTCTTCGGAACTTAGAAAATCAAAAACAGCAAATTCAGTCGAAATTCCCTTTTATGATATTCTGAATAATCGGGTTATATTTTATGAGTTATTTTTTTTAATCTGTGAATTTTACGAATAATAAAATCAGAAAACAACCTAAATGAAGATGCCTTAATTCCCCTCTTTTCGATAAAGTGTTTTGAGTTTTTGTTTATGAAAATTGACAACACGCTTTATCTCTTTTTTTATCCATTTTAACGAAAAATTAGTTGTTGTTGAACTAATTAGCATAAGTTTATAATGCTATTAATCAGTTCTTAGAGAAAACATCAGTGATCGAAATCAATAAAATGATTTGATGCTGATGTTTTTTTTAAAGTAATTTATTCTTTTTACTGAAAAATTAATCTAATTTATTTTTTAAACGCGCCCAGCCACCACCATTCATGGTTTCAATGCCATGACTGTTTAAAATACCTGCTGCATTTCCAGAACGCATACCGCTTGCACAACAAGTAATAACAGGTTTATTAAGTTTTTTAATTTCTGATATTTTACCATTGATATTTTGCAAAGGGATGTTTTTTGAGGCTAAAATGGCGCCCTGAACATATTCTTGTTTGGTTCTTACATCAATTATTACGCAATTTCTTGATTGAAAATCCTTGATTTTAGCCGTGTTATTTCCTAATAGAAAATCAAATAGTCCCATATATTTTTTTAAATTTTACGCAAATTACTTTATTTTTTTTGGAATGGAATGTAACAAGAGTTATAATGTATTTTTAGTATCTTCAAACATGCAAATGAAAACAGAAACACGTAAAGAAGAAATCGTTAAAATTGCCGCAATACTTTTTAAAGAAAAAGGATATAGTGCTGTAACCATGCGGGATATTGCCAAGGCCATGGGCATAAAAGCAGCAAGTCTTTATAATCATATCAACTCTAAACAAGATATTTTGAAGGCTATTATCATTTCTTTGGCGGAAGAATTTACCAGAGGGATGGAAATCGTAAAAACGTCAGATGCTACTAATATCGATAAATTAAAACAAATAATTTCATTGCATGTTAATATTACCAGCAGAAATAGGGCAGGTATGGCATCTTTAAATAATGATTGGATGCATCTGGAGGATCAGTTGGATTATTATTTTAAACTGCGCGTAAACTATGAAGATAATTTTAGAGATATTATTAAACAAGGTGTTTTAAATAAAGAAATACCAAACAATAATTTAAATGTGCTGTTGTTTTCAATGCTCTCAACATTACGGTCACTGTATATTTGGATTCCAAATGAAGAAAGTTTTAATGAACCTTCATTTACTCAAAGTTTAAGCAACGTACTTATTAACGGAATAAGACAATAAGTATCAATTATTTTTGTAATTTTGTTTTGAAACTAACAATTGTTAGTTTAAATGTTTTTCGATATTTTGAGGTCGTGTAAATAGATAATTAATTTTTTCTAACAATTTCCCTTTCCTTTGGAAAGGGTTAGGGATAGGCTTATGGCAGATTTTTTTAAATTAAAAATTGCAGATATATATAAGGAAACTAAGGATTCAGTCGTTATTTCTTTTGAAATTCCGGAGCATTTAAAAAAAGCATTTCAATATAAGCAAGGTCAGCATGTTACTTTACGAAAAATGATTCACGGTGATGACATTCGTCGTAATTACTCATTATGTTCCAGTCCAATTGATAACGAATGGAAAGTTGCTGTAAAAACCATTCGTGATGGTGTGTTTTCAAATTATGCTTTTAATAAACTGAAAAAGGGAGATGAGTTAAACGTGATGCCACCACATGGCGAGTTTTATGTGGAGTGCGATGCAAAAGCATCAAATAATTACATTGCGTTTGCTGCAGGAAGTGGTATTACACCCATAATCTCTATTATAAAAACCCATTTACACAAAGAACCAAACTGCACTTTCAAATTATTTTACTTGAATCGCACCGTAAAATCAATTATCTTTAAAGAAGAAATTGAGCAACTTAAAAATGAGTTTTTTGGTCGGTTTCAAGTATTTTATTTTCTAACAAAAGAAAAACGGGACATTGCATTTTTGAATGGAAGGTTTAATAAAGAAAAACTAGAAGTCCTAACAAAAACGTTCATTGATATTGAAGATACCGCCCATTGTTTTATTTGTGGACCTCAAGACATGATTTTTTTGATAAGAGATGAATTACAAAAAGCTGGATTACCTAAGCATAAAATACATTATGAACTTTTCTTCTCAGGAAGTTCTGAAGAAGAGAATAAACATATAGCTGAAGTTCTTGAAGAAAAAGCAGATGGAACCGAAGTAACAATTATTGATGGTGGAAAAGAATTTCATTTCATAATGGGTGATGATTTTGATACTATTCTTGATGGCGCTTTAGCAGCAGGAGCTGATTTGCCATTTGCATGTAAAGGGGGTGTGTGCAGTACATGTAAATGTAAATTGATTGAAGGCACGGTTAAAATGAAAGTCAATTACGCTTTAGAGGATAAAGAAGTTGCCAATAATTTTATTCTAAGCTGTCAAGCTGTGCCAACCAGTAAAGTTATAAAAGTTGATTTTGATGTATAATATTCCTGTGCAGGCAGGAATCTCATGAATAACAGCAAAATCATAATTGGAATATTGATTTGGGCGTTACACTACTCCGCAAAAGCTACGCAGTGTCAGGCTTTCCGCTGTATCTTTTTTGAAAAAAAAGGATGCCGCTGCAATCCTTAACGCAATTAAATAAATAATTAAAACAAATCCTCGTAAACTCCCTCTCCTTTGGAGAGGGTTGGGGTGAGGCTTATGAGTGAAGAACAAATAAAAAACCCTGGGACTGAGCATAGTCGAAGTCTAGAAGCACAATTTGAAGCACGTATTTTACGTGATGAAAAAATTGAACCCAAGGATTGGATGCCTGAAAAGTATCGTAAAACTCATATTAGGCAAATGTCACAACATGCACATTCAGAAGTTGTTGGAATGCTTCCGGAAGGAAATTGGATTACAAGAGCACCGTCATTACGACGTAAAGTGGCTCTATTGGCAAAAGTACAAGATGAGGCAGGACATGGATTGTATTTATACAGTGCATGTGAGACTTTAGGAATTTCAAGGGATGAATTATATGAACAATTACATACAGGTAAAGCTAAATATTCAAGCATATTTAATTATCCAACAGTTACTTGGGCAGATATGGGAGCCATTGGTTGGCTGGTAGATGGCGCAGCCATTATCAATCAAGTACCACTTTGCAATACCTCTTTTGGACCTTATGCCAGAGCCATGGTAAGGGTATGTAAAGAAGAAAGTTTTCATCAACGCCAAGGTTATGAAATCATGGTAAAACTAACACAAGGTTCACCTGAGCAAAAAGAAATGGCTCAGGATGCTTTAAATCGTTGGTGGTGGCCTGCCTTGATGATGCTTGGTCCAACAGATGCTGAATCTATACACACAGAGCAATCCATGAAATGGAAATTAAAACGCAAATCGAATGATGAATTACGTCAGCAATTTATAGATCAAACGGTGCCTCAGGCAGAATTAATAGGTTTAGCCATTCCAGATGAAGATTTAAAATGGAATGAAAAAACGAAACATTATGATTTTGGTGCAATCAATTGGGATGAATTCTGGCAGGTTGTGAAAGGTCACGGACCCTGTAATAAAGAGCGAATGGCGGCACGAGTAGGTGCGTGGGAACGTGGGGAATGGGTTCGTGATGCGGCAATGGCTCATGCCGAAAAACAAACAACCTCTTTGAAAAAAGAGGTCTCATAATTAGTTATATGAAACATTGGGCTGTCTATATCATGTCAAACAAACCAAATGGAGTTATTTATATTGGAGTTTCAGATAACATAGATGAAAGAGTAAAAGAACACAAGTTAAAAGTTTATCCGAAATCTTTTACAGCAAAGTATAACTGTGATAAACTGGTTTATTTAGAAGAATTTGAAAATGGTTCAGAGGCAGGAAAAAGAGAAAGACAATTCAAAAAATGGAAAAGAGATTGGAAAATAGAATTGATTGAAGATTTGAATCCAAATTGGAATGATTTAAGTCTGAATTGGAATTTAAATTTTAATAGAATTAGAAAGTGAATTTTAGGAATAATTAATAAGACACCTGCTTTCACAGGCATTTAGAATATGAAAAAAAACTGGCCACTTTGGGAAGTCTTCGTAAGAAGTAAAAACGGATTGGAACATCGTCATTTTGGTAGCCTTCATGCAGCAGATGCTGAAATGGCTTTAGAAAATGCACGCGATGTATATACTAGGCGAAACGAAGGTGTAAGTATTTGGGTTGTGGAATCTAAACATATAACAGCTTCAAATCCAGAACAGAACGGAGAAATGTTTGAACCGGCACAAGATAAAGTGTATCGACATCCAACATTTTACGATTTACCGGATGATGTAAAATATATGTAAAATTCCTGTGAATCCCGATGGCTATCGGGAAGGAATCTCATAAATTAAATCTAAATGTCACTCTGAGCTTGTCGAAGAGTCTCAATAGTTAGAAGATGAAAAAAGAAAATCTTTATAAATACATACTTGGAATTGCTGACAATTCATTAATCCTTGGTCAACGCCTGGGAGAACTTTGCGGACATGGACCCAACTTAGAAACCGATATTGCCTGTACTAATATTTCTTTGGATTTATTAGGGCAAGTACGAAGTTACTATCAATATGCTGCTAAAATAAAAGGAGATGGAAGAACAGAAGATGATATTGCCATGCTTCGTAAAGAACGTGAGTATGTTAATGTACTTCTGGTAGAACAACCAAATACAGATTTTGCTTATGTCATGGCACGTCAATTTTTGTTTGATGTGTATCATTTGCTTTTTTTACAGGAATTACAAAAAAGTAAAGATTTAACGCTTTCTGCCATTGCAAATAAATCAGTAAAAGAAGTGAGTTATCATCAACGTTTTTCATCAGATTGGGTAAAACGATTGGGAGATGGAACGGAAGAAAGTCATCAAAAAACGCAAGCTTCTATGGATGATTTATGGATCTATACTGACGAATTATTTCATCAAACTGAAGCGGATAAAGTAATGATTTCTGAAGGGATGGGTGTTGATGTTACAAAACTAAAAAACACATACTATAAAAAAGTAAACGAAATTTTAGGAGTAGCTACGCTTGAAATCCCGGAATCTAAATATTTTCAAAAAGGCGGAAAATTAGGTATTCATACAGAACATATGGGTTATATATTAGCCGAATTACAATACATGCAACGAACGTATCCAAATATGGAGTGGTAAGCCCACCGGAATCCTCCCAAAGGGAGGAAGCAATATTATGAACGAAATAAAAAAAATACCGAGTTTGAGTGAGAATCCTTCCCCTTTGGGGAAGATAGACGGGGCTTTAATTTCAATCTTGGAACAAGTTTCAGACCCTGAAATCCCTGTATTGTCTATTATGGAAATGGGCGTTGTTCGTTCAGCAATTATTGAAAATGATATGGTGAAAGTGCAAATAACACCAACATATAGTGGTTGTCCTGCCATGGATGTTATAGGTGATGATATTAAAAAAGCATTAAAAAAAGCGGGATACATTTCGAAAATTGAATTAATTCTGGCTCCAGCTTGGACAACCGATTGGATTACACCAAAAGGCAGAAAAGCACTTGAAGATTACGGAATAGCTGCTCCTTTAGATGCTGAAGCAGATAAAGAGGCGCTTTTAGGAAATAAAAAAATAGTAAAATGTACACATTGCGGTTCAAAAAACACGCGATTAGTGAGCCAGTTTGGATCAACTGCATGCAAAGCACAATTTCAATGTGATGATTGTCAGGAGCCGTTTGCCTATTTTAAATGTTTGAAATGAGAACTTGTTGTCATCCTGAACTTGTTTCAGGATCTCATCAAGATAAATTGAAGTTTAATTAATAAAAATGCCTTTTTTAAAAGAAATAAAGATGAATAACAAATCACCAATGTTAGGTCTGCGCACTGTTGTATATATGGTTGATGATTTAGCTAAAGCCAAAGAATGGTACATGAAAGCATTCAATGCAAAACCTTATTATGATACACCTTATTATATTGGTTTTAATATTGGTGGTTATGAGTTGGGCTTGCACCCAAAAGAAAAAGCTAAAGGAACTGACAACGGAACAGTGCTTTCATATTGGGGAGTTGACGATATACAAAAAGTCTATAAGTCATTATTATCGTTAGGAGCTACAGAACATGAAAAACCAAATAATGTAGGTGGAGATATTATATTGGCTACCGTTTATGATCCTTGGAAAAACATTATTGGAATCATTTATAACCCAGAATTCAAAGTTCCTGCGTAGGCAGGAATCTTATAAAAGAAAACAAAAATAGATGAGTGAAAGTATAAATCTTAAAATTGAAAATAAAGTAGCGCACATAACCCTTAACAGACCAGAGGTGTTTAATAGCATAAATCGTGAAATGGCTTTTCGTTTTCAAGACACTTTGGACGTTTGCGAAAAAAATGATAAGGTTAGAGCCATTGTCATCACGGGAAATGGAAAGGCATTTGGTGCTGGTCAAGATTTAAAAGAAGTTACTGATCCTAATTTAAACCCTGGTTTCAGAAAAATATTGGATGAACATTACAATCCTATTATAACTAGAATTCGCCAGATTAATAAACCAATAATTGCCGCTGTAAATGGCGTTGCAGCTGGTGCAGCCGCCAACATTGCATTGGCCTGTGATATTGTTGTTGCTCATGAAAACGCCAGTTTTATACAGGCTTTTAGTTTAATAGGCTTAATACCAGATAGTGGAGGAACATTTTTTTTACCTAGACTTATAGGGTTTCAAAAAGCATCCGCTTTGGCCATGTTAGGCGATAAAGTGAGCGCTACAGAAGCTGAACGTTTAGGAATGATATATAAAGTAATTTCTGCTGAAAGTTTTAATGATGAGGTTAATAAATTAGCGGTGAAACTGGCTAATATGCCAACAAAAGCTTTAGGTATGATTAAAGAGTTATTGAATCAATCTTTGACCAACGATTTAAATGCACAATTGGCATTAGAATCTAAATTACAGATAGAAGCAGCCCAAACTGAAGATTACAATGAAGGTGTGAATGCCTTTATTGAAAAACGACAACCTAATTTTGAAGGAAAATGACAAATCGTTGTCACCCTGAGCGCAGTCGAAGGGTCTCACAACTAAATTAATTTATGAATAAAGAAACCTTAATACAAGTTCAAAAGCGAATACAACCATATATCCATAGAACACCTGTATTAACATCTGAATTGATAAATACAATAAGTGGAACTCAAGTATATTTTAAATGTGAGAATTTTCAAAAAATGGGAGCTTTTAAAATGCGTGGTGCTACCAATGCCATATTAAATTTATCCCAAGAACAACGGGAAAAAGGTGTGGTTACCCATTCATCTGGGAATTTTGCGCAAGCATTATCTCTAGCAGCAAAAAAATTGGGGGTGAAAGCATATATAGTCATGCCTAAAAACGCACCTCAGGTTAAAAAAAATGCTGTAAAAACATATAACGGTGAAATTATTGAGTGTGAATCAACACCCATAGCGCGTGAAGCAATGGCTAAAAAAGTGCTTCAAGAGAAAAAAGCAACATTTATTCACCCTTCAAATGATGATCAAGTCATATTTGGCAATAGTACAGCTGCCATAGAGTTATTAGAAGATTATCCGGATTTGGATTATATCATAGCGCCTGTTGGTGGAGGCGGATTAATTGCAGGAACGGCATTAGCTGCAAAATATTTTTCTAAATCATGTAAAGTTGTTGGTGGTGAACCAAAAAATGTAGATGATGCGTTTAGGTCTAAACAGTCCGGAAAAATAGAAACTACTAATGAAGGTACTTCCATAGCAGACGGTTTGAGAACTTTTTTAGGTGATAGAAATTTTCCAATTATCCAGAAAGAAGTGGAATGCATCATTACAGTTGAAGAAGCAGAGATTATCGAAGCCATGAAATTAATTTGGGAACGAATGAAAATCATTGTTGAACCTTCAAGTGCCGTTGCATTTGCAGCGGTATTAAAAGATAAAGAAAAATTTAAAAATAAAAAGGTTGGTGTTATCATTTCTGGAGGAAATGTAGATGTGACAAACCTTCCATTTTAAAGGTTTGTCATCCTGAACTTGTTTCAGGATCTCATCAATAAATAAAAATATGAAAATAGGAATTATAGGATCTGGAACCATGGGAAGCGGTATTGCTCAAGTCGCTGCAACTTCTGGTTGTGCCGTAAAATTGTTTGACACCAATCAAAAGGCTTTAGATAAGAGTAAGGTGGAATTAGAAAAAATACTCTCTCGGTTAATTGAAAAAGGACGCATGGATGCCATTGGAAAATCTCGAATTCAAAACAATATTAAGTATGTAAATGGATTGAAGGATTTGTCTGATTCAGATCTTATAATTGAAGCTATAATTGAAAATTTAGACATCAAGAAAAAAGTCTTTTCAGAATTGGAAAGCCATGTTTCTGCTGATTGCATTATCGCATCAAATACATCTAGTTTATCAATAGCATCCATTGCTGCATCATTACAAAAGCCTGAGCGTTGTATTGGGATTCATTTTTTCAATCCAGCGCCTTTGATGAAATTGGTTGAAGTGATTCCAGCAATTCAAACATCAAAGGAAGTTCTTGAAAAATCAATTCAGACGATTTCAGATTGGATAAAAGTGGTTGCAATAGCTAAAGACACACCCGGGTTTATAGTAAATCGTGTGGCAAGACCTTTTTATGGAGAATCGTTACGAATTTATGAAGAAGGCATTGCGGATTTTGCTACCATTGATTACAGTTTGAAAACTCTTGGGGGATTCAGAATGGGACCTTTCGAATTGATGGATTTTATAGGAAATGATATTAATTTCACAGTAACTGAAACCGTGTTTTCAGCATTTTATTTTGATCCACGATATAAACCATCTTTCACACAACAACGATATTTTGAAGCAGGTTATTTAGGAAGAAAAACTGGAAAAGGATTTTATGATTATGATACGGATGGCAAAATGATTAGAAGTAGTCTCCCTGAGCCTGTCGAAGGGCAAGCACAGCAAATATTTAATCGTGTTTTAGTCATGCTAATTAATGAAGCCGCAGATGCATTGTTTTTAAACATCGCTACAGCTGAAGATATTGATAACGCCATGATGAAAGGTGTAAACTACCCTAAAGGATTATTGGCGTGGGCAGACGAAAAAGGGATAGATTGGTGTGAAAAAAAAATAGACGCACTGTATGATGAATATCACGAAGAAAGATATAGGTGTAGCCCATTATTACGCAAAATGAATAGAGAAAACAAAACATTCTTTAAAAAGTAAAGTAGAAAAAGAAACTTAATGTCACCTTGAGCGCAGTCGAAAGGTCTTAAAATAAATAGATTCCCACTTTTGTGGGAAATAAATATGAAAGGCGAGCAAATACCATATAAAATGTTAAGTCAAGATGCTTATAGCACATGGTTAGGGATAGAAATCCTGGAATGTGAAATGGGGCGTTGCAAAGTTGGTATGACTATAAGAAAAGAAATGTTAAACAGTATGCACAAAGCGCATGGTGGCATCAGCTATTCATTGGCAGATACTGCCTTTGGATTTGCAGCAAATACGCATGGAAAGCATGCAGTTTCCATTGAAACAAGTATCAATCATATTGAAGCCTTAAACGAAGGCGATTATTTAGTTGCAGAATCAGTAATTGAAAAAGTAAATAATAAACTAGGGTTTAATATTATAGAAGTGAAACGAGGGGATGAATTGGTGGCACTTTTTAAAGGTGTTGTTTATAGAACTCAAAAAGATTGGGAAGAAAATGATTAACGATTAAAGATTGTTGATTGCCGATTTTTGAAGTAAAAGAAAGATTTCGAAAATCTGAAAATCCACAGTTTTAAAATAATAAATATTAATTGGAAGATTATCGATTAAAAATTAAGTGGAGTGCGTAAGACTTCAAAAATCAAAAATCGTTAATCCATAATCAAAAATCAATATGGAAGCATATATAATTGATGGAATTAGAACACCAATTGGCAATTTTAAAGGTGCATTGGCAGATGTCAGGACGGATGATTTAGCGGCTATGGTGATTGCAGAATTGGTTAAAAGAAATCCAAATATTCCCAAAGAGGCCTATGATGATGTTATAATGGGATGTGCTAATCAAGCAGGGGAAGACAATAGAAATGTGGCACGAATGGCATTATTATTAGCAGGTCTGCCTTTTACAGTTCCAGGGGAAACCGTAAATAGATTATGTAGCTCAGGTTTGTCTGCCATCATTCATGCCAATAGAGCAATTAAAGCTGGTGATGGCGATGTGTTTATAGCTGGAGGCGTTGAGAATATGACAAGAGCACCTTATGTGATCTCTAAAACATCAAGTGCTTATGGCACTGATTCAAAAATGTACGATTCAAGTTTTGGATGGCGTTTTATCAACCCTAAAATGCAAAAAATGTATGGAACGGATGGTATGGGAAATACGGCAGAAAACCTTGTAGAAAAGTATCATATTTCTCGCGAAGATCAAGATAAATTTGCTTATTGGAGCCAAATGAAAGCAACCAAAGCACAAGAAAATGGAAGACTGGCTAAAGAAATAATAACTGTTGAAATTCCGCAGCGAAAAAAGGATCCCATCAAATTTTCAAAAGATGAGTTTGTGAAATCAAACACATCTTTAGAGGTTTTAGCAAAGTTAAGAGGCGCATTCAAGGCTGAAGGAGGAAGTGTTACTGCGGGAAATTCATCTGGATTAAATGATGGAGCCGCAGCAACAATTATTGCTTCTGAAGATGCAGTAAAAAAATATAATTTAAAACCATTAGCCAGAATAGTAAGTTCGGCAGTGGTAGGCGTTGAGTCAAGAATTATGGGGATTGGTCCTGTTGAAGCGACAAAAAAAGCGTTGTTAAAAGCAGGTTTAACCTTGAATGATATGGATATTATTGAATTAAATGAAGCGTTCGCTGCACAGGCATTAGCATGTACGCGGGCTTTAGGACTAAAAGATAACGACCCAAGAATAAATCCTAATGGAGGCGCCATAGCCATTGGTCATCCTTTGGGAGTAACAGGAACTAGAATTGCATATTCAGCAGCTTTAGAATTGCACGAACAAAATAAACGCTATGCACTTATAACCATGTGTATTGGTGTTGGTCAAGGATATGCTGCAATAATAGAAAGAATTCCTGCGTAGGCAGGAATCTCATAATAAAGAGAAATGAAACATTGGTACGTCTACATAATGGCAAATAAACCAGATGGAGTGATTTACATTGGTGTGACTGATGATATTGATGAAAGAATAAATGAACATAAACTGAAATTATATCCTAAAGCTTTCACAGCGAGATATAATTGTGACAAATTGGTTTATTTTGAAGAGTTTGAAAATGGAGAAAAGGCTTCAATTAGAGAGGTACAATTCAAGAAATGGAAAAGAGACTGGAAAATTAAGCTAATAGAAGAAATGAATCCAAGTTGGTCAGATTTGAGTACTAACTGGAATTTAGATACTAGAAAATTTAGAGTTTAATTAATAAGATACCTGCTTTCGCAGGCATTAATATGAAAAAAATTCAACACTACGTACAAGGAAAATGGACGCAAGGTAAAGGAGATGGAACACCAGTATTAGATGCTGTTACTGGTGAAGCCTTTACAAGTATAGCTATTGAAGGACTGGATATCCCCGAAATTCTTAACTACGGAAGAACAAAGGGTGGTGAAATCCTTTGTAAAATGACATTCCAGGAACGTGGTAATATGCTCAAAAGTTTAGCTTTATACCTTATCAAACGGAAAGAAGCATTTTATGAGTTAAGTTACAGAACTGGGGCAACTAGAGTTGACAGCTGGATAGATATTGAAGGTGGATTTGGTAACCTGTTTGCCAATGCATCTTTGCGAAAATTATTCCCAAACCAACCGTATCACGTTGAAGGTGATGCTATCGATTTATCTCGTGGTGGACGTTTTATGGCACATCATATTATGGTGCCTAAAAAAGGAGTAGCCGTACATATCAACGCATTTAATTTCCCGGTTTGGGGCATGCTGGAAAAATGTGCTGTCAATTGGATGGCTGGAGTACCTGCAGTTGTATTACCGGCTCCTTCATCTTCATATTTAGCTGAAGCTGTGGCGAAAGAAATTATTGCTTCAGGAATTCTGCCAGAAGGTGCTTTACAAATCATAAACGGAACCATTAAAAATATATTAGATACAGTAGAATCGCAAGATGTAGTGACGTTTACGGGCTCTGCAAAAATAGGCCGTTTACTAAAAGCGCATCCAAGATTAATTCAAGAATCTGTGCCATTTACTATGGAAGCCGATTCTTTAAACGCATCAATATTAGGAGAAGATGCAGTTCCGGGAACACCAGAATTTGATTTGTTTATCAAAGAAGTCAGAAAAGAAATGACTGTAAAAGCTGGTCAAAAATGTACTGCAATTCGTAGAATCATCGTACCAGTGAAATTAGTGGAAGATGTTCAAATTGCTTTAGGAAAAGAGCTAGACAAAATCACTATTGGAGATCCAAGATTGAAAGAAGTAAGAATGGGGTCTTTAGTAAGTCGCCAACAAGTTCAGGCAGTAAGAGATTCTGTTAACAATTTAGCAAAAGAAGCACAAATTGTTTACGGTAGTTTAGATACAATTAAAACCATTGGAGCAGATGCTAAAAAAGGAGCTTTTATAAGTCCGATTTTATTAAGAGCAGATCATCCATTCCAAAGCACTGTTATTCATGAACGTGAAGCATTTGGTCCGGTAAGCACCATAATGCCATATAAAAACCTAGAAGAAGCTATTACATTAGCCCAAATGGGAAAAGGCTCATTAGTGTCCTCAATTGCGACTAATAATGATAAAATTGCTAAAGAGTATGTAATAAATGCAGCATCCCATCACGGACGTATTTTAGTTTTGAATAGAGAAAGTGCTAAAGAAAGTACCGGTCATGGTTCGCCATTACCATATTTGGTTCATGGAGGCCCGGGTCGTGCTGGTGGTGGAGAAGAAATGGGAGGCATGCGTGGAATCAAGCATTATTTACAGAGAACTGCTATACAAGGTTCACCAACCACATTAACAGAAATCACAGGTATTTATCAGCCAAATGCAAAGTATATAGAGGCAGAACAACATCCGTTTAAATACCATTGGGAAGACATTCAACCTGGGATGTCCGTAAAAACAAATAAACGTACCATTACAGATAGTGATATTATAAATTTTGCAAACTTAACTTGGGATCATTTTTATGCGCATACAGATATCACTTCGTTAGACGGAAGTATTTTTGAAAAAAGAACGGCTCATGGTTATTTTATTATTTCAGCAGCTGCAGGATTATTGGTGCACCCAAATAAAGGTCCCGTAGCGGCTAATTACGGATTAGAAGACTGTCGGTTTTTAAGACCAATGTATCATAATGATACCATGTATGTAAGGTTGACTTGTAAGCAAAAAGTTGATCGAGATGTTGTAAGTGCGGAACATCCAAGTGGTATTGTAAAGTGGTTTGTAGAAATATTTGATGCAGAAGATGAATTGGTGGCTGTGGCGACTATTTTAACCATGGTTCAAAAGAAACAAGAAGCCTTTGTTGAAATGACGGATGAAAAAATTGAAGAATGTTTGAATAAATTAAAGGAAAACACAAAACCAAAATGGGGAATCATGACGCCACAACATATGATTGAACATTTGGAATTTACCTATAAAATCGCTTCAGGTGAAATCCAGAATTTTGAAGTTGCAACACCAGAGAAGATTTTAGAGAAAGTACATCATTCATTATATAATTATGATAAATTCCCTCATCAATCTAATTTTCCGTTACTAAAAAAAGATACTTTGGATACATTAAAACACCCTGATTTAATAACATCTATTTTAAAATTTAAAGAACAAAGAGAAAAATATAAAATGCATTTCAAAGAAAACCCAGAAAGCATATTAAAAAATCTTGTTTTTGGTGAGTTGAATAGATACGAATCGTACTTGTTAGAAAGAAAACATTTAAATCATCATTTTGAGCAATTTGGTTTGCTTTAGCGAATCAAATTGTTCAAAGCTCCCACGAAAGTGGGAGTCTTATGAATGGAAGTTTAAAATATGAAATGGTACGTTTACATAATTACTAATAAACCAAATGGCATTTTATATATAGGATTTACAAAAGGATTAAAAAAAAGAATATATCAACATAAAAATAAAGTACATCCAAGTTCATTTTCTGCAAGATATAATTTAGATAAACTTATTTTTTTTGAATATTTTGAAATGGAAAATGAAGCTAGATCTAGAGAAAAGCAAATAAAGAAATGGAATAGAGATTGGAAAATTGAATTAATTGAAAAAGAAAATCCTAATTGGAGGCATTTGTATAATGATTTATAATAAAGTTTAACAATAAAAAGAATTCCGTTTTCACGGAAATGCTAAAGCGATGACAGAACCATACGTAAAAATAAAAAACAAAAATGGAGTAGGATATATTGAGTTTTTTCATCCTGCTCACAACTCTTTACCAAGCAATTTACTTTCAGAATTGGCAAGAACAATTACCGGTGCTGGTGAAGATGATAGTATTAAAGTTATTGTGCTCCAAAGCGGCGGAGAAAGAACTTTTTGTGCAGGTGCAAGCTTTGAAGAATTAGTAGCAATTACCAACCAAGAAGTAGGAAAAATATTCTTTTCTGGTTTTGCCAATGTCATCAATGCGATGCGAAAATGTCCAAAATTTATAATTGGTCGTGTCCAGGGAAAAACTGTTGGAGGTGGTGTTGGACTCGCTGCTGCGACTGATTTTTGCATGGCAACCAAATTTGCAGAAATTAAGTTAAGCGAACTAAATGTCGGTATCGGTCCTTTTGTTGTAGGTCCAGCAATTGAACGGAAAATAGGATTAAGCGGTTTCTCACAAATAGCTTTGGATTGCAATACGTTTTATTCTGCAGAATGGGCAAAACAAAAAGGATTATTTTCTAAAGTATTTGAAAGTACAGAAGAATTAGATGCAGCATTAACTGCTTTTGCAGAAAATTTGCGTTCATATAATCCAAAGGCTATGACTGAAATGAAAACAATGTTTTGGAGAGGAACTGAAGATTGGGATCAATTGCTAATCCAACGAGCTAAAATTAGTGGAAGATTAGTGTTGAGTGAGTTTACAAAAGAAAAATTAAAAGGGTTTATATAAAGCCAATTATATATCATAGCAGTATTAAATATTAAACTAACAAACATTAGTTATTTAAAATGTCAAAATTTGAGTTCAAAATGCCCAGAATGGGTGAAAGTATTTCAGAAGCAACCATTATCAATTGGCTTGTCAATGAAGGTGATACAATTAATGAAGGAGATATTATTGTTGAAGTAGCAACAGATAAGGTTGATAACGAAGTGCCAGCGCCAATATCCGGAACATTAATGAAAACACTCTTTCACTCTAACGATGTTGTACCGGTTGGAGAAGTCATTGCAATTTTAGAGGTTTCTGAAGATCAAAATTTTAAAAGTGATACTTTAAAAACTTACGAAGAAAAAAAACTTACGAGCAAAGTAATCACTAAAACCCCAAAAAGCAATACGCCTTCAATGGTTAGTCATTCAATGGTTAGTCAAAGGTTAAGTGCTTCTAATTCAAATCTTTTCTTTTCGCCATTAATTATTTCAATAGCTAAAGAGCATCATATTAGTTTTGAGGAATTAGCTAGAATTCCTGCTTCTGGTGATGAAGGCAGATTGCGTAAAAGCGATATTTTCAAATATATTGAAGAAGGCAGACCTTATAAATTTTCACAATCTAACGTAGAAGATGCAACAACCTACAGAATTCCACAATTAAAATTTGATAAAGGCAAAGGGAAAGTGATTGAAATGGATAGAATGCGACAAATGATTGCAGATCATATGGTGTATTCAAAACACACGTCTCCTCATGTTACAGCTTATGTTGAAGCCGATGTAACGAATCTGGTAGAATGGAGGCAGCATTACAAAGAATCATTTGAAAATAAATACGGAGAAAAACTAACGTTTACACCGCTGTTCGTTGAAGCCGTGGCAAAAGCAATCCAAGATTTTCCGAATATGAATGCTTCGGTTGATGGTAGAAATATTATAGTTAAAGAGGATATTAATATTGGAATGGCAACAGCCTTACCCAATGGAAATTTAATTGTGCCTGTTGTTAAAAATGCCAATAAAAAAGATCTAAAACAACTGGCTGAAGAGGTTAATTCTTTATCAGATAAGGCCCGGAATAATAAATTAAAAACCGATGACATTAAAGGAGGTTCATTTACAATATCAAATGTTGGAACCTTTGGTAGTCTTATGGGAACTCCAATAATAAATCAACCTGAAGTTGCTATTCTTGCTTTTGGAATTATTAAAAAAAGACCTGAAGTGATTACTACAAAAAAAGGAGATGAAATAGCTATTCGAAGTATGATGTATTTATCATTATCCTTTGATCATCGGGCAGTTGATGGGTTTTTAGGTGGCAGCTTTTTGAGACGCGTAGCTGATTATTTAGAGCAGTTTGATACAAAAACAGAATTTTAAACTTGATAATATTAACAATAAATTATAATGAATTACGATATCAAAATAACGAAAGTAAAAAAGTCAAAAGTAAGTGAATTAGATTTTAATAATATTCCTTTAGGACGCGTTTTCACAGACCATATGTTTATTTGTGAATATGCCAATGGAACTTGGAACAATCCTAGAATTGAACCTTTAGGATTAATTTCTATGCACCCGGCTACTATGGCGTTACATTATGGACAAGCCATTTTTGAAGGCATGAAAGCAACTTTGGATATTAACGGAAATGCCATGTTATTCAGACCGGAAAAAAATGCGGAACGATTAAATTTTAGTGCAGACAGAATTGGTATGCCTAGTTTTCCTGAAGAATTATTTGTTGAAGGATTAAAGAAATTAGTTGCTATAGACCACAGTTGGATTCCTACTCAAAAAAGTAGCGCCCTGTATTTAAGACCTTTTATGTATGCTGATGAAGCTTGTATTGGTATGAGAGCTGCTACGCATTATAAATTCATCATCATTGCCTCTCCGGCAGGACCCATTTACACGAAAAGAATCAAGTTGTATGCCGAAACCCAATTTGTACGCGCTGTAAAAGGTGGAACTGGTGAAGCTAAAGTGGCCGGTAATTATGCCGCGGCTATTCGTCCAACAGAAACAGCCAAAGCTAAAGGTTATGACCAGGTTTTGTGGCTTGATCCTCATGAATTTAAATATATTCAAGAGGCGGGAACCATGAATATTTTCTTTAAAATTAATGACGAGTTTATAACACCTAATTTAGATGGAGCCATTTTGAATGGAATCAGTCGTTTAAGTACTATTGAATTGTTGCGCCATAAAGGTTATAAAGTTACAGAACGATTAATTTCTATGGATGAAATTTCAGAAGCATCAAAAAACGGTTCTTTACAAGAAGCTTTTGGAACTGGTACTGCGGTTGGTGTGGCAATGATTCAGGAAATAGCATATAAAAATAAAACGATTCATATTTCAAATGATAACCCAAGCGGTCAAATGGTTTTAGATACCATTGTTGGTCTTCGGGCGGCAACCATAAAAGATGAGTTTGACTGGATAGTAACTGTTTAGTTAAATTAAAATGAATAAAGACATACTACATAAAGCATTTTCATATTTGTGCACGGCTAAGTCAATGACTGAAATTTACGAAGCTAATTTTAAACTGATTTCAAAATATGTACATGCTACATCCAGAGGTCATGAAGCTATTCAAATTGCTTTAGCTATGCAGTTGTTGCCGCAAGATTATGCGTTTCCGTATTATCGTGATGATGCCATGTTGTTGTCTTTTGGATTAGAACCATATGATTTGATGTTGCAACTTATGGCTAAACGTGACGACCCGTTTTCTGGTGGCAGATCCTATTATTGCCATCCAAGTTTGAAAGATGCCGATAAACCAAAAATTCCACATCAATCTTCTGCAACAGGCATGCAGGCTATTCCAGCAACAGGCGTCGCCATGGGGATGCAATATCTTGAAAAACAAGAAATAAAAAATGTCATTCTGAACGTAAGTGAAGAATCTCAAGTAAAACCCATTACGGTTTGCAGTTTGGGAGATGCGTCGGTTACAGAAGGTGAAGTAGCCGAAGCATTTCAAATGGCTGTTTTAAAACAGTTACCCATTTTATATTTAGTGCAAGATAACGGTTGGGATATTTCTGCAAATGCTAAAGAAACCAGAGCTCAAAATGCCTTTGAATATGCTAAAGGATTTAAAGGTTTGGAAGCCGTTTCAATTGACGGCGCAAATTTTATAGAAAGCTACGAAGCTGTTGAAAAAGTAATTAAAACCATAAGAAAAGAACGTCGGCCATTTTTGGTGCATGCCAAAGTGCCATTATTAAATCATCATACATCTGGAGTGCGTATGGAATGGTATCGTGATGATTTGGATGACGCCAAATCTAGAGATCCTTATCCTGTTTTAAAACAACAATTATTAAAAAACGGTTTTTCTTCGGAAGAAATTCAAACTATAGAAAATTCCGCAAAAGCGAAAGTGCAATCAGATTTTGATAAAGCATTGAAAGCTAAAGACCCAAAACCAGAAGATTTATTTACAAACGATTTTGCACCCACACCAATTACTGAAGAAGCTGGCGAGCGTTCACCAAAAGGAGCCGAAAAAGTGTTGATGGTTGATTGCGCATTGTTTGCGGTTGAAGAATTGATGAGAAAACATAAAGAATGTTTGCTTTATGGGCAAGATGTAGGTGGACGTTTGGGTGGCGTATTCAGGGAAACGGCAACATTAGCTCAAAAATTTGGGGATAACAGGGTTTTTAACACCCCCATTCAAGAAGCATTTATTGTCGGCTCTACTGTTGGAATGAGTGCCGTTGGATTGAAACCAATTGTTGAGGTTCAATTTGCCGATTATATTTGGCCGGGATTGAATCAGTTATTTACTGAAGTGAGCAGGAGTTGCTATTTAAGTAACGGTAAATGGCCAGTAAGTATGATTCTTCGGGTGCCAATTGGTGCTTATGGAAGTGGCGGACCTTATCATTCCTCATCTGTTGAAAGTGTATTAACCAATATAAAAGGTATTAAAATTGCCTATCCAAGTAATGGTGCTGATTTAAAAGGTTTGATGAAAGCCGCTTATTATGACCCAAACCCGGTGGTGATTTTAGAACATAAAGGCTTGTATTGGAGTAAGGTAAAAGGAACACAGGGAGCAACATCTATAGAGCCTTCAGAAGATTATATGCTTCCTTTAGGAAAGGCTTGGGTTTTGCAAGAAATTTGGAAACAGGAAAACAAAGAAACGATGACCATTGTAACCTATGGCATGGGAGTGCATTGGGCCATGAATGCCTCTGACGAATTGGGAATGAAAGATCAAGTTGAAATTATTGATTTGCGAACCTTATTTCCTTTAGATGAAGAGGCTATCATGAAATCTGTTAGAAAAACAGGTAAATGTTTAGTGGTGACTGAAGAGCCTTCAAACAATAGTTTTGCCCTGGCATTATCAGGCAAAATTCAGACGCAATGTTTTAAATATTTGGATGCACCTGTAATAGTGATTGGAAGTGAAAATATGCCGGCAATTCCATTAAATACTACTTTAGAACAAACCATGGTTCCATCAACTGAAAAGGTGAAAGTTAAAATTATGGAAATGCTTAATTATTAGTTTGAATTTAAAATTCGATAAATTAACAGCGCAGCCCTTTTTGTTAAAACTTCAAAGGTTTTAAGGTTAATGGTTTCATGAGCAGTATGTGCGCCAGAACCCATCGCTCCTAGTCCATCTAAGCAATCTACATATTCAGCCACAAACGATGTGTCTGCTGCACCTCTTTTTCCCGGATCATAGGCTAATACTTTACCAAGATCTAAGTCTAAACTTATTTGATTTAAAATGCCCAAAAGAGCATAATTACCTTCAGTAGGAGCCATTGAAGGATAGCCATCTGTAAATGTTATATCAGCAGATGTATGAGGTAGACTATTTGCTACTATGGTTTTCATCTTTTCTCTAGCATTATTTTTTTGCTCTTCTGAAATAAAACGTAAATCACCTTCTGCATAAGCAACCTTTGCAACAATATTGCTTTTTCCAAATGCTGTGCTCTTTCCAGTAGTGTCATCTATACTTGCATCAGTTCCTCCAGTTATTATTCCAGGATTAAATGTTAATAAGGGTTCATCTTTTAATTGAACATAAAATTCATTTAGAATTCTGGATATTTCATAAATGGCTCCAGCACCAACCTGTTCGTTAAAAATCCCAGAGGAGTGTGCCGCTTTAGCTTCTACTTCAAGCTTCCAACCTGATGAGCCTCTTCTGGCTACTGTAGCATAGTTAAATCCGGTTGAGGTTTCAAAACATAAAGCAACATCACTACGTTTTGCGGCATCAATCAAATCTTTTCTGCTAATTTCTTTTGGATTACCTGAACTTTCTTCATCTCCTGTAAAAGCAACAATAATTTGTGCGTCATTTAATAAATTATTTTCTTTTAATGCCTTTAAAGCATATAGTAAAATAATATCACCTCCTTTCATGTCACTTCCTCCAGGCGCAATAGCTATACTATCATTAATCATTTTAAATTCTTGCAAGGGGTCGTCTTTTTCAAAAACGGTATCTAAATGTCCAATTAACAATATTCTTTTTCCTTTCGTCCCATTAGTTTCTGCGAATAAATGACCTGCTCTATTCATCTGTTCTGGCATATCAATCCAGTTTGTTTTAAAGCCAATGTCTTCAAAAGAAGTTTTTAAGACGGTACCAACTTTTTTTACACCATCCTTATTCAAAGTTCCACTGTTAATATTGACAATTTCAATTAATTTTGAAATAGCTTCATCATTATTGTTTTCAACTGTTTTTAAAATTTGCATTTCAATTGGAGAAAGGGATTGCGCTCCAAGTGATATAGAATACGTCAATGCTAAAATTAGAATAAGATAAATATGGTTCATAGTTTTTACAGTTTCGTTCAGAAATTAAAGATAACGGATATTTTTTTAATACATAATAAAAGCGATTCAATTGAACCGCTTTTTTAAAAAATTAAATATTTTCAATAAATATTACCGAGCCATTCCAGGTGGATATTCCCCCATGATTTTAGTAACAAACTCGTTAATGCGTTCTTCTTTTTTATTCATGTTTCTTGATAAATAGCCTGTTCCCATACCTTGCCAAACGAGTTCTTTCTTATTGGCGTCAATTAAATCAATATATAAAACACCTTCTATAGAGGTTGATACCAAATTACCATAGCCTCCGCCCCAGCCACCGTAGCCTCCCCAGCCACCATAGCCCCAACCGCCATAGCCCCAACCGCCATAGCCCCAATAGTCGTTATAAACGTCCACACGTTGGTTTGATTTTGTAAATAAACTGATAAGCAAATCCGGGTTTTCAGATTTTTTAAATCCTTTTGCCAATAATTCGGCTTCAATGGCACGTAAAATACGGCGTTTGTCTAAATCACTGATTTCTGCTTTATCAATACCCGTTTTAAAGAAAGCAAAGGTTCTGTATGCTCTAAAATTAGCATTTTTGTCATAATCTGCTGCAACTCTAATAGAACTACAAGATATCAGAAAAAATAGAATGGCCAATAATGGTAATGTTCTAAATATTGTTTTCATAGTGCAATTTTTTAAAGGTTATAATAAATTTAATAAACTTTCATCAACTATGTTCGGCAATGTCACTTTTAAGTTTGGTTCACTTTTCATAGCGCGATTTATTGCAAACACCGCTCCGCCATTTCTTGCCCAACTTCTTCTAGCTATTCCGTTATTTACGTCCCAGAAAAGCATCGATTTTAAACGTCTTTCAGCATCAATAGTACCATCAAGAACCATACCAAATCCACCATTTATTACTTCGCCCCAACCTACGCCACCACCATTATGTATGCTTACCCAGGTAGCACCTCTGAAGCTGTCACCTATAACGTTTTGTATGGCCATATCGGCAGTAAATTTTGAACCATCATAAATATTACTGGTTTCTCTGTATGGTGAATCAGTTCCTGACACATCATGATGGTCACGCCCTAAAACCACAAAGCCAATGTCTCCTTTTTGAATAGCATCATTAAATGTCTGTGCTATTTTCATCCGTCCTTCGGCATCGGCATATAATATTCTGGACTGAGAACCTACTACTAATTTATTTTCCTGAGCACCTTTGATCCATTGAATATTGTCAGCCATTTGTTGTTGAATTTCTAGGGGTGAATTTTTTTTAATTTCTTCTAATACTTGACAAGCAAAGGCATCTGTTTTTTCTAAATCTTCGGGCTTACCTGATGTGCAAACCCATCTAAATGGCCCAAAACCATAATCAAAACACATGGGGCCCATAATATCTTGAACGTAGCTAGGGTATTTAAAATCAATCCCATTCTTAGCCATAATATTGGCACCTGCACGAGATGCTTCCAATAGAAACGCATTTCCATAGTCAAAAAAGTAAGTGCCTTTCTCAGTATGTTTATTTATGGCATTTACATGTCGCCTTAAGGTTTCCTGAATTTTTTGTTTGAATAATTCAGGGCTTTTAGACATTAAATCATTCGCCTCTTCAAAAGAAATCCCAACAGGATAATAACCACCAGCATATGGATTGTGAAGCGAAGTTTGATCACTACCTAAATCAATATGAATATGGGCTTTATTAAATTTTTCCCATACGTCAACAATGTTTCCTAAATAAGCAATGGAAACGGTTTCTTTGTCAATTTTAGCTTTCGCAACCCTATTTACAAGAACATCCAATTCTGTAATAACTTCATCAATCCAACCTTGTTCATGGCGGATTTTTGTGATTTTCGGGTTTACTTCAGCACAAACGGTAATGCAACCTGCAATGTTTCCGGCTTTTGGTTGTGCACCGCTCATGCCTCCCAAACCTGAAGTAACAAACAAATGCCCTTTTGGCGATTTTTTAATTTTTCTAAAAGCGTTTAAAACCGTAATGGTTGTTCCATGAACAATGCCTTGTGGACCAATATACATGTAACTACCGGCTGTCATTTGCCCATATTGGGTCACGCCAAGGGCATTAAATTTTTCCCAATCGTCTTGCTTGGAATAATTAGGAATCATCATGCCATTTGTAACGACTACTCTCGGTGCTTCTTTATGAGAAGGAAACAACCCTAGCGGGTGACCAGAATATACCACAAGGGTTTGCTCATCATTCATTTCTGCAAGATATTTCATGACCAATCTGTATTGCGCCCAATTTTGAAAAACAGCACCATTACCACCATAAGTTATCAACTCATGTGGATGTTGTGCAACCGCATAATCCAAATTATTCTGAATCATAAGCATGATAGCTGCTGCATGTTTTGATTTTGCAGGATATTCTTCTATAGGTCTTGCAAACATTTTATAATCAGGACGATATCGATACATATAAATACGCCCGTAGGTGGTTAATTCGGTTTTAAATTCCTTAATTAATTCTGCATGATGTTTTTTATCAAAATAACGCAAAGCGTTTCTTAAGGCTAGTTTCTTTTCTTCTAAAGAAAGGGTGTCTTTTCGCTTAGGGGCATGATTTATACTATAATCATAGGGCTTTAAAGCAGGTAATAAGGCTGGAATCCCTTCTAATATGTGTTCTTTAAACGTCATGAAATATATTAATTACAATTTAAGTATTTCCTTTTTTAAGATCAAAGCCATACGGACAATGTCTACAATTACTTTCACAGCAATAACCTCGTTTTAAATGGTACTGCTCTGTAAAACATCGGTAGCCTTCAGGCGTAAGGTAAAAATCACCATCCTCAATAGGAATAATTTTCTTCATATATGACAAAGATAATGTAAATTGGATGGATTTTTTAATGTGATTGATTATGATTTTATGCTCCAGATATTTGGTACCGAATGGCTATTTAGGCTTAACTATTTATCCGTTTGTTTTTTTAAAGGACAAGAAATTTAAAGACAATATTGTGCTTTTAAATCATGAACATATTCATTTAAAACAACAGTTGGAATTTTTAATTATCCCTTTTTTTATATGGTATATTATTGAATTTATGATTCGATTGCTTCATTTTAAAAATTGGAATTTGGCTTATAAAAATATTTCCTTTGAACGTGAAGCTTTTTATAATGAAGCTGATTCAAACTATCTAAATGAACGAGGGTTTTGGTATTTTTTGAAGTATATTCGTAGCCATGATTTTTCAGCTAAATAAAAGCATTAATGACCGTATTGTAGTTCCAAATTCATACGGTGTTGATTTATTTTTAAAACGTGAAGACAGGATTCACCCATTCATTTCAGGAAATAAATACCGGAAATTAAAATACAATCTTGACGAAGCAAAAAAATTAGGACTTAATACGCTACTTACTTTCGGGGGCGCTTATTCAAATCATATTGCAGCTGTTGCTTTTGCAGGAAAAGAATTTGGTTTTGAAACTATTGGAATTATTAGAGGCGAAGAACTTAAGGATAAAATTAAAGATAATGCAACCTTAATTTTTGCTGAATCCTGCGGCATGCAATTTAAATTTATTACCAGGGAATCTTTTAGATTGAAGCATACCCCATTATTTATAGAAAAATTAAATCAGGAATTTGAAGATTTTTATTTGATACCTGAAGGCGGAACCAATGCGTTAGCTATAAAAGGCTGTGAAGAAATAGTTACAGAGGATGATGATAGTTTTAATTACGTGTGTTGTTCTGTTGGAACGGGTGGTACTATTTCGGGGCTTATTAATAGTTCTAAATGCAATCAACAAATTTTAGGTTTTCCGGCTTTAAAAGGTTCGTTTTTAACAGAAGATATTAGTAAGTTTGTAACCAAGAAAAATTGGAATCTGATGACAGATTATCATTTTGGTGGATATGCTAAAATAAATTCAGAATTAATTCAATTTATAAATAATTTTAAAAAAGAGAATAATATCCAGCTTGATCCCGTTTATACCGGTAAAATGATGTTTGGAATATTTGATTTGATTAAAAAAGGATATTTTAAAAAAGAGTCAAAAATTTTGGCGATTCATACGGGTGGTTTACAAGGAATTGCTGGAATGAATAAATATTTAGAACAAAAAGAATTACCAATAATTAGGTAGTATGATGAAGAAAGTAGTACTCTTGATGATTTTGTCTTTCATGGTTTTAAGTTGTGGTTCAAGAAAAAGTACAGCACGGAAAAAAAATTCGAAAACTGCAAAAACTGAGCAAGCTATAATAGGAGAGGAACAAAATAATACGGAATTTACAAATGAGCAGGAAGCGGTTTCTGATATTCCTGTTAGAATTAGTTCCACAGATGAATACTTAAATTTATTCAGTGCCATCGCTCAAGATGAAATGCGTTTATATGGAATTCCTGCAAGTATTACCTTGGCGCAAGGTATTTTAGAATCTAATTCGGGAAAGGGCAGGTTGTCAATAGAGGCCAATAATCATTTTGGAATAAAATGCCATGATTGGACGGGAGCCACCATATATCATGATGACGATACAGCTCAGGAATGTTTCAGGAAATATAAGGATGCCAAGTATTCATTCAGGGATCATTCACTTTTTTTAACGATGAGAAAACGATACTCTAAACTGTTTGAATTAGACAAAGATGATTATATAGCATGGGCAAAGGGGCTTAAAGCGGCAGGTTATGCAACAGATAGAAAATATCCTGATAAGCTTATATCTTTAATTGAACGTTATGAGTTGTATAAATTAGATAATGAAGTGCTTGGAAACAATAATCGAGTTATTAAAGAAAATAAATCAGAGGCTACTTTTGCCCATGTTGTAGTGAAAGGAGATACATTGTATTCTATTTCAAAAAGATATAACTTGACAGTTAAAGAACTTCAAGACTTAAATGCATTGAATGGAACGGATATAAAAATTGGACAGGAATTATTGGTAAGTTCTAAATAAAAAAATTGTAAAAATTTATGAATTATAAACGTAGTAGTGTATTGTTTGCACAAGCAGAAATTGTAATACCTGGAGGAGTAAATTCACCAGTAAGAGCCTTTAAAGCGGTAGGAGGAACGCCTATTTTTGTTAAGAAAGCCAAAGGGGCTTATTTATATGATGAAGATGGGAATAAATTCATAGATTATATAAATTCATGGGGCCCCATGATTCTTGGTCATGCTTTTGAACCTGTTGTAAATGCGGTTATTGAAAAGGCAAAAAAAGGGACTTCTTTTGGAATGCCTACAGAAATTGAAACGAAAATAGCGGAATTAGCCGTTTCCATGGTGCCAAATATTGATAAAATCAGGTTTGTAAATTCTGGAACCGAGGCTTGCATGAGTGCTGTAAGGTTAGCAAGAGGATTTACCGGGAAAGATAAAATTATAAAATTTGCTGGCTGTTATCATGGGCATAGTGATTCTTTCTTAATTCAAGCTGGTAGTGGAGCTATAACATTCGGTTCTCCTAATAGCCCAGGTGTTACTGCCGGAACTGCAAAAGACACCTTGCTTGCAACCTTTAACAATATTGAAAATGTAAAGAAACTGGCTGAAGCCAATAAAGGTGAAATAGCCTGTATTATCTTGGAGCCTGTAGCAGGAAATATGGGATGCATACCTCCACAGGAAGGATTTTTACTCGCTTTAAGAAAATTGTGTGATGAACATAAAATATTACTGATTTTTGATGAGGTAATGACCGGCTTCAGATTGGCAAAAGGGGGGGCTCAAGAGCTCTATAAGATCAATGCCGATATTGTTTGCTATGGAAAAGTTATTGGCGGCGGCTTACCAGTAGGTGCATTTGCAGCAAGAGAAGAAATCATGAATTATTTAGCGCCGTTAGGGCCGGTATATCAGGCAGGTACATTAAGTGGAAATCCGTTGGCAATGGCAGCGGGATTAGCAATGCTTGAAACTTTAAATAATGATTCTAAAATATTTGATAGATTGGCAGAAAAGACGGCCTATTTACATAAAGGGTTTAGTAAGGTTTTAAATGAAAATAACATTGTACACACCATAAATAGAGTAGGTTCTATGATTTCTATTCATTTTGCAAAGGATACTGTTGTGGATTTTGAAAGCTCTGTTAAAGGAAATAATGAGACTTTTAAAAAATTCTTCCATGGGTTGTTGCACGAAGGAATTTATATAGCACCAAGTGCTTTTGAAACATGGTTTATTACAGATGCTCTTTCTTACCAAGATTTGGATAAAACTATTGAAGCAGTAAATACTGTTGCAAAGACAATCTAATAAGGCTGTCTAAAAAGTATATATTAACCGTCATTACGAGAAATTTTAATTTCGAAGTAATCTGTAAATCAATAACTTGCGATTTACAGATTGCTTCATTTCATTGGCAATGACGATTTTTTAGACAGCCTCTTTTACAAACCAACTATAATAACTAAACTAACAAAACCAATTTATTCTTGTTTTGGTGCTTTTTCACCACGTTTTTTGCCTTCTTCTTTTTTCATGCCTTTTTTTCTATGATCCATTTTTTGTTGAGCTTTCTCCCACTTTGTAAATTGCTCATCATTTAAAATCTTTTTCATTTTCGCTTTCATAGCTATTTGATGATCTAATTTTTGATTCATCATGGCTAAACGATCTTCTTTTGAAGGTTTTGTCATAGACCCATCTTCTTTTTTAGCTTTCCAGGCTTCCATATTTGCTTTTCTTTGAATCGCATTTTCTAGATTTATTTTTTGAATTTCGCGTTGTTGAGATTCATTTAAATCTAAATGTAAGGTCATTTTTTTTGTTTGTAAGCTTGCCATTTCTTCAGGTGTATAATCTTTATACCGTTCCATGTGTTGTCCTCTTTCCTTATTAGGACTATCGTTTTTTTCTTGAGCTGATACCTGAATGGCTAACAATGCTAGGGCTACTAATGCTAATTTTTTCATTTTAAATATTTTTTAAGTTTATTATAGGACTTTTCATTTTTAAAAAGGTTTAAACAGAAACTTGTTTTTAACAAGAAGTTAACGAGGTTTAGCTTGAGTTAAGGATTGGGTTAGGGATTGCTCATGCATACTATTTTAAATTAACGAAATAGTGAATGCTTCACATTTGCAGGGCACCCTTTTTTGTCTAAAACAGAAAAAAGATGTAGTGAAATATTAAACCACGAATAAAAGCCCGACGCTTGTGGTAACGCAAAAAAATGTTATTTAAAAACGGGTATTTTTAGGCTAATGCCTGTTTGGAAATCTGGGGCGTTATTAACCCGAAAATCTTCTTTTAAATATAATGATATTTTATAGCTAGGACGTCCATACGTGTAAAGAAAGGTCCAAAAAGATAGGGCATTGTATAAAGTTGAAACGCCATTTTGCCAACCGCCGTGTATTTCTTGCCATTTGCCAATTAATTTATAATAATCGGTTTCTTTAAGCTTGTTGTATCTGGATTGTATTTGGTAGTTGATACTTAAAGAGTTGAAATTTCCTTTTTTTGTGAATTTTGCTAGCTCAATATCACTTTCTACAGTTGCTAAATAAGGATTGTTTCCTAAATCAATCACCTTTTTAAAGTCGATAAGGTTTTTACGTAAAACATTCATGCCAACTCCAACATTAAGCTGATAATTGTTTTTAAATTGAAATGTTTTAACTGCATTTGCTGAAATGCCTACATCTAATGAAGGATTAAATTTTGAAGTATTGATACCCATATGGCTTCCAAAATTAAAATGTAAGTTTTTAGTTTTGTTGATTATAAAAGAAGGATAGTAAAAATAATTTAGTTCTATTCCGCTTAAAAAGAAATCATTATTATTTAATTCGAGGGTGTTACCGTTTCGGTCGAAATACTTAAAATTCACTTGGTTTAAACCATAGTATCGCCTTCCGTATGGGTCTTCTCCGCCAGAAATGTTGCTATGAAACCATTCAATACTCTCGTCACTGGTAATTAATGAAAAAGGGTATTTACCCTTCGTGATTAAATAGGATCTAAGTGTAACTCCCAACTCGTGTTTTTTAGCTAACGGGATGTTGATGTTTACTCTAAATTCTTTAATTACCGCATCAATGACTAAATTCATGTAGTTGGCTGGGGTTGTTTCTTGATTCACAAAATTAAAATCTCTGTGATACCATTTTAGTTTGCTCTGTTCTTCTTGTACTGCAGGGTCTTTAGGAAAATAGGCTTCTACATAGGGTTGAAAAATGTTTCCGCTAACAGAACTGACTTCAATAGTTGTTTTTTTCGGGGGTGAAAATTTAAAATTTGTATTTATACGTGCACTAAAAATTCCAAAATGGTGTGTAGATACAGTACTTGGTTTGTCAATACCATTTTTAAAAGATAAACTATCGTTTTGTTGAGCTGTTAAAAAAGTACAGCAAAAACACATTAGAATAAAAAATGGGTTTTTTAGCATTAAGTAAAAATAGGGAAAGTTTTAAATTTATAAATAATATTTTGGTTATAAACCTAGAGAACCATGATGAATGAAGTTATATATTTTCTTAAAAAATTAACGTTTGCCGCTTTTTTTCTTAAAGAAAATTTAAAGTTTCAGGATTCTATGTTAAACATTTCTAAATAGAGTATAAAAGATGGAAATATTTGCATCAATTTGTGGCATAGTTAGTTTAGCACTTAATAATTACAAGTCATTTTCACTTATTTGAGTAAGATAATTATTAGAAGTTAATAAGTTTAGTTTAGTTGGTTAGTTAATAAAAACCCGGTAATTTAAAATTACTGGGTTTTTGTATTTGGAGTGTTGGTGGTTTAATTTTAGAATTAATATGTTAGTCAACTTCCCAAATAAATTCATCTATTTTCTGTTGAATGCCATCAATCCTAATTTTTGGTACTCCACTCCTTATTGAAATGAATAAATTAAAAGAATAAAAATTTTATCGAATAATATTATTCTATCAAATTACTTAGTCAAATTCAGCATTGTAATCGATTTATCAGGATATAATTAATTGCATAATACATTAATAATTAGTACCTTGATATATTAATTAATTAAACCATCCATTATTATGAAAAAAAAATTATTAGTATTTGCAATGGTATTACTGGTTAGTAATGTATTTGCACAAGACAAACTTTATCTAGTTTTTGAAATGATGAAAGTAGATAATGAGCAAGAAATGGCTTATATGGAAACAGAAAATTTCTGGGAAAAAATTCATCAACAACGCGTTCAAAGTGATGAAATTATTGGCTGGGATCTTTGGCAATTATTACCAGGTGGTGAAGACCAAGGATATCAGTACATGACCGTTACGCTTTACAATAACCCTGTAAGCATGTTCAAAGGAGGTGATTTAATTGAAAATGCTAAAAGGGCATATCCCAATATGAAGGAAGAAGATCTGCTTAAGAAGTTAAATAATTCAGCGAAAACAAGAGATCTTGCCGTTCGAATTTACTTGGAAGATATAGCAAATACAGTTGGTGCTAATGAAATGCCAATTGGGACTGTTGCATTTTTAGACTTTATGAAAGTTGATTTGAATAAATATGAAGCTTATGAAAAAGCAGAAATGGATGTTTTTCAACCGATGCATCAAAAACAAGTGGATGATGGGGAAAAAAAATACTGGAGTTTAATGCGAATTATGCTGCCTGTAGGTAGTGATACTTATGCGTCACATATAACTGTAAACATGTTTGATGATGTTGAGTCAGCATTCAGTTCAAATGGTGGTGGTAATTGGGATGGATTAACCGATGCCCAACAAAAAGCCATTCAGGCTGGGCTGGATTTACGGGATATGAAAGTTACTACTTTGGCTACGTTATTAAAAAAAATTAAAAAGAATTAATCTAAAGAATTCCCCGATGGCTTGCCTCGGGGTTTCCGATTCACCTCTCCTTTGGAGAGGTCGGAACTGCCTTTTTTGGCAGTTTCGGGTGAGGTAAAATACAAAATCTCGATTTTGGGTCCTGAGGCCAAAATGATCCCGATAACTATCGGGAGGCATAACACCCATATGGCTTGCCTCGTGGATAGTCGGTTTCAAGATTTTTTATTTAAAAATTCAATAAATTAAGTAGAAAAGGAATCGCATTTGCGATTCCTTTTCTACTACTAAGTAGTTTTGAAAACTAAGAATAATGAAATCAGGTTAAAAATTTAACATCTCTCTTTTTATTTCTTAAACAAATCATAAAAGCTTGATTAATACTGTTAAACATTCCTAAATTAATATTACAACTTAAATTTTGTTACGTCCTTTGCTGAATATAAACTAAAACTAATTAATATATTTATAATTATGATAAAATCAGCCATTATTTTTTGCACATTGTCTTCACTAAACGCAACAATAATTACAAACGAGAATTCAGATAATGTTATTTCTGAATGTGAAAATTTAATAGAATGCAATAAATTAACCATTGAAGAAAATAATTTAAGAACTTTACTTTTTTCATCCGATTTTAATGAAGAATCTAAAATCTTAGATTGGAATGCCGTTGAGCTTTTTGAAGTTGAAGAAGAAGTAGAATTAAATTTTGATACTAAGACTTACTTACCTGAGAATTTTAATCCCTTGAAAGGTAAAAATAATTTAGATTGGAACACTATAAAACTTGTAGAGGTTGAGGAAGAAGTTGATTTAGGTTTTGATACAAAAGATTATTTGCCAGTAAATTTTAATGCCTTAAAAGGGGGAAAACATGATTTAGACTGGAATTCCATTGAATTAATTGAACTTGAAGAAGAAGTGGATCTTGGTTTTGATACAAAAAACTATTTACCATTTGGATTTGATGCCAAATCAGGAATGTATAAAAATAAATTAATGTAATAGTATAGAATAATTAAAAAAATATGCATAAAAGAGGCTGTCTAAAAAGCTTTTTGATATCGATTTGTCAGGTTGAGGTTGTCAAAACTTATTGTTGATTATCAAAAGTTGATATATTACAACAAAGCCTGTGCTGAACGAAGGCGAAATACTCAATATAACTTTAGAATTCACTTTTTAAACGACCTCTTTTATCTGTATTTTTTTTGAAGATTGAATGTAAATCTTATTAGATTGAAAGGTTGTTTTTAAAGCATTTCCACAATTAAATCATCATCCGTTTTTTCAACTTTAGCCAATTTATGCATGGTTAATCCTTTTATGCCTTTATCCCAGGCTTTATTGCTTAAATCAGACTTTGTTTTTAAATCAATTAAAGGCATGCTTTTATGCAATTTTAAAATATCTAAAATAACCTTTTCATTGTCACTTAATTCAATTGCCTTTTTCTCTGGTCTCATTTGAGGGAAAAACAATACTTCTTGAATGGATTGGTTGTTGGTTAAAAACATAATCAATCTATCCATACCAATGCCCATTCCGGATGTTGGCGGCATGCCATATTCCAAAGCCCGTAAAAAATCTTCATCAATAAATTCAGTTGCTTCGTCATCACCTTTTGCCGCTAGTTTAAGTTGATGCTCAAAACGAGCCCTTTGATCAATAGGATCATTCAGTTCAGAATAGGCGTTGGCAATTTCTTTACCGCAAACCATGAGTTCAAAACGTTCTGTTAATTCCGGATTTTCTCTATGTTCTTTGCATAGCGGACTCATTTCTTTCGGGTAATCTGTTATAAAAGTTGGCTGTATATAATGGCCTTCACATTTTTCGCCAAAAATTTCATCTATTAGTTTACCTTTTCCCATAGTGTCATCTACAGCAATTCCCATTTTATTGGCAGCTTCGCGTATCTCGGTTTCACTTTTTCCAGTGATGTCAAATCCCGTAAAATGTTTTATAGACTGAGCCATGGTAACTCTTGGGTAAGGTGCTTTGAAATCTATTTCATGTTTGCCAAATGTGGCCTTGGTAGTTCCGTTTACGGCTATTGCACAATGTTCAAGCAAGCGCTCACAAAAATCCATCATCCAATTGTAATCTTTATAGGCTACATAAATTTCCATAGCTGTAAATTCTGGATTATGGGTTCTGTCCATACCTTCATTCCGGAAATTTTTAGAAAATTCATAAACACCATCAAAACCACCAACAATAAGTCGTTTTAAATAAAGCTCGTTTGCAATTCGCATATATAACGGAATATTCAAACTGTTATGATGTGTTATAAATGGTCTTGCCGCGGCACCACCGGGAATAGGTTGCAAAACGGGTGTTTCCACCTCAAAATACCCTGCATTATTAAAAAATTCGCGCATGGCATTAAACAACTTGGTACGTTTAATAAACACGTTTTTCACTTGCGGATTTACCACTAAATCAGCATAACGCTGTCTAAAACGTTGCTCAGGATCTGTAAAGGCATCAAATACAACACCATCTTTTTCCTTGGGCATTGGCAAGGGTTTTAAAGCTTTACTAAGAATTGTAAAATTTTCAACTTTTACCGTTTTTTCACCAACTTGAGTCGTAAAAAGCTCACCTTCAATGCCTATAAAATCACCAAAGTCTAAAAGCTTTTTAAAGACCTCATTATATTTCGATTTATCTTCACCGGGGCAAATTTCATCTCGGTTAAAATATACCTGGATTTTTCCTTCAGAATCTTGAATTTGTGCAAATGAGGCTTTTCCTTGTAATTTAATAGCCATGAGTCTACCAGCAATGATGACTTTTTTTCCTTCTTCAAAATTATTTTTTATATTTTTTGAAGAATGACTTACAGGGTATAAATCTGCCGGATACGGATTAATGCCTAATTGGAGTAATCTTGATAATTTTTCTCGTCTTACTAGTTCTTGCTCTGATAATTGCGACATAGGCTTAATTCTGAATGTGTTTTTTTAAACGCACAAAGATAATTACTATTACCAAGTATATCAATTTATTATGTTGAAAAAAAACTGTAACAATTCGGAATTAAAAACGTCGTACATTTAATCATCAATTAAAAATCAATCAAATGAGTTTCTGGAGAGTTTTACTTTCAATTATTTGTCCGCCCTTGGCCGTTATAGATAAAGGATGTGGGTCTATCTTCATTGTGTTTTTATTATGGCTTTGTGGATGGGTACCGGGTGTTATTGCGGCTCTGGTTATATTGAATAATCCTAAAAGATAATATGTATCTTTGCCCTCAATGAATAAGAACGTTGAAATACAGGATCTTGGAAATAAAGACTACAAACAAACCTGGGACTATCAGGAAGTGTTGTTTAAAAGCATTGTAGACACTAAAATTACCAATAGACGAGAGGAATTAAAAGTGCCAACCAACAACTATTTTCTGTTTGTTGAGCATCCGCATGTGTACACTTTGGGTAAAAGCGGCGATGTGTCAAACCTGCTTTTAAGTGAAAATCAACTTACTGAAAAAGGGGCTACATTTTATAAGATAAATAGGGGTGGTGATATTACATATCATGGCCCGGGACAAATTGTAGGGTATCCTATTTTAGATTTGGAAAACTTTTTTACCGACATTCATAAATACCTCCGTTTTCTTGAAGAAATGATCATTCTTACCCTTGCAGAATATGGCTTAAAAGCGGAGCGCAGCAAAGGCGAAACAGGTGTTTGGTTAGATGTAGGCACGCCATTTGCCAGAAAAATTTGCGCCATGGGCGTGCGAGCCAGCCGTTGGGTAACCATGCATGGTTTTGCCCTTAATGTTAATGCCAATTTGGGTTATTTTGATAATATCATCCCTTGTGGAATAAGAGGAAAAGCAGTGTCGTCCTTAAATGTTGAACTAGGGGTCAAGGAAGTTTCTACAGAAGAAGTAAAAGAAAAATTGTTAAAGTATTTTGCTATACTTTTTGAGGCAGAACTAAAACAAAAAAGCGAAGTATAATCTTTGGTTTAAGCGATTTTTATAATTTTCTTTAAGCCATCATTTTATTGAGACTTCAGCTTCTAATTTTACGATTGTTTTTACAGAATTAGTAATCAAACAAGCTTTATCGCTCTTTTCAATAATTCGTAAAGCTTTGTCTTTTTGGGTGGCATCTGTTATTTCTGAATCAACTTTAAGTGTAATTTCACTTATCATGAATTTTTCTTCAACTTTTTCTAAAATTCCTTTAGCATGAATAGCTAAGTTTTTAAAATCGAATTTAGAATATTCTGCAACTGCTAAAAAGGTAGTCATAAAACAACCGCTAACTGATGCGATAAATAAATGTTCTGGCGACCAAATTCCGGCGATACCCTTTGTGAATTCAGGTGGCGTAACTACCTCTATGGTTGTATTTAAATCAGGTGATTGTAAAAGTCCATTTCTTCCTTCTTTCCAATTAAGATTGACTTGGTATACAAGTTGTACGGGATAATTATGTATGTTTTGTTTATATCTTTATTCCAACAAACCGAATGACATCAGCAGGTCCAATATGGTGTTTTCCTTCTTCTAGTTGTATTTTAGCAGTCTGTAATAATTCAATTTTTAATTCCTTAAAATCACTTTTTAACATCGTCTCCGTATAAAGCATATCTTCATTTTTGGGGCCACCAGAATTATTTTTTAGCTGATTCGGATTAAATCCTTCTAAAATTATTTTGCCTCCCGGCTTTAACCATGTTATAGCTTTTTGGTGAATGGATGTTCTGATGTTTGGTGGAAAATGTGCATAAATAAATGCAACAACATCGTACTGATTTTCAGGATATTCAATAAGGGTGGCATCCTCAATTAGATACTCTAAAGACACCTTGTTTTTGTGGGCTAACAGCAATGCTTTTTCCTTCCCACGTTCACTGGTGTCAAAAGCGCTTACTTCCCAATTATGAAGTGCAGCAAATACACTATTTCTTCCTTCACCATCACATGGTAAAATTATTTTCCCAGATGGTAGTTTGTTTAATTGTTCAGCAAAGAATGCATTAGGGGTTTCTCCGTATATATATCCTGTAGGGCTGAAGCGTTCATTCCAAAAATTTTTCATAATAAAATCATATCAATCAAAAAAATGCATTAAAAAGGTTTATTCATTTTGCATTTCACTTTGAATTAAAATTGTTGTTTTATTTTATTAGGACAAATCTACGATGAGATGGCAAGATTGAATGTGACATTTGTCACATTCAATCTGTAATATTAATATAATAGTATTTTTTTCGAAGCCAAAATGACACTCTAACCAATAAAATTAAGGCAGGAACTTCCACTAAAGGCCCAATAACACCTGCAAAAGCTTGTCCTGAATTTAACCCGAAAACGGCGATGGCGACAGCTATGGCCAATTCAAAATTATTACCGGCTGCCGTAAAGGCCACTGCTGCAGTTTTGTCATATTCTGCTCCCATTGCTTTTGTAAATAAAAAGCCAATGATAAACATAATGGCAAAGTATATTAATAACGGTATTGCAATAATGAATACATCTTTTGGGATTTGAACAATCAACTCGCCTTTAAGAGAAAACATGACGATTATTGTAAATAGCAGGGCGATTAACGTGATTGGTGAAATTGCAGGAATAAAATTCTGTATGTACCATTGTTCGCCTTTTAGTTTCACCAAAATCAGACGGCTTAAAATTCCCAACAAAAATGGGACACCTAAATAAATAGCGACACTTTCGGCAATAGTGGCAATTGAAATATCAACAATAGCACCTTCAAAACCAAAATAGGGCGGAAGTATGGTTATAAACAACCAAGCATAAAAACTATATGCAAATACTTGAAAAATACTATTCAAAGCTACTAAGCCAGCACCATATTCACTGCTACCTTCAGCAAGATCATTCCATACCAAAACCATTGCAATGCAACGCGCCAAACCTATTAATATCAATCCTACCATATATTCTGGATAGTCCTGCAAAAAAGTAATGGCTAAAATGAACATTAAAATAGGGCCAATTATCCAATTTAAAACGAGTGAAATGGATAGGATTTTTACGTTTTGAAAGACCTTGGGCAATAAGGCGTAATTTACTTTTGCCAATGGTGGATACATCATTAAAATGAGTCCGATAGCAATAGGGATATTGGTGCTTCCTGTACTAAAGGAATCAATAAATTTTGGAAATGTTGGCATAAAATACCCAATGCCAACACCTAAGCCCATGGCGATGAAAATCCATAGTGTTAAATAACTATCCAGGAAACTTAACTTTTTCTTTGATACCATAGTTATGATTTTATTTGTGAAAATACGTAGAACAGTTCAGTAGCAATTTGAATACTCCTTTCGTTGTATTTTTCAGTTTGTTGTGGGGTGTTGTCAAAAGCTTTTGGGTCTTCAAACGTAACCGGAATCCGTTTTTCGGCTCCAGCTATGAAAGGGCAACCGGCATCAGCTTGTGAGCAAGTTAAAATGGCTGCAAATTCAGATTTTGGATTAAAAGTATCATCATAGGTTTTTGAAAATCCAATAACAGGATGTTCATTTTCTGAATATTTAATCGCGTAAATGGGGTTTTTTCCTTCAGAAATGGTTTTTATATTAAAACCATAATTTATTAATGTTTCAGCAACCATAGGAAATAAAGCAGTAGCTTCTGTTCCGCCAGAATAACAAAATACATTTTTTAAGTTGAAATAGGATGCCATTGTTTGAGCCCATACTTGCGATAAATGACTTCTGCGCGAGTTGTGTGTGCAAATAAAATTAAGCCTGATGTCTTTATGATTGTTTTTTTTCAGCTGAATAAAATCAATTAATGGCTGAAGCACAGTTTTGCGTTCTTCAGAGATAATTTCAATTTTCAAAACATCAATTACCTTTTTAATATCAGTATAAATCATGTTGGTCTTTTACGTTTTTGATTTAGCAGCAACCACTATTTGGTGTACAACAAGAATCAGTTTTTTCTTGAATTTCAGCTATATTTAATTTTGGCTTTGTGGGTTTTGTTCCGGGTTTTTCTGCATAAACGGTAATGCTAAAAATGCCTGTACTATTCGTATTAAATTCTTTGATCATGTCTGGACTAAGATATTTACTAAGAATATCCTCTGGAATTGTTATTGGTTTTTCTTTCTGGATTTTTAAGTTAGAAAAACCTGCGTCAGAAATATATTGAAGGTAATCGGCTTTTTGTATGGCACCGGCAACACAACCAGCATACATTTCGGCATCTTCCCTTAAGGCATCTGGCAAATTGCCAACCAGAACAATATCCGAAATACTAAAGTGCCCTCCGGGTTTTAAAACCCTATAAATTTCTTCAATGACTTTTTGTTTATTTGGAACCAAGTTTAATACGCAATTACTTACTATAACATCTGCCATATCATTGCTAACAGGCATATCATCTATGTCACCTTCTCTAAATTCTACATTATTATAGCCTAATTTTTCA
>TARA_R110002050_G_scaffold204327_4_pt1 | contig 39155 bp, 31 predicted proteins | sample TARA_R110002050 | Tara Oceans TARA_R110002050 (sample SAMEA4396988) | marine metagenome | biome: Polar Biome; feature: [DCM] deep chlorophyll maximum layer (ENVO:01000326); material: water (ENVO:00002006), including particulate matter (ENVO:01000060) such as... | depth 25 m
CCCTGAGCGGAGTCGAATGTGTCCGCCAACTGGCGGAAGGGTCTGACGTACGTTAAGTCTATGAGGAACCAAACTATCTCTAATTAAATTTCCAAACCACTAAATAAATAAGTCGTGTCCACCCACTGGCGGAAGGAGTTCTTTGTCTTGAATTTACTGCTCGTAAGTTTTAACCGTTCCTATTCTAAGACATGTTTTACTCGCCCTGAGCTTTTGTCTAAGGGTTGTTTCTTGTTTACGCTAGAAAAGAAAAGAAGCATCATAAAAACACTCAAGTTTAAAGACTTCTGCAATAAACAAAAAGACTCAAACCCAGAAACCTAGCCAACCTTCCCAATCGGCAAGTCCTTACCACCAACGCTTTTACCTTCGAGGGCCTCAGGCAGCGCTACTAATTAACATTATCAATTACAATCCTCCCTAACAAAATAATATCATATTCCAAATTATCATCCCGAAGACAACCGTCCTATAATAGGATAAGAATTAAAACAAGATAATTAAATTCAATTTTAGGACAAAGCTGTCTGACGTACGTTAAGTCGATGAGGAACGAATCGAATTAAAAGAAGAAGTTCTTTGTCCTTGAATTTAGTGATCATTGGTTTTAACCGTTCCTATTCTAAGACATGTTTTTTGTTTCTTTTTTACGCTAAAAAAGAAAAGAAGTAACATAAATATACTCAAGTTTAAAGACTTCTGCAATAAACAAAAAGACTCAAACCCAGAAACCTAGCCAACCTTCCCAATCGGCAAGACCTTGCCAACGCCATCAACTCCCTCAAAAACTTCACGTACCACCTTTACAATTCGATGTAAATCAGCTTGACTCAAATTACTACCACTAGGTAAACAAAGCCCTTTTTGAAATAACTCTTCACTCACGCCAGTACCATAATACTCGGCATATTTAAACACAGGCTGTAAATGTAAAGGCTTCCATAATGGACGAGACTCAATATTCTCTGCATCCAAAGTCAAACGTATCCGCTCGCGTGTTACACCATTCGATAAACTAGGTTCCACAGTAATAGCCGTTAACCACCGATTTGAAAAATGACCCTCCGGTTCTTTAAGGAATTTAATCCCAGGTAAATCACTTAAATTCTCCAAATAAAACGCATGATTAGCCCGTCTTTGCTCCACACGCTTGTCCAATACTTTCATTTGACCAATACCAATAGCCGCGCAAATATTACTTAATCTATAATTGTAACCAATATGTGAATGCTGATAGTGAGGTGCATTATCCTTGGCTTGTGTAGCTAAGAATTTAGCTTGCGAAATGGAATGCCAATCATTGCTTAATAAAGCACCACCACCACTAGTGGTAATAATTTTATTTCCATTAAAACTAATAACACCTAACCATCCAAACGACCCACATTTTTTTCCCAAATAGGTTGAACCTGCGGCTTCAGCAGCATCTTCAATTATTGGAATATCAAACTCCATTGAAATATTTTCTAACTCCGTCATTTTAGCTGGCATCCCGTACAAATGAACCACTAAAATGGCCTTAGGTTTCTTTCCTGAAGCTATTTTTTTGATTATTACTTCGCGAACAATTTCTGGGTCAATGTTCCATGTATCCTTTTCTGAATCAACAAAAATAGGTTTAGCCCCAAGATACGTTATAGGGTTAGCAGAGGCTGCAAAGGTCATCGACTGACATATAACTTCATCCCCCCTCTTTACACCAACATTTATTAAGGCTAAATGCAAAGCGCCCGTACCTGATGAAAGAGCTGCCGCTCCGTTCACATTAAAATATCCAGCAAGAGCGGCTTCAAACTCGTGAATTGCCGGTCCAGCAGGAGCCACCCAATTTTCAGCAAATGCTTCTTTTACATTTTCTAACTCTTCACCACCCATGTGAGGAGAGGACAACCAAATTTTTGGATTCTTCATAAACCTATATTTATAGTATACAAATTAAATCTATTTTTATGTTAATACAATACTTCGTCACACTCAAAAATCACTTAATCCTCATCCTTATACGTTGTCTCCATTCACTTAACCGCTTTTAGAATAAAAACAAATCAATAAACCACACAATTTAAACCAACATTTGACCAAAAACCAAACGTTTCACAATAGCAACTAAACAGAGCACACTGAGCATCTCACACAAAAGACCACTCAATAACCACAAAATCTAACAACCGCCCCCCAGGTAATTTAGGAGACAAATTGTTCTCAATTTCAGCGACACACAACCCTCAAGCTCCTAGTATTGTTGTTTTAAAAAACACGACTAAATCCATAGCGCTTTTCGAATTGAGCGAGCCAAAGTAAACACAAAACACCAACTACTTACCTCTAAAAGCTTTGCATCTTGTAATGGTTACTTATAACTAATAACTAAATACTCATCACTAACCACTCATCACTAAAAAGATTAGCATTTTCAAACAATTTTCCCTACTTTCGCCACTTATAAGATTCTGAACTAATACAAACTATCATGATAAAAACACTTACGAAATCAATCGCTTTTTTAAGCGCATTATTTTTACCCCTGGTATTCATTGCACAAACAGTAGTGATTTCTGAAGTTGGATTCCGTTCAACTGCATCAGTCGATGATTACGTAGAACTGTATAACACAACAGGTTCAGCCATAAATCTTTCCGGTTATACTTTAGTTCCATCTACTGGTTCTACCGTAACCTTAACCGGAACAATTCCTGCAAATGGTTTTTATGTTATTGGAAAAAACACATCAGAAATAAGTTTTGAATCCTCATGGGGAGTTACCATTGGGGGTACTTCGGTTTATCAAAACTCTAGTAACGTTCTTTCTACTACAAGCGGAGTTACTTTTGAGCTAAAAAATACAGGAGGAACCGTTATTGATAATACTATAGGTTATGGAATAACTTTAGGAACTAGATTGTACCAGTGTCCTGTTGGGAGTTTTGAAGGGAATGATCAAAACGAAAATTCCATTTCATACTTCAACCCAGGAGGAATCAATGAAAAAAGCTTAGACGATTTAACTCATTGGACAGTAAGTATTTACAATTCAACTTGGGATGTAGGTAGAATAAATCATCTTACACATTCAGAAAATCTTATCATAAAAAATGCCTATTGGGCCCCAGCTTCATCTGATAAGGCTACAGATATATATGTTGCCAATTCATCTTATATCAGAATTTCAACAGGTTCAGTTAGTACTCTAGGTAACCTATATATTGATGACGATGCAAGTGTTGCTATAACAAGCACTGGTTCATTTACTACCTCTGGTACCATCTACATAAACGAAACTGGAGTAAATAATTTAAATAAATATAACCTTTGGTCAACACCTTTTACTTCCGGTGCTACAGATATATTAACGACCTTCTCAGGTGTAAATCCCTGTGATGTTTATACCTATCAGGCTACAACTCAAGAATGGAAAAGCGATTACTCTGTACCATTTTCAACCACATGTAACGGTTCAGCTGTAACATTCCAAGCCATAAATGTGATATCTTCTCCAGAAGGAACCGCAGATGGAAAAATGGATATCGGTAGAGGTTATTTTATCCCAGGTAACTCATCCACCCCTTTAAGAACTTTAACTGGTTCAGGCTTAAACAATGGAGATATAAATGTGGCTGTTTACGGTTCAAGCGCCTCGGTTGCAGGAGGAAATGATTGGAATTTGGTAGGGAATCCTTATCCCTGTGGAATATGGACCTATAAATTTTTACAAAATGCAAACAACAGTAGTTTAATTAATGCAATCTATGTTTATAATGGAGATGGTGGCTATTATGAAACATATAATGCAGTTTCTGGATTTGTACTTGCATCTTGCCAAGGCTTTTTTGTAAATGCTTCTTCTGTTGTGGATGGTCATTTGGGTGATTTAGCATTTACAAATAGTATGCGAGTAAACTATAATACAACCTTCAGATTGAATCAACAGACCATGTTTATATCATTAGAAGGCACAAATATGAATGACCAAATCCAAGTAATTCTGGACCCTGAAAGTGAAGACTTTTATGATAATAAACATGATGCTTATAAATTACCAAATCCAAACAATTTCAATATAGCAACCTATATTGACACTGAATTATTTGTATTTAACGGAATTAAGCCGGTAGCAAATCATCAAACAAAAACAATCAAATTATTTGTGGAAACCCCTGCAGCCGGAAATTATGATATTACTTTAGATTCCCTAAACCTGATTGATAAATATCTAAATATTAAATTGGAAGATAAACTAAATAACACATTTACAGATTTAAGAACTTCCTCTTTTACATTCTCAACAACGGAAGCAGATTCAATTACGGATAGATTCTTTATTCACCTAACTAATACAGTTACTTCAACCCAAGAAGTTAATACAAATTTTTTTGTATCAATATATTCTAATAACGGATATCTGAATGTTAACACCTTAGGAGAAACAACAATAGAAATAGTTACCATTTACGATGTGATAGGTCGTACAATTTATTCAAGTAATGTGAAATCAAACGAACATAATATCCAAACAAATAATTTCCTATCAGGAATATACATCGTTAAGGTCATAGGTTCAAACGGTAAAGAAACAATGAAAAGAGTATTCATTGATTAAATTCATTGCATAAACTAAATCTTCATGTAACTACAGCTGGCACTTACCCAGAGCACATGCACTGAATTGGCTGACTTGAACTTTTGCGGCAGGGTTGAAGGACTTGTCCAAATGTAGTAGGGTAAACGTTTTACCACACATTCCATAGCATTATTGTTCTAGGAATTAAAAAGCGCTTTCCGAAGGGTAACCGTACAACTGTATCCGAGCTTTTGTCGTAGGGGTTTACCCACTCCTTCCGTCCATTGACGGAAGGGTTAAGGCTAACTGGAAACGCGTATACCTGTAACAACCGTATCCCCGTTTAACTATATGACTCTCCCTGGATTACCTACAACAGTAACCCCATCTGGAACATCTTTAACTATAACGGCACCTGCTCCGATAATCGATTCTCTTCCAATCCTTTTTTGGTTGATTATTGTAGCCCCCGTCCCCACATAAACCAATTCATCAAAAAATGTTTCTCCTGAAATATTTACAGATGGCATAAAAGAACAATAATCAGAGATAACAGCGTCATGACCAACTGTACAATGTAAATTTAAAATTACATGATTACCAATAATTATATTTTCAGTAATGGTACAACCTGTTGTAATTATCGTTCCAATTCCAATTTCCACCTCATTCCCAATAGAAACCCCAGGATGAATTAGTGTCGAATAAAACACATTTTCATTACCAATACTTTCAATAATTATTGCTTTAGTTTTAGGGTCTCCTATAGCCAGAACAATATTTAAATTTTCTTTCACTTTGTTAATATCTGACACACATCCCAACACAGGAACACCGTTAATTATGTCACCAACATCTTTCTGGTCGTCATAATAACCAACAATTTCATACTCAAACTCACATTGATTAATTTGGTCAATAAGCATCGCAACTTCTCTTCCAAATCCTCCTGCACCAACAATAGCAATTTTTTTAATCTTCATAGCCTTATTTTTCACCTCTAAATTTATGCATAGTCGCGACACCGGGTGCTGTTATTCCATGGGATGCAAAGACTTTAGAAACCGTGAGATATAAAATCTTCACATCCAATTTGATACTCAGATTTTCTACGTAGTGTACATCCAACCTAAACTTATCCTCCCATGAAATGGTATTTCGACCATTCACTTGTGCCCATCCAGTAATACCCGGGCGAACATCATGTCGCTTTTTTTGCACATTATCATATAAACCTAGATATTCTACTAACAACGGCCGTGGCCCCACTAAACTCATGTCTCCTTTAATTACATTAATTAACTGAGGTATCTCATCTAACGAGGTTTTTCTAACAAACTGCCCTATTCGAGTTAGCCTTTCCCTATCCGGTAATAAATTTCCATTTTTATCCAATCGGTCATTCATAGTTTTAAACTTAATGACTTTGAAAATTTGTTCATTTTTGCCAGGTCGCTTTTGTAAAAAAAATGGCTTTCCCGAATTTGCAATGAACAATGCCACCGTTATAAACCCAAATAATGGAAGTAATACAATAAAACCCGCTATAGAAAGAACAAAATCAAATAACCGTTTAAGAAACAATATGTACATAATTTAATTTTCTATTTTATGACGCTTCTTACACTAACAGAGCCTCCATCTGTTTCAAATATTCACTAGCAATTACATTTCTATCAAAATGAGTCTTGGCAAATGTATACCCATTATCCCCCATAACTGTTAAATCCTCATGCGAAATTTCCAGAAAGGTTCTCACCTTTTGCGCAATATCCAAAATATTCTCAGGTTCTGCGTATATTCCACATTCGGCTTTCTCAACCAATTCTTTACTCACACCATCAATTAAAAGCAGTATAGGCTTTTTACATGCCATATAATCAAAGGTCTTATTCGAATAAATGGTTTTGAACGTATCTACCCTTTTTAGGATTGAACTACCTACATCTGAAGCCAAAATGTATTTGAATACCTCCCGTTTTGGTACTGGATCACGGAAAATAACATTTTTAAGATTCCTTTTTTTCGCTTCCTCATTAAGCATATTCTTTTGCATTCCAGAACCAATTAACTGAAAAACAACGTGAGTATCCTGCAATTTCTCAGCTGCGTCTATTACTTGAATTAAGTGGTTTGCCACCCCATGTGCTCCTACATAAGTAATTACAAACTTATTAGTTAACCCCAATTCTTCCTTAAAAACAACAGAATTAAAGGAGGTAAGTAACTCATCTGACAATTGAAAATCAGCAGCATTTGGGAGCATAATGACCTTGTTTTTTGGTATTCCTTTTTCCTCAATCAATTTCTTTTGGAATGCGGGAGTCAAGGTGTTAATCAAACTTGCCTTTTTATACATAAACCCTTCAAACCAAAATGCAAATTTAATAAGGATATTACTAGTCAGTACCCCTGTATCAATAGCCGATTCGGGCCATAAATCTCGAATTTCAAAAGTAAACGGGATTCTTTTAATAACCGATAAAATATAGGCGGTTATACCAACAAATAAAGGAGGGCTGGTAACCACGATGATATCGAACTTTCCTTCAGCTTTGAATAATCCAGCCCAAATACTACTAAAAACAAACGAAAAATAAGCCCACATTCGGCCAATAAAATTCACATTATATGCCTCAGAAACATGACACCTAATGATATTCACTTTTCCATGAGTATCCTTATAAAACCACTTCCCCTTATAACGTGGTGCTTTTTCACCAGTAGAATAATGCACCATACCACCAAGTACAGTTACTTCATGGCCTAAACTAGTCCATTCCCTGGCCATCTCGTTAAATCGAGAACCCCCGCCATCATCTTTCTCAAGAAAATACTGATGAATTAATAATATCTTCATTAATTGTTATTTCTGTTCTAATATAATTTCCTGAAGTGGAAAATTCAATTTGGTTAAATTCCTCTTTCCTTCCATAGTGGGTGGAATTCCATGCTTTTCTTTCCTGTTTATGCACAGGTTCACCTTCTTCATCAAATGCTTTTATATGCACAACTTTTTGATAAATGGGCAATACGTTCCAATGAACCTTCATAAGTTCGTGTTTTGTTCTAGTATCTATCGTGTCAAAAATAACCCAAGACAACTTATTTTCATGCTTTATTACCTTCCGTTCTATTCGCATTCCCCCAGTTTCTTTAACAAAGCCATTATACCATCCAGTATACTCATATAGTCCATCTCTTAAATTTGCACGATTCCCTGTTTCTTTTACCCAATTATACCAAATAAATCGAGCACCCTTTAACATCTGATTGGCTATTCCTAATTGCACCGTATTATGGCCTCCTGTTCCAAAGAAAAAATCAATAAATTCTTTATCGGTGTTATATTTATACGTGCCTGGATCAAAAAGGATATTCTGCCCATTAACATGAATATCCAAATGCAATTGGTCACTCTGCGCAGGCCGGTTAAAATACGATGGATTATTTATCACGGTTAAACTAGTCGAATCTTTCATCACATATTGACCATAGCTATCGAATGAAAATAAACCGCTTTCTTCGGAAGGTTCTTTTGCTACATTTCCCTTTATTCCATACCAAGCCTCATCCTCAAACCGTGCTTTTCCAGTATTTAAATTCAATACCGAAGCCAAAGCATTAAGTTGGGGTCGATAGTCTCTAAATTGCATCGCATTGAGAGGAAAAAATAAAGCGCCATCATTTTGTCCATAATTAGGTAACCATCCATTGCCCTTCTGTACCAATAACTGCAAAAACTGATAACTAACTTTAGCTCGTTGCTTAACAACCGGTTTATAGGTTTCGTTGTCCTTTTTGGCCTGCAAAAGAGCCCAAGTTAAAAGCTGAACAACTACCCGGTGATAATTATGACTGTACTGCAAAAAACCGCCATCCTCATACAATTGATAGGCAACCTCCTCCTCAAACCAAGCTTTCCCTTTTTTACCCCATTTACTAGAATTAGGTAAAAATGGATACCATTTAGAAATCAAATGCAAAGCTAAAGTTTCTGTGATGGCATGATTATTACGAACTGCAATTCTTGAAAAATTGATGTTATGATAAACATGATGGTAATGTCCGGATATGCTTTTTAATATCTTGTTATACAGGGTTTCAGTTAGGGCTGAATCATTTTTATAAAAGAACAGTACAAAAGTCCAGTTGAAAACCCGAAGACTCATTTCTTGACTACATTTATACTGTGGCCCAATATTCAATGGGTTTTCATTAATAAAACGCTCAATTTGCTCAAAAATAAATGTAGCTTGATTATTTCCTGTCTGCTTTTGATACCGAATAAGTGTATACACCCAAGAAAACCGAGCCTTCTCCCATGCATACTTTATATCTCCATTTTTCTCAGAAAAATCTTCAATTTCGGTAAAATGAACTTTTGGATAAACATAACCAGAAACAGGATGCGTAAACCAATCGGTTACCTTAAACCATTCATAAGAAAAAAATTGAATTTCACCTTCGTGAATTCTTTTAACGTTTTCTGCTAGTTCATGTAATGCTTCCTCCGAATATTTTTCAATTTTCACTTCTTCAAAATCAATGAAAAAATTCGAATTAGAATCCCTCCATTTCGCTAAGCTAGGAAATTCAAATTCTGGCAATTCTTCTGGGAATTGCCGCTTTAAAACACCCAACCGAGTCTTAACCATAAAATAAATGCGATACATGACATATCGCACCCCCATATTTCGTAACAACTGAATTGCTAAACTAACTTTCCCCAATCTAATTATCTATAAATGTTTGATTTCAATTAATAATCAAATTTAAATCCAAACACTAAAAACTCAAAACTAATCACTAAAAACTCAACACTAAAAACTCAACACTAAAAACACCCCCCAGTTCCTTCGAGACATTTCGTTCTCGCCACAGCGAAACGAAACCCTCAGGCTCCTAGTATCCACTATTCATAAAACTAAACACTGAACACTCAAAACTGAACACTGAACACTGAACACTAAAAACTAAGCACTAAAAACTAATCATTCAAAACTAACAACTGTTCCACAATCCTCTCAGCACACTTCCCGTCCCAAAGTTCTGGGATAGAACCTTGTTTCCAATTTCCAGAGAAAAGAGTTTCCATGGCCGGTGCAACCGCCTTTGGGTTAACTCCCAACAATTCATTTGTCCCTTCAGTTATCGTTTCTGGTCTTTCAGTATTATCTCTTAAAGTCATACAGGGTACTCCCATTACAGTAGTTTCTTCGGTAATACCTCCAGAATCTGTCACTACAGCTTTGGCTCGCTCCACTAAATAATTAAACTCTAAATACCCTAATGGCTCTACCATGTGTAAAGTAGGATGGCTAATACCTATTCGTTCTAGGATTTGCCGAGTTCTTGGATGGACTGGGAAAATTAACGGCATTCCATGACTATTATCTACTATGGCTTGCATCAGCTCACGTAGGGTAGTCTCTTCATCCACATTTGCAGGACGGTGTAGAGTCATAACAATATATTCCTTCTCCTTTAAGCCTAATTCAGACCAAATTGGAGGAGCTTGAAATCTGGGGCGTTGCTTAAGCAAGGTATCAATCATAGTATTTCCTACAAAAAACACCTGTTCATCAGCTACACCCATTTTCTTTAAATTAGAATTAGCCAATCGAGTAGTCGTAAAAAAGTAATCGGAAATACTATCGGTAACCATTCGGTTAATCTCTTCTGGCATAGTAATATCACCAGATCGAATTCCCGCCTCCACATGTGCCACTTTAATATTCAATTTCTTAGCAGCGATCGAACACGCCATGGTAGAAGTAACATCGCCAACAACCAAACATAAATCCGTTGGTTCTTTTAGTAATAAAGTCTCATAACCCACCATGATTTTGGCTGTTTGCTCCGCCTGTGTTCCACCTCCAGCAGCTAAATTTACATCTGGTGCTGGAATATTAAGTTGCTCAAAAAAAGAACCACTCATATTTTTATCATAATGCTGACCAGTATGAACCAAGCGAAAGCTAATATTATTCCCCTCCTTAGCCGACTTTTGAATGGCATGCACTATAGGTGCAATCTTCATAAAATTAGGCCGAGCCCCTGCAATTAAATCTATTTTCATCTTAATCTTCTTATTAATAATATAATTCCAAATTGAGCTCCACGAATCAAAAAACCACGTCATCCTGAGTGAAGCACAGCGAAACCGAAGGACCTCACTCTACAACAAAAAAACAATATTCAAACCACCAAAAACGCCCAATCAGGATTCATCTTTTCAATTAACTTTTCCTTTTTCAACCGTGTCCAACCTTTAAGCGGTTTCTCTCTTTCTATGGCATTTAGTATTTGAGGAAACTCCTCAAAATACACTAAGCAATGTACATTATACTTTTTGGTAAATACAGAACCGATACCATTTTGGTGTTCTCCTAATCTCCTTTTCAGATTATTTGTAACACCAATATATAAGGTAGTTTTATTTTTATTGGTAAGTATGTAAACATAACTAACACCCATCTCTAAACACATCTGAGCCCGCGAAGAAAACTAAACAAGTTGAGCTCGCGAAACCCAAGAACGTCTTTGAAACCCAAGAACGTCATTCTGAGCGAAGCGCAGCGAAGTCGAAGAACCTCATAAACCTAACACAACACATAATAGGAGCTAAACACTAACCCATCCACCAATCTTAAGCGACTCAACAGCCGCAAAACTTGCTTTAGTAACATTAATCAATTCATCGTAAGGTATCATTCCAACACCATCTCCAGCATTCGCTTTATCTACCAATCTAGAAAATTGTGCTTTATGCCCTTTGTCTAATCCAGTCTTTAATTTTGAGAAACCTTTAAATCCGTATCCCGTAGTTTTCAGGAAATTATCCATTGTAAGGGTTCTTTCTTGACTATAAACTTCTAATCGCTCTTTAGAATAGGCTTTGGAACCATTAGCAAAATAATTAACCACTCCAGTAGAGCCATTTTCCATTTTCACTAAAATGGAGGCATTATCTGTATTTTCATTAGGGTTTTCACCCATGGCATTCATACAAACCGCTTTTATTTTACTTCCTGTGAAATAAACCATCAAATCTAGGTAATGACAGGCCTCTCCAATAATTCTTCCTCCACCCACTTTCATGTCATGCACCCAAACATCTGCCGGAATAGCTCCTGCGTTCATTGTCGCAATAATATTCATGGGGGAATCACCTAAAAGGGATTTCATTTTCTCACTATGCGGTGAGAAACGTCTATTAAAACCAATCATTAACGAGCCCTTACTTTTTTGATATGCCTTGTCAATAAGGTTCAATTCCTTTGTGTTAAGTGCCAATGGTTTCTCTACAAAAACGTGTTTATCATTTTCCAAAGCTTCAATAACCATGGCAGCATGCAAATTATGTCTCGTTGTAATTAGCACAACATCCACATCACCCCCTTTTAAAACTTCACTGTAGTCAGTGCTACTATAGGTAATTCCATGCTTTTGGGCTAAAGCAGTACCATTTACCCCTCCGGCTGAAATAATATGCGAAATAGACCCATTAGTACCTTTCAAAGCTGGAAGCATCGTCATTTTGGTGAAATTTCCTGCTCCAACAACAGCAATTTTTCCTTTACTTGTGCTAATGGATTTAGGGGTGACTTCTACCGAGAAATCAGGCATTACATCCTCATTATATTTCAAAATCGAAGCAATAGATTTGGAAGACCCAATATCTCCATAAATTTGCTCAAAATCATTAATGGCTACTACCTCTGTAATGTAATCCTTGACCTTCAAACGTCCGGTTGAAATAGCGTTTAATACAGATTCAAAATTTCGTTTCTCTGTCCAGCGAACAAAAGCTAATGGGTAATCCACGCCTTTATTTTCATAATCGTCATCATATCGCCCAGGACCATATGAACAGGAAACCTGGAAACTTAATTCTTTCTCATAAAAATCTGCACGAGAAATATTTAACCCAATTACACCAACCAGCACAATGCGACCTCGTTTACGGCTCATTTTTGCAGCATCGGAAATAATATCATTTGTTTTTGCGGAAGCCGTAATCATAACTGCATCCGCACCTACACCATTGGTGAAATTTTCAACAAATTTCACAGGATTGTCTCCTTTGGCAGGATTAAAGGCTGTAACCCCTTTGCTATTTGCCAAAGCCACCTTATTATCATCCAGGTCATAACCAATAACCGTACAGCCATTTGCCAAAAGCATTTCTGCCGTTAACAGGCCAATTAAACCTAGGCCAATAACTACCACGGTTTCCCCAAAAGAAGGATTGACCAAACGAATTCCTTGTAATCCTATAGAACCTATTACGGTAAAAGCCGCTTCATCATCCGAAACATTATCCGGGATATGAGCCACCAAATTTTGAGGAATAGAAACAAATTCAGCATGTTGACCATTTGATGCCACACGGTCACCCACCTTAAAATCATTTACGCCTTCACCTATACCAATTACTTTGCCCACATTGCAATAACCCAGGGGTAAAGGTTGTTCCAATTTATTGAATACAGTTTCCAACGTAGGCATCAACCCTTCCGCTTTGATTTTATCCAATACCATTTTAACCTTATCTGGTTGTTGGCGAGCCTTCTCAATTAAAGATGCTTTCCCAAACTCGACCAACATTCGTTCGGTGCCTAAAGACACCAAAGAACGAGTTGTTTTTATTTGCACTTGTCCTCTCTTCACCGCAGGTGACGGGAGTTCGGTTAATTCCGTTTTTCCTGTTTTAAAGGATTGAAGTATTTGTTTCATTTTACTTTTTACTTTTTACTATTTTCTATGGTCCATGGAAATTGTTCTAACCAACTTTGAATTGCAAGCAAACTCAAAATAGTATAGCCAAAATCTTCTTTACCACTGTAATGTAATTGGATTAAATTATTAATTTTTTCACTATTAAAAATACCTTGATCCATTATTCGTTTTTCGTTTAGATATAGATTTATTAAAGGCCTAAACTCGTTTTCAATCATATCACGTACTGGAGATCCAAAGCCCGTCTTAGACCTATAAATTACTTCTTTAGGTAAATACCTTTCTGCAACTTTTTTTAAGATATACTTAGCTTCTCCATTTTTTAATCGTAAATCATCCGGAATTCCACTTGCCAGGTTAACCAACTCTAAATCCAAAAATGGTACTCTGGCCTCCACTCCCTCTTTCATCGATAATTTATCTGTGTAATTTAAATTATGATCAATTAAAAATGTACTCTTTTCAATTTCTAGCATTTGATTTAATGCCGATGAATTACTATATTCTTTTAAAACAGTTTTAGCATAATTATATACATCATAATCCTTTTTAAGCCCATTAACCAATTCAAATACAAAGTCATTATCTGGCAACCAATTAAAATATCCTAAAAGTCGCTCATCCCATTTTTTATCCCAATCACGACTAAATTTTTTCATCCTTCTAAAGGTTGGGACTTTACTTGGTAATAAATTGAATAGCTTTTGAAAAGTTGACAAAATAAAGGTAGGAATAGCGTTAAGTTTATTTTCAAGACCAATAGCTAAATGTCTACGATAACCCGAAAATAAGTCATCTCCCGCTGCTCCGCCAATAAGGACCTTAACCCCCATTTTTTTTGCTAAATTTGCTATCAATCGAACATTTTCAGGAGCTAAATCCGCTTGAGGCTCATCTAAAGCGTAAACCATCTCATTAAACCTGTCTATACTTCCATTAACAGGTCTTACTTCATGTAAATTCACATCCAAATATTCCGCAACTTTCCGTGCATAAGGTAGATCATCAGTGAACCCTTCCTTTCCGTCAGAAACACTTGTGTCAACGGTAAAACAATCCAGTCCCAAATTAGGGTTCTGCCTTTTTGCTATTGCAACTAATAAACTAGAATCCAATCCGCCTGATAAAAAGAAACCTAATGGCACATCAGAAAGCATTTGACGTTCTACGGCCCTATTTAAAGCAATATCCAGTTTATCAATCCATTCAGATTCGGTTAAAACAACTTTTTCACTTTTGAGGGGATTAGAGTATTTACGAACCAAAACACCTCCTTTTTCCAAATCAATTTGTAGCAAATGACCAGGAAGAAGCTTCTTAACCTTTTTGTACATCGTTTGACTACCTGGGCTCCATAAAAAGCTCAAGTAATTTCCAATCCCCTCCAAACTAAGAAGAGAATCAAAATTTTCCAATAAGGTAAATGACTTCATTTCTGACGAAAAAGCAAATTCATTTCCTTTTTGATAAATATATAAAGGCTTAACCCCAAAAGGGTCTCTAACTACATGCAAATTATTAGAAACACAATCAATAATCGCAAACGAAAATATCCCATTCAACCTTTTTAAAATTAACTCCCCCTCTAACATCCATCCCTTTAGTAAGGTCTCCGTGTCAGAATTTGATTTAAACGATATCCCATATTCCTTGGTTAATTCTTCTCTTACATCATGATGATTATAAATCTCACCATTAAATACAAGAATAAAATTCTTATCATCAGATAACATCGGTTGATTTCCTGCCTCAGAAGTATCAAGAATACTCAACCTAGAATGACCTAAAAAAACGTTTCCCTTTTCATATTTACCATTGCTATCAGGTCCACGCTGGGCAATACTAACAAGTGGATCAGACAGCCACTTTAGGTTTAAACCACCAACTATTCCACACATACTTCCTGAATTTTATAAAGATATTTAAATGTCTCTTTGCCACAAAGTGTCCATTTTTTTGTGGCTGCAAAGTTTTTAGATTTTTCACTATAATAAATGCATTTTTCCACATCATGGTAAAACTCCAAAATTTTATCTTCCGTATTTTCTGCATTCATCGGATCAAAGTATTCAACAGAATCTAAAAAATTTGATGGCATGGAACTATATTTTGAACATAATACTGGAATCCCAGCACCCATTGCCTCAGTTACCACCATTCCATAGGTCTCACAAGTGGAAGCAAATAAAAATAAATCAGTATCCTCATATATTTTTGAAAGATTAGAATAATCGATTTTCCCTAAATATTTAATTTTTTCGTCACTATATTTTAGCGATTTTTCAAGTTTCACAAGACTAGGAGGATAAGCTGGTCCGACCAAAGTTAAAGATATATTGGTTCCATTTTCCCTTAGCTTATTTATTACCTCCACTATATTCCATTGATGTTTATATTCATCAACGATAGAAACATACAATATTTTTAATTCGCCTTCTTTTCTATCATACAACCTTTTAGAAATAAAAGCATCAGATAAACCATGGGAGATTACTTGCAATTTAGAATTTTCCAATCCATAATCATAGTGTAATACATCCTTACAAAATTGATTTAAACAAATTATTCCTTTAGCATTTTTAAAAGAAAAAAGTTGTACCATTTTCAAAACCTTTAATCGAATCCATGCTTTAGATAAAAAATAACGATCAGTTTCATTTTTTTGAAAGGGAAGGAGGTTTCTAAACATTGTAACATACGGATACCAATTCCAACCAGTACCAGGAATATACAATAAAGCATTATTTTTTTTTGCAAATGCTCCTAATACAAACATCTGCCAAAAAAATATCCCCAAGTATCCAAGGTTATCAAATGATACCGGCTTATACTCGATTTTGTTTGATTTAGGAAGCATTACTAAAGTTTGAGATGGAGCAAATACAAAAACCTTAGTGAATAATACTTCTTGGATAACGGATTCATTTAATATTTCTCTGAGGTGAGTCAATCCACCTCCAGACCTAATATTACTAGCGTCAATCACAAGATTTTTGGGATGAATATCCATTTTCAATCGTTTAATTTTGATTTGTTTACAAGCAACTTTGATAAAGTGTTATTATTTTAATTTTAAATATATCGGATATACCACCTTTAGCATTTTTAACACACTTGAAGGAAGAAGCTTTGACATATTCTTTAATGCATCGTTATTTCTAGAATAATTATGCCTAGAGGTAAAGATTTCCCAAGCTAAACCCCAATCTGAAGTGCCATTCTTAATATTCTCGTATAACCTAATTTGCTGACTAACGTACTGTATATCTTTAGTCGTCCAATGGTCCTTGTAATGCTTTTGAACATATTTAAAAGCACTAATCATAGCTTCGCATGATTCCTTATTTTGATTAGCACTCCTCGACTTTGTTACACCAACTTCAACCCTATAAATACCTCCAGTATAATTAGCGAAAATTATTCTATCGGAGTCATTTATGTGATGAAACCCTTTATAGACATCCAAGGCATATCTTGACTCCACAAGTGGTAGAATCTCCTTTTCTGACTTTGTTTTACAATAAAGAGCGTTGGAAAATCCAACGCCTCTAAAACTTAAACCCTGCCTTAATCTTGCCCAAAACGCTCCCTTATCTTTATCTGCATAATTATCCCATAAACTTGTAAATCCAGAGGGGTATAAATGCTTAGAGTTTGTAATTATTAAAAAATTATCTTCCAAATTTAATTGATATTCCAGGATGGTACGATTCAAATTTTCCAAGATATTCGGTGCTAACAGGTCATCTCCACTACACCAAGAAATAATATCTCCCGTTGGTAATTTTTTAACGAAATCAAAATTTTCAATTAAACCAATATTTTTGGGATGCTTAATATACTTAATAAACGGATGCTTATTTTCAAATTCCTGTGCTATTTTACCTGTATTGTCCGTTGAACAATCATCTACAATAAAAACCTCAAAGGGAACCACAGATTGATTCACGATAGAGTTTAATGCATGCCCTATAAACATTTCTTGGTTATAAGTTGGCACCAATATTGAATGTTTAATTTCCATAATTTCAGCTTATAATTGTACCAATTTTGTAGACGATATTTACCCATGACCATTTATAAGGCAAGCCAATTTGAATTCTTTCTTGTGCAGCTAATGGTCCATTCTTATCCCCAAGGGATTCCCCGTATTTTAAAAATAAAATTGAATCTACCGAAATTTTTTTGAATACAACATTATTCTGTATTGACATTCTATGAAAAAGGTCAAAATCCCCCACTATTCTAAACTTCTTATAATTTAAACCTCCAATCGATACATATAAGCTCTTTTTGTACAATGTAGCTGGTTGAATAAATGGCATTATTCCTCTTTTCAAAAAAAATTTCGCCCAAATAGTCCCTTTAATTATGGAAAGAATGTTATTTTCCTTATCAACAAAAAAACCATTTGAATAAACAAAGTCATAATTAAACTTCTTCAATTCAGTATACATTGTTTCAAACCCTTCCTTAATTATCTTATCATCGGAATTTACCCATGTAATTACGTCACCCTTACAAGATTTAAAACCTAAGTCAATTGCATGATACATCCCTTTCTTTTCAATTTGAGACAACAGAATAACATCTTTAAACTTCCGAATTATTTCAATTGTGTTGTCAGTGGAACCTCCATCAACAATAATGTGTTGATATGGAATATTTAAAGTTTGGATAGACCTAATATTCTGTTCAATAAATTCAGCAGAATTTAAACTTGGGGTGATTATACTTAGCATAAATTGTTAATTATTCAATTTTGATTCTTTTTACTAGATGAAATCCTAAAGCTATTGCACAAAGTATATACATCAAAGTAGAAAAAAACACCATATTCAAAACCATAGCTATAAAAAACAATAAAACCGCATTTTCATCATTCCTTAAAAACCTGAAAATATTAAATAAAAACACAGACCAAACTAACAAATACAAGATTCCTCCGGTAGCAATAGTATTATTAATAAAGTTATTTGGTACCGAATCAATACGATGTTCTTCAGCATAAATTACGTTTTGAGGAATGTATTTGCTCGCTGGTATACTAATAAGATTAGGACCAACTCCAAAAGCTAAATATTGTGGGTTTTCAAACAAGTAAATTAGTGCCAGCCTATCAAAAATATCAAATCGTTTGGAAATAAAGGTTTCATTAGATACCCAATCCTCGTCTCCACTGGAAACATCACCCCCAACAACCTGTTTAATCTTGTCAGTCGTTCCGTATTTATTCGGGATTAAATCTAATACACTGGGAATAAACACTAAGGACCCCATTATTAAACTTAAGACCATTATAATGACAACGTTATTTTTTCGCCTGTAAGTAATAATAACAAATAAGAATGCAAAATATAAAATGATAGAGGATGCACTTAAACTAATAAACGTTCCTAAAGTAGTAAGAAGTACCAAAGGCACAAAGTATTTAATCTCGCTTTTATATATGAGAACAACTGCAAATGCCAAGGCATTTGCTCGACCAAATACTTTGGGTTCCCCATTTAACCCAACAAATCTACCTGCTAAATTATCACGAAAATAGAATAAGGTATCTACAATTTTGTACCCAATAAACCTATCAACTACAGCCACAACAAAAGAAAGTAAAGTCATAAAAAAGAACAATTGCAGAAAAAACCGTAACGTAACCTTTCGTGACTTAATGATAATAATGATATAATAAAACAGAATAAACTCATTTAGTATCCTAACCAATGTAATAAAACCTCTACCAAAAGACTGCTGCCCCCAACTTCGATATCCACTTAAATCTTCCCAAGGAAAAAAAACACTAAATATCACAAATAAAATGAATACATTAATCTGAATAAAAAATGTTCCTCGCAATACACCATTCATTTCAGGTATAGTTTTCCAATTTTTTATTACAAAGGGAAGAACAATAAAACCAACAACATTAGAAAGTAACATAGATCCAACCAGGTTAAATCGAATTACCTCAGCAACCATGGATATTATTATTAATGAAAAAAGAACCTTATGGTTATTTTTTATCAAAGAAAATATTGCAATTAACAAAAAAACGTATTCCATTTAATCCTATTCTATTGGAATTAGTTTTGGTTAATGTCCCTTATGAATACCGCAGGATTACCAGCCCATATTTGATTTTTTGGAATATTTCCTGAAACCACAGATCCTGCTCCAATAACACAATTTTCACCAATAACCGTACCTTTCAAAATGATGACATTACAACCAATAAAACTGTTATTACCAATTACCACAGCTGCCCTACCAATAGTTTCTGGGACTTCCTTTAATCGTTCTTCCACAATTAAAGAGTGAAAATCGGAATCATAAATTTGACACCCTCCACCAATCATGGCACCTTTTTTAATTTTAATATTTTTTTGCGAAAAGATTACGCAGTTACTAATAGAAACATTATCTCCTATTGTTATACTTCCTTCAGGTGAACAATATAAAGAAGTTTCTTGCGCTCCACCCACAGGGTTTGAATTGGAACAAGAAGTTATTTTCACTGACTTTCCAATGGATATCTTTCCCCTATTCTTAATATTAAGAATACCCGCAACTCTAGGAAATTCAGAAAAACCAACCCCCTGTACCAGAAAGAAAAACCAATTAGTTGGTAAAGTATAACCTCTTTTAAAAAGATTAAACATGAAGTCTACAATTTTTGCTAACATTTCTAAAATTTAAAAAATTGTAATAATACAAAGCCTTTAGTTTTCATTTTAACATTATAAGAAACCAAAATTTTAAAAAATATTTGAACCTTATTCATGAATCGTAAGTTGTATTTAAACACATTTAATTTCAGCAACATTAAATATTCCGAAACTCGGGGATTAGAGTTAACATAATTATTGAAAATTACGTCATCATCTATCTCCAAGTTAGCAACTTTAAAATCCAAATTTGCCGTACCTTTTAATATTTCATCAAGCCCTTTAATAAAATCCATCCTATTCATACTAGTTTGCTTCAACTTTTCAGCCAACATAACCCGAGACTCTTTATTAACAATTAATTCTGAACCTTCCAAATAAAATTCATCAAAATTTTTCGGCTGAGTATATCCATTAATACCTATTAAATCCTCTAATGTACCTGAGGCAGTTTCTTTAAGACCAATTCCAAGAACTGGAACATTTTGTTCTATCGCAAATAAAGGTGTTAACCCCCCTTTGAATGGGTAGGACTCAAACATGATATCACACTCGCCAACAAGAGAATAAAAATCGGACCGTTGACCAAGATAAAAAAACTGTTCAGTTAAACCATTATCAATAAACAACTGCTCAATTTTAATTGATTTTCCTGAACCACAAAGGCAAAATATAAAATTATCATTGTTCTTTAACATTTTAATAATTTCAAGAAAATACTTTAATTCCGGATCCATTAAGTACTTGTATAAGTTCCCTCCTGATATACCAACAATCTTACCCTCTCTGTTAAAAGGGAACCCCTTAAATTCCTCTTTTTCATTAATTGGGAAGAAAGGTAACAACCTAATCTTATCCATCGAAATACCACGTCTTTGAATATCAATGGAAATACCAAATTTTCTAAATTCAATAAAAAAATTCGAGCACTTTTTTCCTAACCAAAAAGTATGGTCATTATGCACAATATTATACTTTATTAATCCATTTGTATGCGAAAAAGAACAAAATCCCACCACATCACTTGGTAAAAAATGCAAAAAACCAATACTAGCATTAAATTCAAGCATTTTTTGCCTGATGGAACTAATTTTACCGAAAAAATCGATATTTGAAGGAACAAATAACTCAATCCGTTCTTCTGACGAAATTCGAGATAATATTCTAGACCCCAATTTCAAATTATTTAAATCCGGAACTATAAACAACACATTATATTTTCTAAATATCAAATAATCTAAATACTGTTCGGTTAACGCACCACTATCAACTATTTGACCATTATAAAAAACTACTCTTTTATTAGGCCCATTAAATTGTAAGGCGGGAAAAGAGGCTTTTACAAATTCCTCTAACTTGAATTCTAATTCCGAATCAATATATTCAGGAAGTATTGGATAGCTTTGGGCAATTCTTGCAGCATAGGAAATATGTAAAAATCCTTTTTCATGATTCCCGTTCTCAATAAATTTGATACCGGAGTCTTTTGCAGAGTTGTACTCTCTTTCAATTTCAATCTTTGCCTCCATTATCCCCAAACTCATTTAACCGAATTACTTTAAGTATCTCTATCCACAACCTAAACACAATCATGTTTTTGAATAAGGTTCGTAAAAAAAAACTATTATATTTTATACCTATTGAATAAACCGTACTAAGGTTTCTTTTGTAACAAACCCAATAATTTGACTAGGTTTTATCTCTTGTATCCGATTTATTTTATTAGTTTCTCAGAGTAATACCCTAAAGTTTATATGCGTGTGTATATATATTGCCTACTTTTTATTCTTTAGCAATGATTTGATATCAATCCTATCATTAAGTTTAACAAACGAGTAGTATGCACCTAAACAAATGAGACAAACCCCAAATAAATAACTTACTTTCTCATTCGATATCATCATTACCAAGAAACAACCTACACCAAATAACAAATTAGCAAGAAATATTTTAATACTATCAACGGTTAATCCCATAGAGTATTTAATCCGCGTAATAATAAATACTTGTAGGAAATAAACAATGTAGCTTATTAAAAAAGATATTCCCAAACCTGTTAACCCCCAAAATTTATATCCAATCATGTTAAAAACAAGCATATAAATCCCAAAGACTAACTCATTCCAAAAAAAAACCTTACTATTCCCTCTAGCTAAAAACAAAAAGGCAATCGCCCATCCAACCGCTCTAAAATACATCCCTAAAGCAGACCATCGAATCATATCCGATATCAACTCAAATTTGGCTGAATACAACAAAACTACAAGAATATTTATAAATACTATTAAAAAAAGTAATATTGGACCTAATATTAGAATCGAAATTTCTGCTTGTTGATTTACAATTGCCTTACTTTTTTCATTACTTGTAGCGATTTCTGATAACCGAGGGTAATAATCCGTACCCATGGCATTAAAAACCAACCCCACATACGTAGTAATTATTGCAAAACCAGCAGAGTATAAACCCACTTCTTCAATATCACCAATAAAAATCCTCAAAGCATACGAACTAATTATAGGAAACAATCCACTTACACTTAAAACAAAACCCATTTTAAGCATACTTTTCCCTTTAGTTATGATTTCTCGCAACTGCATATTTACAATAGGAAAACTTACTTTACGAGAATACCACCATGTACTACTCAGTGTGAAAATACTTGAAATTATTATTGCGGGTACAATTCCGTCTAGCCCTAGATAATAATATAATGGAATAGAAAAGCACAACCCAAGCAAACTACCAACAGCACTAGCTTTTGCTAAAAGTTTTATTTGCCTCATTCCCTGAATCACCACACGTTGCCCAATACTTAATTGGGTAATTAATAACGTCACTGATAAAAAAACAAATGAATAAGTATACTGGTCATTTCCAAAAGTAATTTGACTAATCCAAGGAGCTAAAACACCAGTGATAACCGTACCAAGCATACCCGTGTACCATACAAGTCTTTTTAAAACGCTAATAGTCTCTGCTACTTTCGTATCATTTCCTGAAGCATTAGCTTCCGATACATCTTTTACTGCACTAATACCGAGTCCAAAATTTGTGCCGTTTGAAATTAAAGTGGTGGTAGTGGTTAACAAACTCATTAACCCAAACCCAGCTGGCCCCAAGAGCAAAGCAACAACTTTAGACTTAATTATTTGCAAAATAATTTGAAATACTTGAACTCCACCAAAAATTGACGTAGCTTTTAGAATTTGTCTATATGCCGTTTTTTCAGTCACAATTAAAAATTATTGACAGCCTCCACAACCTTTATTAAGCTTTCCATTTCCATTACCCCACTGATTGGCAAACTCAAAACCTCTTCATGAATACTATTAGTTAAGGGAAAATTTAATTCATTAAAATTGGCATAAGCCTTCTGTTTATTCGCAGGAATTGGATAATGAATCAAAGTTTCAATACCATATTTTTTAAGATGTCTTAGCAACTTTTCTCTTTCAAGTGTTCGAATTACAAACAGGTGCCATACGTGAGCTTTTTCACCGAGAACCTTTGGAAGAATAACTTTAACATTCCTAATGTTTTCCAAGTAATAATTAGCGACTAACCTTCTTGCATCAATATCTTCTTGAATTTTATTCAACTTCACACTCAAAAATGCTGCTTGAATTTCATCTAATCTCGAATTTAAACCTTGATACTTATTTTCATACTTTACATGTGAACCATAATTACGCAAGGCTTCAATGGTTTCAGCCAGCTCATCATCATTTGTGGTTACAGCGCCTCCATCACCTAAAGCACCTAAATTTTTACCAGGGTAAAAACTATGTCCTGCGGCATCACCGATGCCTCCTGAAACTTTTTCATTCCAAATAGCTCCATGTGATTGAGCCCCATCTTCAATTAACTTTAGATTATGCTTTTTAGCAATATCCAACATATTTTGATTTATGGAAATTTGACCGTATAAATGTACGGTGAGAATGGCTTTTGTTTTAGGTGTAATAGCCGCTTCTAATAAATCACCATCCAAATTAAAAGTATCCGGATTGGGCTCTACAAAAACAGGTTTCAATCCATTATCACTTATAGCGAGTACTGACGCTATATAGGTGTTAGCAGGAACAATAACCTCATCTCCTGAAGACATTATCCCGATCTCTATGTAAGCCTTAAAAATTAATCTTAATGCATCTAAACCATTTGCAACTCCTAAGGCATATTTAACTTTACAAAAATTAGCATAATTGGTCTCGAACTCATTTAGTTCGTTACCCATAACATACCATCCAGAATCGATCACCCTATTTGCAGCCTCCTTAAGCTCAATTTGATATTGAGCATTAATTTTTTGTAAGTCTAAAAATTTAATCATTATTTAAGATTTTTCTTAATTCAACATTAGTCACTAAACCACCTTCCAAATAATCAAACACAGTATGGCCAGTAGAATCGCGTTCTAACAAATTCGGCTTATAGCTTAATACTTTTTTCAACATTTTTACATTACCAGTATTTTGAGCATTTGATTTCGCATACATCAGTACTGTCGTGCCTTTGTAGTTAGTACTATGAATATTTCCTCCGTTTTTTATTAAAACATCTAATATTTCCAATTTACCATGATAAACTGCAACTATCACAGCATTCCACCCCAATTTATTTCTTAAATTAATATCTGGTATATAATCAATGATTTTATATAAATCATTTAAATTATCATTTTCTATAGTTGAGAAAAGCAGTTCATAATAGTCTTTAAAAAGCCTAATATTATAATCAATTGTTGCAATTTCTAAATAATACTCATTCGAACTTATTAAGGTCCCTGGCTTTTCCTCACTTACAAAAGTCGTAACTTTCGTACCGTAAATTGTCCAACCATGTGCATTAATTAACTGATAATCTCTGAAAGTAAATGATCTTATAAAATTGTGAATTTGAAAAGCACATTGATTAAAATCAACACTTAGTTGACTGAAGTTTAGAATTTTTTTTGAATAATAACTAGCGCCCCAATATTTCTGCGGATAACTAGTTTCCTTCTCCATTATCAAGTCATCGATATTTTGTTCGAATAACTGCAACCCATTATCCAAATAAAGCTGATATAATCCCCTACCAGTTAGATCTTCGGTAATACTAAACTCAATTTGATTTATTATCTCACCTGTATCAATTCCAGAATCAATTCTGTGGAGAGTGACTCCAGATTTATCCTCCCCATTTAAAATAGGTAGAATTGACGTAAACATACCTTTATACTTAGGTAATAAGGAAAAGTGTATATTAAATAGTCGTTTACTCTTAAACAACTCTGGTTTAATTATTTGATCAAACTCCAGAGATAAAAAAAGCAAATCACTTATTCCATAAACCTCCTTAAGAGTTACAATTTTGACACCTCTATTTTCAGCCTCAAAACGAAGCGATGGCTGCCAATTATTTACACCATCATCATTTTTATTAACCATCACCACCAGATCCTTCTCTGGATAGATTTTGACCATAAATTTTAATGCATTAACCGCAATCTCATTTTTTCCTGCTATACAAATCATTTTATTGTAATGAATTTTTTATAATCACGTATATAATCTGTTTCCAAATATTCTTGTGAAGCAAGAACCATACAAATTGAACCTGCAGAAAAACCATCAAGCTCACGCCATAAACCAGGCACAATATGTAAAGCCATATTCGGTCTATTTAAATAAAAGCTTCGCTTATTTACCCCATCATCAACAATTACAACAAAACTACCACTTGCAGCAATTATATACTGTTCCAATTCATAGTGGGCATGTCCTCCTCGCGACTCACCACCTGGTACATCATATAAGAAATAAATCCTTTTTACCTTAAAAGGTCCAATTCCATTATTTTCAACCACCGTAATATTACCCGCTCTATTTTCAACTTTTCCTAAATCAATAATGGAGCAATCAAATACCGTACTTTTACTTAGCTTCATGGCATAATTTTCTAAATTCTTTAAAATCATGAATGTAATCACCTTTATCATAACGAATGTTTGAAACAATCAAGGCTAAAGAATTGGTAGAGAAGTTGCGTAGCGTACGCCAAAACATTTTGGGGATAAATAGACCATAATATGATCTGTTTAAAGAATAAACCCTCTCATTTTCACCATCATTTAGAACAACATCGAAACTACCAGACAAGGCAATAACAAATTCTTGAGATTCCTTAAAAGCATGACTTCCTCGTTCTTCCCCTCCGGGCACATCATAAATCCAATAGGTTCTTTTTATATCAAATGGTAATAAATTCCCATTTTCAAAAAAAGATAAATTCCCTCTAGGATCCTGTATTTTAGGTAAATCAATTATTCCTGGTTGCATCATTGCACTATATTTTTAATGTACGTGTAATAATCACTCTTTTTATTTCCTATTTCTGCCAATAATTGAGTCTTATTAATCCAATTGTTTTCAAAAGCAATTTCTTCTAAACAAGCTACTTTCATCCCTTGACGCTTTTCAATGGCATGAATAAATTGGGTAGCTTCCGTTAATGATTCATGCGTTCCCGTATCTAACCAAGCAAAGCCCCTCCCTAATTTTTCAATGACTAACTTTCCTTCATGTAAAAAAGCTTCATTCAAGGTTGTTATTTCCAACTCATCTCTGGCTGAAGGTTTTACATGATGTGCTTTTATTACTACTTCGTTAGGATAAAAATACAACCCAACTACGGCATAATTAGATTTAGGAATTTCTGGTTTTTCCTCTATACTTAGAACGTTCCCTTCCGCATCAAATTCCGCCACACCATAACGTTCTGGATCAGATACACGGTACCCAAAAACAACGGCTTTATTTTCTTTTTCTACGGTTAAACGCGCCTTTTGGAGTATTGGGGTAAACCCCTGTCCGTAAAAAAGATTATCACCCAATACCAAACATACATCATCGTCACCAATAAATTCTTCTCCAATTAGAAAAGCCTGCGCCAATCCATCGGGCGAAGCCTGTACCGCATAGGTAAAAGAAACCCCAAACCGCGAACCATCCCCTAATAACTTTTCAAATAGCGGTAAATCCCCCGGAGTAGAAATAATCAGTATTTCATTTATCCCAGCTAACATTAATGTAGATATGGGATAATAAATCATGGGTTTATCATGTACAGGTAATAATTGTTTAGATATTACTTCTGTCAACGGGTGTAAGCGTGAACCCGAACCTCCTGCTAAGACTATTCCTTTCATATTTATCTATTATTATACATTTCACTATAATATTTTTGATAATTACCAGAGGTGATGTTGTTCATCCAATCTTCATTATCAATATACCAATTAATGGTCTTTTCTATGCCTTCTTCAAACTGAAGAGAAGGTTCCCAACCTAACTCTGTCATCAGTTTATTAGAGTCAATGGCATAACGTAAATCATGTCCCGCTCTATCAGTTACATAAGTAATTAACTTTTCTGAGGTTCCTATATCCTGACCTAATTTCTTATCCATTGCTCTGCAAATTACTTTGATTAAGTCTATATTAGTCCATTCGTTCTCTCCTCCAATATTATAGGTCTCCCCATTTTCACCTTTGTGGAAAATCATATCAATTGCTCTCGCATGATCCACCACAAATAACCAATCTCGAATATTTTCACCTTTACCATAAATTGGTAAGAGTTTGTTAGTCCGAATGTTATTAATAAATAATGGAATCAATTTTTCAGGAAACTGATTTGGGCCATAATTATTGGAGCAATTTGAAATTACTATAGGCATTCCGTACGTATCTGAATATGCTCTAACAAAATGGTCAGAACTTGCTTTGGAGGCAGAGTATGGACTATGAGGGTCATAAGCAGTCGTTTCTAAAAACATCCCTTCTGCTCCTAGCGATCCATAAACCTCATCCGTACTCACATGGTAGAATATTTTATTACAAAAATCACCCTTCCATATATGTCTTGCAGCATTTAACAAATTAACAGTCCCTACTACATTTGTCATTACAAATTCTAACGGATTAGAAATAGAACGATCAACATGACTTTCAGCCGCTAAATGAATTACAGAATCAAATTGATACTTTGTGAAAATTGATTCAATATAACATTTATCAACAATATCCCCTTTTAAAAAAGTGTAATTATTTGACATTTCAATTTCCTTAATATTTTCAAGGTTACCAGCATAAGTTAGCTTATCTAAATTATAAATATGATAGTCCGGATATTTATTTACAAATAAACGTACCACGTGACTTCCTATAAACCCTGCCCCTCCAGTTATCAATATATTTTTCATATTATATCTTCAAATACCATTTATAAATTTTATCAATTCCTTCTTCTAGATCAACAGTGTACTTCCATCCCAATCTTAACAGTTTTGAGCTATCAGTCAATTTTCGCATAGTACCATCTGGTTTTAAACTATTAAAAACTAATTTACCAGAAAACCCAACAGTATCTTTTATCGTTTTGGCTAATTCGCGGATAGTAACTTCCTTTCCAGTTCCTATGTTAATATGCGTATTAATGACTGCATTTGAAATTGAGTTTTTTTGCTTTTGCACAATCTGATTAAACTCCACGTTTTGCATTAAATACACACAGGCATCAGCCATGTCCTCGCTCCACAAAAACTCTCTCAATGGTTTACCTGAACCCCAAATTTCAACTGTTACATTTTTCTTGCGAACAGTAACGCCAAATTTATTCAATTTAGCTATGATTTCATTTTTAGAACTTTCACCAGAGACCCCATCAATAGGCAATTTATTTAAGTCCGAAATAATGGTTTCCCAATCATTTAATTCCAACGCCCTACCCAAATGAATTTTCCGAATTAAAGCAGGTAGAACATGGGATTTCTCTAAATCAAAATTATCATTAGGCCCATATAAGTTGGTAGGCTGAACAGCAATAAAGTTGGTTCCATACTGGATATTATAACTTTCGCACATCTTGATACCCGCAATTTTTGCAATGGCATAAGGTTCATTGGTATATTCTAATTCAGAAGTCAATAAATATTCCTCTTTCATGGGTTGAGGCGAATTTTTGGGATAAATACAAGTACTACCCAAGAATAATAATTTCTTCACCCCATTAACATAACTTTGGTGAATGATATTATTTTGAATCATTAAGTTTTCATAAATAAAATCCGCTCGATAGGTGTTATTAGCAATAATTCCACCCACTTTGGCTGCTGCCAAAATTACATATTCAGGTTTCTCCTTCTCAAAAAAGGATTTAACCTCCAATTGATTAGTTAGATCTAACTCCTTATGCGTACGTGTCACAAAATTGGAATATCCTTTTGATTTTAGATTTTCAATTATCGCTGACCCTACAAGTCCTCGATGTCCTGCGATGTATATTTTACTGTCTTTTAACATTTTTTTCTATAGTGGTGTGGTGTATTGGTGATGTAGTGATTTGGTGATGTGGTGATTTGGTGACTTGGTGATGTAGTGACTTGGTGAAATGGTGACTTGGTGAACTAGTGACTTGGTTGTTTGGGAATACTATACTTATAGTTTTCTTTTTAGTGATTGTTTGAGCTTAAAAAGCATTTTTTGAAGTATGGTTATTTCGTCATCCAACAAATTCTCTTTTTTCAATAAACCCAAGTCTATTAACAATAATAAGTTGTGTTTCTAATTCGCTAAGTGAACCCGTAGCAATATCCAAAAACCGAATAAATTCTTTAGTTGAGCTTCTCCCAGCTCCTTCTGATATGTTTGAGGGTATAGAAACCGCAGCCCTTCTCATTTGTGACGTCAAACCAAATTTCTCATCATCAGGAAACATTTTGGTCAAATCATAAATCAAAACAACCAAATCAATACTACGTTTCCAAACCTCTAAATCCTTATGTGTCATAACATTTCAAAAAGTAACCCAGTCACTAGTTCACCAAGTCACCCTTTCACTATATCACCAAGTAACCATTTCACCCTCTAACCAAGTCACTACTTCACCCGTTACTCAAAATAATTCAACGTATCAAATCCACCTTCATGAAGGTATTGATCCTTTTTCATCAATTTAAGGTCGCCTTGCATCATATCGCAAACAAGCATTTTCAAATCATACTCAGGTACCCATCCTAGTTTGGTCTTCGCTTTTGAAGGATCCCCTACTAATAAATCAACTTCTGTGGGTCTAAAGTATTTTTCATCCACAGCAAGTACAACCTTTCCAATTTCAATTTGGTAATTTTTATTGCTGCATTTAACCACTTTAGCAATTTCATTTATTCCGTTGCCAATAAACTCCAATTCCACACCAACTTCCTTAAAGGCCATACGAACAAAATCACGCACCGCGGTTGTAGTTCCAGTGGCTATTACCCAGTCTTCGGGTTGATCATGTTGAAGTAACATCCACATCATTCGTACGTAATCTTTGGCATGACCCCAATCGCGTTTTGCATCAAGGTTGCCTAAATACAGCTTATCCTGTAAACCCAAAGCAATTTTCGCAACAGCTCGCGTTATCTTTCTAGTCACAAAAGTTTCACCTCTAATAGGCGATTCATGATTAAATAATATTCCATTACATGCATAAATGCCATAAGCTTCACGGTAATTTACCGTAATCCAATAGGCATACATTTTTGCAACTGCGTAAGGGCTTCTAGGATAAAAAGGAGTTTTCTCCGATTGAGGGATTTCTTGAACCTTACCATACAATTCGGATGTAGAAGCCTGATAAATACGTACCTTTTTCTCCATTTTCAAAATGCGTATAGCCTCCAGTAATCTCAATGTTCCAAGAGCATCCGCATTTGCGGTATATTCCGGTGTATCAAAGGAAACTGCTACATGACTCATTGCTGCAAGATTGTAAATCTCATCTGGTTGAACTTCCTGAATTATTCGAATCAAATTGGTACTATCAGTCATATCACCAAAGTGAAGCGTGAAGTTTTGATTCTCAATATGTGGATCCTGATACAAATGGTCAATTCTATCCGTATTAAAAAGCGAAGACCTTCTTTTTATGCCATGAACATGATACCCTTTTTTTAAAAGGAACTCACTTAAATATGCTCCATCTTGTCCAGTAACCCCGGTAATTAATGCTATTTTCATTTATTAATTATTTATAGTCTACCACTTACTAAATCACGACTAATAAATGCTTTAGTATCAAAAATAACAGTTCCCGATTCTTTCCATTTTTTGAAATCCAATTCCAAGAATTCATTGTGAGATACAGCAATAATTACAGCATTATAATCACCTTCCACTATATTACTCATAATATCGACTCCATATTCCGTCTTAACCACTGAAACATCAGCCCATGGGTCAAAAATATCAACCTCCATTCCAAATTGCTTCAATTCATGGTAAATATCAACAACTCTAGTATTTCTAATATCTGGGCAATTCTCCTTAAATGTAATACCTAAGATAAGCGTTTTAGCGCCTTTCACAGGCATCCCCTTTCCAATGAGTAATTTAACCACTTTATTAGCTACATGCATCCCCATCGAGTCATTTACTCTACGTCCTGAAAGAATAACTTGTGGATGGTAACCTAAAGCCTCAGCCTTGTGAGCTAAGTAATAAGGATCAACTCCAATACAATGGCCTCCTACAAGTCCTGGTTTATATTTCAGGAAATTCCATTTGGTTCCTGCTGCCTCCAAAACATCATTAGTGTCAATACCTACCCGGTCAAATATTAATGCTAATTCATTTACAAAACTGATATTCAAATCGCGTTGTGCATTTTCAATTGCCTTACTAGCCTCGGCAACTTTCATATTGGGTGCTTTGTGCGTGCCAGCTTTAATAATAGTTTTATACAATTGGTCAACTTCTTCCGCAACCTTACCGGTAGAACCAGAGGTCACCTTCATGATTTTTGTTAAGGTATTTACCTTATCTCCCGGATTAATTCGTTCGGGAGAATACCCACAATAAAAATCTTGGTTAAATTTTAACCCAGAAGATTCTTCCAATTTAGGTACACACTCTTCTTCCGTGCAACCGGGGTAAACAGTAGATTCATAAATCACAATATCATTTGAATTCAAATGCTTTCCAATCATGATCGATGCTTTCCGTAAAGGACCCAAATCAGGAGCTTTGAATTGATCTATTGGGGTTGGTACCGTTACAATAATAATGTCGTAATTATCCAAGTCACTTTCATTGTATGAAAATGTAAGCCCTTCAACTCCATTTTTACCAGATTCAATGACCTGATTCAAATCATCCAAATCAGCTTCAAGGGTAAAATCTTTACCTTGACTCAATTCTTCAATTCTAGATTTATTTATATCAAATCCTAAAACTTGAAAATGCTTAGCAAATTCAATAGAAAGTGGCAAACCAACATAGCCTTGCCCAATAACTGCTATTTTTTTCTTTTGCATTGTTTTGTTTTTATTCCTTACTTCTCGCTTCACTCGGCAATAATTCCGGTGAATTGAATTTTACTCTTTTTTAACTTTGAAAATAATTATATACATCATTAATGATTCTGAGGGTTCAGAATCGCTTAGCAGCGAATCGGAATGTCTGGTATGCCCATTATCAAAAACTAACCTTTTCAATCTCAGCAAGCAACCCAAATCCTAAACCTTCCAGTCTAAGCATTACCGTACTATTCCGTACCTCAGTAATTATTCCTTTTTTATCCTTCAACTGACCTCTTTTCACCTCTACTTCCTGACCAATGGATAAATCAATGGCTTTTGAAATGGCAGAAGGATAATTTAAAACAAAAGCTTTAATTGATTCTATTTCCACAGGTCTTATCACAACGGGCTTACCCAACCAAAAGACAAAATTAACCACTCCTGGTACTTCTAATATTTTTACTCGTTCCACTTCATTAACACTCACAAATACGTAAGACGAAAATAATGGAACTTCCACCTTTTTTTTACGATCACTCCAAATTCGAACTTCCGTTCGCATTGGGCAATACACATCAAACCCTCGATCCATCAACCGCTCAGCAACCTTTACCTCGGATCGACTTTTAGTATAAATTACTAGCCATTGTTTATTGGATATGTGTTTTATAGTCTGCATGTATAGGTAACCCAAAATAATAATCCTACCACTAATTTATTCAAAAAATAAGATTGGTGTTTAATTGTACAGAATAATTACTGTTTTTTTAAATCGAAAAATTCCGTTAATATCAAAATTAATGACCATCCATTTTATTAATCTCCTTACACCATAACAACAAACCAACATCTGAATTTTCACTTAATGTACTTACAACAGAATACGTAATCTTGCGTGATATCATCCCTTCGGCTTTAATTACTAATTTCTTTAAATAGACTTCATCCACATCCCCAACAAAAACTAAATCAATAATTTTTGCATCTAAACCCCGAGCAAATTTCCCCATAAGATATACGAATTGAACATCTCCCAATTTTAAGACGACCGTTTCAATAATCTGATCCAATCCAATATAGTTTTGGACAATTTTTTGTAATTGTAAAAACAAAGGATGCGCAGAATTGGCTTGAAACACTTTTTTATTTCCATCCAATTCCGAAACCAACATTCCTGCAGATTCGAATCGGTTTAATTCCAATCGAATCCCGTTGGTACTTTCACCAAATTCTGATTCCAAACTACGCAGATAGCCTTTGCTATCTGGGTTCAAAAAGAACTTTAGTAAAAGCTTCAATCGCGTTTTAGATGTAATAAGTGTATCTAACATGTATAAAAATGGTTCCTTTATTCAATTGATTTAACATCACTAAAACTTGAAGAACACATTACATAGTTTTATTATCATTTCAGGGTATTAACCCAAATATAAGCAGGTTACTTGGCTGAGTCAAATCACAGCTTCGCCCCTTGAGTCACACAGCGTGTCAATAACGAGTAACAATATTACTCAATAATAATTAATAGCCATATACTTTACTCCCTAAAAAACTCATGATTTTTAAAACTTTCAAAATCCCACCTAACCAAACCCAATTCGCTTATACAAAATACCTCCTCTTTCCAAGTAACCGCTTCTACCTTCGAGGGCCTCAGGCAGCGCTAATATTTAGCCATATTTTTCACCATCCATTTCGCACAATGAAATAATCACATTCCAAATTATCATCCCGAAGACAACCGTCCTATAATAGGATAAGAATTAAAACAAGAGAAATAAATTCGATTTTAGGACAAAAACTGCCCGTCCTGAGCGGAGTCAAAGGATCTGACGAACGTTAATTCGTTGAGAAACCAAACTATCATTAATTAAAATTCTTTGCCTCTAAATAAATAAGGCGTGTCCGCCTACTGGCGGAAGTTCTTTGTCCATAAGTCTTTCTTACGATAGTTTTAACCGTTCCTATTCTAGAACATGTTTTTTTGTTTCTTTTTTACGCTAAAAAAGAAAAGAAGTAACAAATTAAATCTCAAGTTCCCAAATCCCTTTCACAACTCCTTAAATAAATTCCAAAACAGCAATTCTTCATCACTTTCCAAGTCACCATCCCGAAGACCCCGTCCTATAATTGAATAAGTATTAAAACAAGTGTTTAAAATCCAATTTTAAGACAAAAGTGTTTGACGAACGTTAATTCGTTGAGAAACCAAACTATCACTAATTAAAATCCTTCACCTCCAAATCATTAAGGCGTGTCCGCCCACTGGCGGAAGTTTTTTGTCTTTGGATTTTGAACGCGATAGTTTTTATCGCTTCGATTATCAGACATGTTTTTTTGTTTCTTTTTTGCGTCAACCGAATCTACCCCGATTTTTTAGGGGTAGTGAGCTCACGACCGAAGGAAGTAAAAAAGAAAAGAAATACCCAATAAAATCTCAAGTTTCCATCCCTTCACAAAAAACCAAATATCTCCTGACTCCCGTCTTTCGACTTCGGTCTCCCAACTATTAAACCACTTTCTTCCACCAAGGAACCTTCACTTCCTCATCATCATAATACCCATACCCATATCCATAGCCATAATTATACCCATAGTTATAACCATAATTATAACCATAGCCATAACGACTTTGAACCACATCATTAAACACAATACTAATATTTTTAGTGTTTTGAGTTTTATACTGCTCATTAATAATGGTCAACAATTCTTTATGCGTATAGTTCTGACGTGCAATATATAAGGTCGCATCCGCATAACGCATTAATTCCAAAGCATCCGAAACCAACGCAATCGGAGGGGTATCTAAAATAATATAATCATAAGTTTCTCGCAATTTAACAAACAATTCAGACATTAACGGACTCAACAACAATTCGCTAGGATTAGGAGGTACAGGCCCAGCAGTAATAAAATCGAGATTAGCTACCTCCGTAGATTTAACAACATCTTGCAACGGTACTTGCCCCGATAAATAATCACTAAGGCCAACATCATTACTCAATTTAAAATCATTGAAAATCTTTGGCTTCCGCATATCCAACCCTATAATAACCGTTTTAGCGCCACTGATAGAAACAATTGCCGCTAAATTCATCGCACAGAAGGTTTTCCCTTCACCCCCAATAGAGGATGTTACCAATACAATTTTGGAGGTGGTTTCTGCACTAGATTGTTTAAAAATAAACTTCAAATTAGTTCGTATAATTCGAAAACTTTCGGCTACAGAAGATTTCAACCCATTCTCAATTACGATATTACTGGAACCCGAAGAATGGCCGATAGCCCCAATTATAGGAATAGACGTAATTTTTTCCAATTCTTTACGAGAGGATATTTTGGTATTAAAAAAGTCTTTTATAAAAACAAAAGCAGTTGGAATCAATAATCCAATAAGTAACCCAATGACATAATTTAAAGACTTTTTTGGTTTTAAGGGCGCATCGTTATAATCTAAAGCCCTATCAATGACTTGCAGGTCAGGTAAATTTCCTGCCATGGATAGTTCAGCTTCCGCACGTTTTTCTATCAAAAAATCATATTGACGACTGCTCAATTCATATTTACGTTTAATATTAATCAAACTCTGCTCCGTACTGGGAAGGGTTGACAGTTTAGACCGCATAGTTCCTAATCGTGCATTAATATCCTTGTTTTTTATTTCTGTGGCAAGAACTAAATTATTTACATTTTCCTTAAGGCTATTTTTAGTCAAGGTTATTTCACTACGTTTCTGCTCTAAAGCAGGATTATCACTTTGCATGGAATACAACAACCGATTACGTTCCATACTTAATCGGACTAAACTATTAACCAATGAAATCAGCACCGGATCCTCTACTCCTACAATGGATGGGGTCATTAATGAACTGAAATCATCTCCATTTCGCAAATAATCCGCCAAATAATCATAATACTTTTCCGTTAATTGTAACTCCGCTCTTTCGCTTTCCAATTCCAAATACCGATTATACAGTTCTGAAGATTCCGTACCTAAATCCAATACTTGATACTTCACCCGAAATACTTCAAGCTCTCGCTCTACGGCTTGCAAGGTATCTAAGACCCCTTGCATCGTCATATCCACAAACTTAATGGTATTCTGGGCCAACTTATTCTTTTCGGCAAGCTCATATTCAGCCAATACCTCAATCGAGGTATTTAAATACACTACAATTTTATTTTTATTATCTCCGGTCATAGAAATATTAAGCAAGGATCCACCTTCCGATTCTTCACTCACCATTATACTAGAAGTGTATCCATCTACAATTGCCTTTGGATCACTAAACTGAAAAAACCAACTTTCACTTTCTCCAAGATTAAATTGACTGGTGTCCACCACAATTTTAAACTTACAAATCTCAGCCTCAATCCATTCATTAGTTTCATAGTTTCCTTGTATACCCTCATCAATAACTGTAGATTGAATACCTTGGTGATAATTAATAACACCGTAACTATTACCATTGTCATATTTCAAATCAAATGCACTTCCATTTTCATTAAATGAAATGGAAATTGGAAGATTTAAAATTTGATTATGCCCCTTATCAAAAACAACTTTGAAAGGAGACTGCCCATACCGTGTAAACATCTTAATTCGACCCGTGGAATAATATTCAACCTCCAAGTTTAGGCGTTCAATTACTTTAATATTATGACTACGAGATTTTAATATGGCAATGTGCGATTGAATCAATTCACTTGCACCACCCCATTTAAACATCAAATTCACACTGGAACCGGCAAGTGGGTTTTCGCTTTCTTTAATATTAATTAAAGTGGATAGCTTATAAACTTGAGTGGAGTAACGGTTAACTAACCAAGCTACGAATAGCGTTACAAAAACCGATACAACAAATAGCCTCCAATGACCGAGCAGTTTAAAGAATATGTCCTTTAAATCAATTTCTTCAAGATTCGAAGTATTTTCATTTAATGAATTAGACATAATTATTTTAAATTATTAAATGACACAATTATCAAAAGGGTTGATGAGACTAGAGATAGTATAAGTGCAGTTGATTGGGCTGCATTCGTTCCAACCCCCCACGATTTTGCTGGTAACGGCTCAACATATAATACATCGTTAGGTTGAATAAAATAAAACGGGGTGTGAATAATATTCTTATCCAATAAATTTATCGTATGGATTTTCGTTCCTTCTGGGTACTGTCTAATTATTTTTACATCCGCCCGAGAAGCCACAATATCTAAATCTCCCGCCAAAGCAATTGCTTCAAAAATTGTCGCTTGATTTTGAAGAATTGTATACTTTCCTGGGCGTTTAAACTCTCCTAAGGCTGAAAAACGAATCCCGCCTAATTTTACCACTAAAAAATACTTACTAAAGTACTTAAAAACATGGGTGTCTATTTCTTGTTGCGCTTCGGCTAAGGTTTTATTTAAAACATTCACTTTTCCAATAATGGGTAAAGACACAAAACCACTATCATCAATGTTATAACCGGTTATGTAATATAAATCTCCTAGGTTAGCGGTTTGAGCGACATTATTTGAAGCAGTTGCACTGGAATTAAACAACTTATTCACATCTTCATCCAAAGAAACAATCTTTACATCAATGATGTCATTCACCTGCAATTTATAGGCAACACGCTCATACAAAAAAACCGAATCTTGATTATTTTCTTCGGATTGGAGGAATACAATTTTCTTTTTAGGCACGCAAGATGACAGAGCCAGAGCTAGAACAGCCATGGTTAAAAATAAAGCACGAAATTTCTTTAACATAGTATTTGTAATAATCTTCAAGAATACGATTTTTTTCCATTCCTGTAAATCCATTTAACGAATAAAAATCACCCATTTATCACACTTTCCTCCAAAATAAAGGTATCCATAACTATCAAACATAAAAGATTACTCATTCGGTCCATATACCAAGCCCCAACTCATTAAACAACCACACTGAATACAAGTTAATTACACAACTAAAGCCCAATTCCTGCCCACAAAACATCCTCTAACTCCTTGTCATCATTCTAACATCTACTTTCAAGAGCCTCAGTCAATGTAAATAATTAACTGTATCATTTTATTCTTTTTTTAAGACAAAAACTACCCGCCCTGAGCGGAGTAGACTGTGTCCGCCAACTGGTGGAAGTGTCGCAGGATTGTTTCTTTTTTACATCAACCGAATCTACCCCTTTTTTTTTGGGGTAGTGAGCTCACGACCGAAGGAAGTAAAAAAGAAAAGAAATACCGTTAAAGCCACAAGTTCCAGTCATTCAATCACCGCTTCTACCTTCGGGGGCCTCAGACAGCGCTAATAATTAGCTTTATCATTTAATTCTTTTTTCACTTCACTAACTATCATCACATTCCCACTTACCATCCCGAAGCCCTCCGTCCTATAGAAGAATAAGAATTAAAACAAAGAATTAAAATTCATTTTTAGGACAAAACTGTCTGACGTACGTTTAAAGGTAAGGAACACAACTTTTACTAATTAAAATTCTTTGCCACTAAATAAATAAGGCATGTCCGCCTACTGTCGCAAGAAGTCTTTTGTCCATGAGTTTTGATTCTGTTAGTTTTAACCGTTTCTTCTATCAGACATGCTATACTCGCCCTGAGCTTCCTGCACTGAGCGCTTGCCCTGAGCGGAGTCGAAGTGAAGTCGACTGTGTCCGCCAACCGGTGGAAGGGTTGTTTCTTTTTTGCGTCAACCGAATCTACCCCAGTTTTTTCGGGGTAGTGAGCTCACGACCGCAGGAAGTAAAAAAGAAAAGAAATAACATTAAAATCTAAAATTCCCATCCCTTCACAAGAAACCAAAAACCTTACCTAACCAAACCCAATTCCCTCAAGCAAAATACCTCCTCATTCCA